>Ga0070731_10000330_pt1 | contig 71946 bp, 71 predicted proteins | sample Coa_R1_2_FD_66448 | JGI IMG/M metagenome (GOLD analysis project Ga0070731, IMG submission 66448) | Surface soil microbial communities from Centralia Pennsylvania, which are recovering from an underground coalmine fire - Coalmine... | ecosystem: Environmental > Terrestrial > Soil > Unclassified ... | reverse complement strand
GAATGGCGGCGGCGGGGGCGGGAGTTCCTGCCTGCCGACCGACAATCCGACCTTGACCTCGGGCAGCGCGACGTGCTTTGACGGCAACGCCGCGCATGGGATCTTCGTCTCGCCGAGCGGCAACGACGCCAATCCCGGAACCATAGACGCGCCGAAACGAACGCTTGCCGCGGGCGTCTCCGCCGCCACCCTCGTGGACCGGGACGTGTACGTCGCCGCGGGCGTCTATCCGGAGCTGCTGACGGTCTCAAATGGCGTCAGCGTTTATGGCGGCTACAACTCGAACTGGCAACGCTCCCCGTCGAACCTGACGGAGATCACTGGAGGGGATGTGGGGATCGACATCCTCGGGGCGCAGGCCAGCAACATCACCAAGTCCACAACTCTGCAGCTGGTTAGGCTCGAGCCGGGCACGTCCCGCTTCTCCGGGGGAAGCTCGTATGGCCTGGAGGGAACCGGGGACACAGGTCTGGTGCTCGACCACATGACCGTGCTCGCCGCGTCGGGCGCGGCCGGCGCCGCGGGCGCCGATGGGGCGCAAGGCCTGTCCGGCGGAAACGGAGCCGCCGGCGTGTGCTGTGGGGGTACGCCCGGTGGCGGTGGTGGCGGCGAGGGCGGTTCGAGCCCGGTAGGCCACGCCGGGGGCCTCGCAGGTATGGGCGCGATCACATCAAACGGGGACTGCTCGAATGAGAACGGCCAGACCGGCGCCTCCGGGCAGTCGACCACCCCTGATCCCTTCGGCCGCATGGGTGGCCCCGGCGGCACGGGTGGTACCGGCGGCGACAAACCCAAACCGGGCGCGACCGGATCTGCCGGCGACACCGGCGTGCTCGGAGGCAACGGAGCGGGCGGAGGATCGGGGAACAGCGCCTCCGGTTCTGGCTTCTGGATCAGCGAGAGCGGTGCCAACGGCGCCAACGGCTCCAACGGCCACGGTGGCGGTGGCGGTGGCGGTGGCGGTGCTCAGTGCGCGGGATTTCTTCAGGGGCCCTACTACGGCGGCAACGGCGGTGGTGGCGGTGGTGGTGGCCAGGGCGGTGGTGGTGGCCAGGGTGGCCAGGGTGGCGGCGGATCGCTCGGCATCTTCCTCGTGAATTCGACCGGTGCGGTGGTCAGGAACTCGAGCGTGACCGCCCAAGACGGCGGCGCGGGCGGAGCTGGGGGCGGCTTCGCGTTTGGTGGCGCTGGCGGCGTGGGCGGCGCCGGGGCACCCGGCGACAGCAACGGCGCGGCGGGTGGCTTGGGCGGCCCCGGTGGCGGTGGCGGCAGCGGGGGCGCCGGCGGTGGCGGTGCCGGCGGAGCGAGCATCGGGATCTTCGGCCTAACTGCCGCCGCAACGCCGGGAACCACCGTCAACCATGGGCAGGGCGGGAACGGCGGAGCAGGCGGGAATGGCGCGATATTCAATGGCGCCCCGGGCGCAACCGGCCTCGCCACGGACTACATGTAGCGCAAGCGGTAGAGCGTCGGCCGCTTCCTACTGACGCGGTAGTCGAGGCCGCGCGTGCGGATGCTCTCGGCCCGGCTGACGACGGGCGATGCCATCGGAGTCAAGCCCTGCTTGACCTAGACCGTGAATCGCCCTGGTGCCCGTTCACGCTGGCATATCGGGCACTGGAAAATGAAATGACAGAAAAGTGAAAATCCGATAACTCTCTACATCTATCCGCAGCCTGTGTTGAACCCGCAGCTCGAGCACGTGTAGCAGCTGCCCGTCCGCTGCATCATGCCGCCGCACTGCTGACACGCGGGGCCTAGATCCAGTCCCGCTCGCGCGGCCGGATGAACCGGGGGTTCATCGGTGAGCGCGCGAGTCGCGGGGACCGCAGCCGCGGATCCAGCGCCGTTGCCGTTGCCCTCAGCCTTGGGCTCGCCGTTGGCGCCGCCGTTCGTCGGGCTCGCGGTGTCGCTGGCGTGTGAGCTCGCCGCGTCCTGGGCTGCCTTGCGGGCGCGCACCTCGGGGGTGAGTATCCCGAGTTCTTCCTGGAGGTCGACGTCGAGGAACCGTGACGCCAGCCAGCGCATGATGTAGTCCGGCATGGACTTTGCGAACGGGATCTCCGGGTTGGAGGTCATCCCCTCGGGCTCGAAGCGCATGTAGCTGAACTTGCGCACAAGGGTTTCCAGCGGCACTCCGTACTGCAGGGAGATCGAGATCGCGGTCGCGAACGAGTTCATCATCCCGCGCAGCGTCGAGCCCTCCTTGCCGATGTCGGTGAGGAAGATCTCGCCCACGGTTCCGTCCTCGTACATCCCTGCCGTGATGTAGCCCTCGTGCCCTCCGATGGAGAACTTGTGGGTGATGGACTGACGCTCGCGTGGCATCCGCCGGCGCTTGGGCGGCGCCTTGGCCAGAGCGTCCTTGACCGCCTTGTCGATCGCCTCTTCAGTCGACTCCGAGAGCGGCGCGTCCTTCTGGGCGTCGGTGCGAAGCGCCTGTGCGGTCTTCGAACCGTCGCGGTAGATCGCCAGAGCCTTGACCCCGAGGCGCCATGCCTGGAGATACGCATCAGCGATGTCCGCAACCGTGGCGGACTCAGGGAGGTTCACGGTCTTCGAGATGGCGCCACTGATGAACGGCTGAACCGCTCCCATCATCTTGATGTGGCCCATGTGCGAGATCGCCCGCTGACCGACCGCGACGTCGAACACCGGGAGGTGTTCGTCAGCCAGGTCCGGCGCACCGATGATCGTCCCATGCTCGTTGATGTAGGCGACGATCTGCTCGATCTGTTCGTCCGAGTAGCCGAGCGTCTGCAGCGCCAAGGGAACGGTCCGGTTGACGATCGTCATCTGACCGCCCCCGACGAGCTCCTTGAACTTGACCAGCGAGAAGTCAGGCTCGACCCCGGTGGTGTCACAGTCCATGAGGAAGCTGATCGTTCCCGTCGGAGCAAGCACGGTTGCTTGTGCGTTTCGGTAGCCGTGCTTATCACCGACGGCGACCGCGTCCTCCCACGTGGTGCGTGCGGCCTCGAGCAACGCAGCATCAGCGCTAGCTGAATCAGGGATTGCCTCCGCCGCGTCACGGTGCATCCGCATCACCGCGTTGTGGGCATCGCGGTTTTCCGCGTACCGCTCATACGGTCCGATTGCAGCGGCAATCCGTGCCGACTCACGATAGGCCCGCCCGGTCATCAACGCAGTAATTGCCGCCGCTGTCGCTCGCCCCGCCTCTGAGTCGTACGGCGTCCCGTTCGACATCAGGTAGGCCCCGAGGTTTGCGTAGCCGAGTCCGAGCTGCCGGAACGCGCGCGCGTTCTCACCGATCTTCTCGGTCGGATAGCTCGACGGAGAAACGATGATCTCCTGGGCCAAGAACACGACGTCAACTGCGTGCTTGAACGAGTCGACGTCGAATGTCCCGTCTGGCCGGCGGAACTTCATCAGGTTCAGCGAGGCGAGATTGCACGCTGAGTCATCGACGTGCATGTACTCACTGCATGGGTTCGAAGCATTGATCCGCCCGGATACCGGGCATGTGTGCCACTGGTTGATCATGGAGTCGTACTGAACGCCCGGATCAGCGCAGCGCCATGCGGCCTCGGCGATCTCCTTCATGAGCTCACGGGCGGGAATCGGCTCTCCAATCGGCTCGCCCGTAGTGCGCGCGATCAAGTGCCAGTCCTCGTCGTTTTCCACGGCCTTCATGAACTCGTCGGTCACCCGCACGGAGTTGTTGGCGTTCTGGTACTGGATCGAGAAGAAGCCCTCGCCGTCGATCGACATGTCGAACCCGGCGTCCCGAAGCGCGGCAGCCTTGTCTTCCTCCTTGGCCTTGCACCAGATGAACTCGCGGATGTCGGGGTGGTCGATATCGAGCACGACCATCTTTGCTGCACGCCGCGTGCCGCCACCCGACTTGATCGAGCCGGCCCACGCGTCGGCGCCGCGCATGAACGACACCGGGCCAGAGGCCGTTCCGCCGCGACTGAGAGGCTCCATCGAGCCGCGGATCTTTGAAAGATTGATACCCGATCCCGACCCGCCACGGAAGATGATCCCTTCCTTGGTGTTCCACTCGAGGATCGACTCCATGTTGTCCTCGACCGAGAGGATGAAGCAGGCGCTGGCCTGCATTTTGGGATCCCCGACCGCGTGCCATCCCACGTTGAACCAGACCGGCGAGTTGAACGCCGCCATTTGGTGAAGCAGGATGTAGGTGAGTTCGGCCTCGAAGGCGTCGGCGTCCTCATCGGTCGCGAAGTAGCCGCGCTCACGGCCCCAGCCCGCGATCGTGCCCGCGATGCGCCCGATCATCTGCTTGACCGATTGTTCGCGTGCCGGTGAGCCGAGCTGGCCGCGGAAATATTTCTGCGCGACGATGTTGGTCGCGTTCTGCGACCACGACTTCGGGAACTCGACGCCACGCTGCTCAAAGGAGACCTTGTCACCATGGCCGATGCGGGCGTCGCGGAGCTCCCACTCGACGGTCTCGAACGGGTGCTGCCCGCGCGTCGTGAAGTGGCGTTGGACGGTGAGGCCTTGGCCGGTCCGGGGCTCTGCGGTTAGTTGTGTGTGAGGGGTTTTCTCCATACCGGCCGGCTCCATTTCTTCGCTCCCTTGGCGTCTTTTGCTCGACTCCGGATCGGCCGAGCGGGCAGTAAATGCTGCCGGGTGCCCCGGACGGAAAAAGACTGTGACGACCGGGTCACGAGCGGGAGTTCGGGAAGCTCGGAAGTAGCTTCAATTTTACTCTCGGCCGGCGAGAAAGCCTGGATTTTGGGGGCTTGGAGCTGGCCACCCGAACGCTTGAACCTGGCAGGCTACGGGCGGTGAAGCTGCTCGTAACGGGAGGAGCCGGGTACATCGGGTCGATCGTCGCGCGTGACCTAGTCGCGGCTGGACACGACGTCGTCGTCCTCGACAACCTCAGGCAGGGCCACCGGGACGCCGTGCCACAGGGGACGCGTCTGGCCGTCGTCGACCTGCATGACAGGGATGCCGTGCACGAGCTCACATCGGAGGGGTTTGACGGGGTTCTGCACTTCGCAGCCCTGGCTCTGGTCGGCGAATCGGTCGAGTACCCGGAGCGCTACTGGCACACCAACGTCGGCGGCACCCTCAACCTGCTCGAAGGCATGACCAAGGCGGGGATCCCTCGGCTGGTCTTCTCATCCACGTGTGCCGTGTACGGCCAGCCGGACGAGGTTCCGATCTCCGAGAAGGCGTCGCTACGCCCGATCAACGCCTACGGCGCGTCCAAGCTCGCCGTGGATCAGATGATCTCGAGCTTCTGTACCGCTCACGAGCTGTCCGCGGTCAGCCTTCGCTACTTCAACGTCGCGGGCGCCAGCGGCGAGCTAGGGGAGGACCACCAGCCGGAGACTCACCTCATCCCAAACATCCTGCGGGCCGCCCTCGGTCACAACCCATACGTGCAGATCTTCGGAACCGACTACCCGACACCCGACGGCACGGCGATTCGCGATTACATCCATATTGACGATCTCTCGCGGGCACACCTGCTGGCGCTGGAAGGACAGGAGAAGGGCCGGCACCGGATATTCAATCTCGGTAACGGGAGCGGCTTCTCGGTCCGCGAGGTCATCGCCGCTGCCGAAACTGTCACCGGGGCCGAGATCCCTACGCGAGAGGCTGAGCGACGCCCGGGCGATCCCCCGATGCTGGTGGCCGCCGGCGACCGGATCCGCAGCGATCTCGGCTGGAAGCCTCTGAAGCCGGAGCTCGAGCAGATCGTCGGAGACGCATGGGCGTTCATGCAGGCCCACCCCCGCGGCTATTCAGAGTAGATCCGCCAGCTCGGCCAGCGCAGCCTCCAGCACGTCCTCGCGTGGACGGCTGGCATCGATCCGCCTGACCCGGTCAGGCTCCCGCTCGGCCAGCTCCGCGTACGTGCTGCGGACTGCCTCGAAGAACTCATCCTCCTCGGCCTCGAGCCGGTCGAGGACCTCGCCGCGGGCTCGCGAGCGTGACCGACCGAGCTCGGGATCGAGCTCGAGCAGAAGGGTCCGGTCCGGCTTGAGGCCTCCCGTCGCGAACCGGTTGATCGAACCCACCTCGTCCACCCCCAGCCCGCGCGCCCCGCCCTGGTAGGCGAGCGAGGAGTCAACGAAGCGATCGAGCAGCACCCACCCGCCCGCGCCCAGCACCGGCTCGACCGCCTCCTCGATCAGCTGGGCTCGAGCCGCCGCATAGATCAGTGCCTCGGCACGGGCGCCAAGCTGGACGGTCGGGTCCTTGACCAGCTCACGCAAGCGTTCGGCCACGGCAACGCCCCCGGGTTCGCGGAGCACCGTGACCTCCACGCCGCGTTCCGCGAGCTCGCGCTGGAGCTCTGCGGCAAGCGTCGTCTTGCCCGCGCCGTCGAGGCCTTCGATTGTGATGAGGCGTCCGCGGGCCATTCCGGCCTGGACCGTAGCGAGGCCTGCGACGAACGCGATCGGCAGGTCAATAGCATCGGGGTGTGCTCGCCGAGCTCGACCGCCATCCTCATGCTCGCGCGGTGCTCGAGCCCGCGTTCGCCCCGGGCGGGCAGGCCTCCCACGCCTACCTTTTCCATGGCCCGGAGGGATCAGGAAAACGCGCCGCGGCGCGGGCCCTGGCGGCTGAGCTGCTGGTCGCGGGCTCGAGCGATGCCGACGGCGCCCGAGCGCGAGTCCTCTCGGGCGCCCATCCCGATCTGACCTGGGTCACCCCGAGCGGGGCCCACGAGATCCTTGTCGGCGATATCGACGGGCCGGTCGTAGCGGCGGCCAGCAAGACTCCGTTCGAAGCCCAGCGGCGCGTGTTCGTGATCGAGCGGGTCGACGAGCTCGGGGACGAAGCGGCCAACCGGATGCTGAAGACGCTCGAGGAACCCGCCTGGTTCGTGCACCTGATCCTGATCACCGACCGGCTGAGCGAGGTGCTACCGACGATCACCTCTCGCTGTCAGCTCGTGCGGTTCGACGCGCCGCCGGTGGCGAAGGTCGCGGGCGCGCTCGAAGCGGCCGGGGTCGAGTGGGAGACCGCGATGGCCTGTGCGCGGCTGTCGCTCGGGGACGCTCGACGGGCGCACCTCCTGTCAGATGACGAAGGTCGTGCGCTCCGAGCGGCGGGGGAGGGGTTGGCGCGCGCGAGCCTCAACGGCGAGGTCGCCAACAAGCGGCCGTGGTCTGATCTTCTCGCCGTTGTGAGGGCGAAGGGCGAGGCCGTTCGAGCCCAGCTTGAACGTCAGGCAAACGCCGACCTCGAGCTCTACCCGCGCAAGGAGCGACGCCGGATCGAGACCGAGTGGTCTGAGCGGATCAGGCGGCTGCGTCGCCGTGAGGAGACGACGGCGCTCGATCTCGGGCTTCAGGTGACAGCTCTGTGGTTCGCAGATCTTGCTGCATTCGCCTGGGGGGCCGAGGAGCTCATCCGTAACGTCGACCGTATGGCGGAGCTGCGGGCGGATGCGGGCGTCGAGCCGACCCACCTGCTACGCGCGGTCGAGCTCGTGGAGGAGACTCGGCAGCGCTTCCAGCTGAACGTGTCCGAAGAGCTGGCCTGCGAGGCGCTCGCCTATCGCCTGGAGGCGGTGGTCGGTGGCTGAGCGGGACGGCCGCGAGACGACGCGGGTCTTCCTCCGGCCCCCCGTCGCCTCAGACCGGGACGAGTTCATCTCGTTGATGCGCGCGAGCCGCTCGTTCCATCGCCCGTGGGCCACCGCGCCGACCGACGATGATCGGTTTGCCGCCTACATCGCGGACTCGTTGCGGCCGGACTTCGAGGCGATGCTTGTCTGCCGTGTCGACGATGCAGCCATCGTCGGCTTCTTCAATCTTTCTCAGATAGTGCGCCGAGCCTTACAGAGCGCGTACCTCGGATATGCGGTGGGAAAGCCGTACGCCGGTCAGGGGTTCATGCGCCAGGGTCTCGACCTGGTGCTCCGCCGTGCGTTCACCGAACTTCGACTACACCGAATCGAGGCGAACATCCAGCCCGGCAACCACGCCTCGATTGCGTTGGCCAAGGGTGCGGGATTCCGGCGGGAGGGCTTCTCACCCCGCTACCTGAAGATCGGCGGCCGGTGGCGTGACCACGAGCGGTGGGCCATCCTGGCCGACGACTGGCGCGTGCGCATCGAGCTCGCATCCGGGCCCAGGGTGGCCGACCTCCGGCGTTAGACTCACCCCGGCGCCGACGTAGCTCAGCTGGTAGAGCACTTCACTCGTAATGAAGGGGTCCCCGGTTCGAGTCCGGGCGTCGGCTCTGGGCGTCTTGCCCGGCGCCTTCAGACCTGGTTCCTCTGGGTGCTCGCTGGCAGCACAGCCGGCGCGTCGACGTGGACGTGAACCGGCTCGGGGACGATTCCCGGCGCCGGTGACCGATCGGGCTCGTTGCTGGCGGTCACGAGGGCACCAGCTCTCCGTTTGTGGACGCTGGCGCCGGAGGCGAGGCGGCGGGAAGCGCTCCTGCGGCTTTGCTTTCGCGTTCCATGAACGCTCCGAGTTCGGAGATCGTGCTCATCAGTGGGGCGGGGAAGACGACGGTGGAGTTCTTGTCGACGGCAACTTCGACCAGCGTCTGGAGGTTGCGCAGCTGTAGCGCGAGGGGGTGGGCCATCATCACGTCGGAGGCGGCCGCGAGCTCGCCGGCGGCGAGCGCCTCGCCCTGGGCGGCGATGATCTTGGCGCGTTTCTCGCGCTCGGCCTCGGCCTGGCGCGCCATCGCCCGCTGCATGCTCTCGGGCAGCTGAATGTCGCGGAGCTCGACGACCGTGACCTTGATCCCCCACTCCTCGGTCTGCACGTCGAGGATCTCGCGGATCGCCTGATTGATCGTGTCGGTCTCAGACAGCGTCTCATCGAGCGTGTGCCGCCCGACCACGGCGCGTAGCGTCGTCTGGGCGATCTGGTTGATCGCTGCTTGCACGTTCTCGATCGCGATCACCGACTTGACGGGATCCTCGACCCGGTAGTAGGCGACCGCGGACACGTCGATGCTGACGTTGTCCTTGGTGATGATCCCCTGGGACTGGATTGGCAGTGTGACGATCCGCAACGACACGCGATGAATCCGATTGACTAACGGGGCGACGAAAATCAGCCCCGGCCCTCTTGCCGGGCCCTCGACCTTCCCGAGCCTGAACACGACGGCGCGCTCGTACTGCTTGATGACGAAGAAAGCGATCATGGTCCTGCCTTTCTGGGTGGAGTGATCGGGACCGGCGGGGTAACTACGAACGTGGCTCCGCAGAGCGGGAGGCGCTGGTGGTCTGGGGGCGGGTATCGCGCTGGCCGCGAGGTCGTCGGTTGCGCCTTTGCTCGGCGTCCGCGACGCGCCCGCGTGTGCGCTTTGCCGCGCGTACGAGGTAGTCCCGTCGGCGTGTGAACGCGGCGTCCCCTGCGGGCTCGACGGTGTTGTGGTGCTCGAGTTCGAGCTGGGTCTGACGCGCCACGCGGCGAAGGATGCGTAAGTGGCGGTCGCTCATGGTCGCGTCGCTTCTGGCTCGGGTACGGGTATCGACACGGCGACCGCCTCCGGGAGCGAGGGGGGAACGTCCTCGAGTCCGAGGAGTCTGAATCCAACGGTGTCTCGCAGGCTCGATGCTCGGAGCGGCTCACCGCATTCGGGGCACGCGTCGAGGTATGCGGCGGCGAGGATGAAGCGGAGCCGGCAGGTTGGGCAGCAGAGGCGAGTCATGGCTGCGGTCACCGCGGGTTCTTTCCGGGCAGTCCGTACGCACACTCGGGGCAGACCCGGTCCATGATGGGGTCCTCTGAGCGCTTGTCATCGAGCTCGAAGTAGACGCGGTGGCGTCCGAGGCCGGCCACGCGCAGGTCGTGCCCGCACTCGGCGCAGGTGTACGGCGGCCGTAACCGCGGGTTGGCTGGGGGCGGGGGCCGCTGGGGCGGCGCGGTCAGCGTCCCGCTGGTCATCGGGTCACCGCCTGGCTGCTGAAGCTGCCGCCCTCGTCCAACCAGCGCTCGGCGTCCAAGCGATCTCGCGCGGCGTTGCGGCGAGCGGGGAGATCGATGAACGGCGGGTTGGTGGAGCCCGGGTCGAACGCCGCTCGGGAGGCGCCGCGATGCACGATCCCCGCGGCCTGTTGGGCTTGCTCGTAGGACCCAAGACTGGCCGATCGCACGAGCGTCTCGCCGTCGGCGACGATCGTCCAGTGGTAGCCGCCGCCGTTGTCCTCGTAGATCAGGAATGTCATCGCCGGCCCGGGCGGGGAGCTCGTGGCCGCCCGAGCCTTGCGCATCGCGCTCACGGCTTGCGTGACTTGCGCGGCGCGGGTCATGAGTCTGCACCGCCTCGGCGCCGCGGGGCGCGGGTGCGCCAGTGGAATGTGGCGCTGGTCGCGAGGCCGAGCAGCCAGCCGAGGATCGCGGCGAACAGCACCAGCCACACGAGCGATACATGGGAGCTGCCGAACACCCAGTTGACCTTCACGTGCGCGGTGTTCGAGGCCGCGAGCGCGATCAGGAACGCGACCAGGGCGACGGCGACGATCGCGTAGCCGTGCAGTCGGGTGCGGTGGGCCTTGCGGCGAAAGCGTCCCACGCGGGTCTCCCCGCCCGTCGCACTCTGAGCGGTTGGCCGCGCCGGCGCTGAGTCCGGCGCGCGGGCGACAGGTGCGCCGTTGGTAGCGGGGCCCGTGACCGTGTAGGGGATCACTCCCGGGGCGGGCGAGTCGACCGCCGTGCTGCGGGTCTTGGGGAGCATTTTGAGGACCTCCTCATCGGTGGTGTGAGGGGATTCCTGGTCCTCTCATGAATACATAGACCAATATAGCATGAAATAAAAATCTAGAAATGCTAAACTACTTTGTATGGCTGAGAACACCGGACTCGGCTGGACGTTCTTGACCAACCACGCCCAGGTGCTGGTATGCATCGCCCGTGACCCCGGGATCCGCTTGCGCGAGATCGGCGACCGGGTCGGGATCACCGAGCGCGCCGCGCATCGGATCGTCGTCGAGCTCGCCGACGCCGGTTACATCACCCGGTCGCGAAACGGCCGCCGGAACCACTACACGATCAACCCGCACTTCCCGCTCCCGGATCCGGTCGCCCGCGAGCAGAACGTCGGCGAGCTGCTGGCGATCCTCACCGATCAGCCGGCGACCAACCGGCGGGTCGGTCGCTCGGGAACAAGCGAATGATCGCTGGGCTGCTGCTGGCGCTCGGCTGCGCGCTGGCCGGCAGCGTCGGGGTGCTGCTCAAGCAGCGGGGCGCCGTCGCGGCACCCACCGTTCTCGCGCGCCATCCCCTGCGCAGCGCGATCAACCTGTTTGGCTCGAAGTGGTGGACGGTGGGCTGGCTGGTCGCGCTGGGTGCGTGGCTGCTGCACGTCGGTGCGCTGTCGCGGGCGCCGCTGTCGACCGTGCAAGCCGTGATCTCCGGCGGGCTCGTGTTCGTGGCGATCCTCGGGGAACGGTGCTTCGGCTTCCAGCTCGGACGCCGGCAATGGACCGGGCTCGTGGTCACGGCAATCGCGCTTGCCGTGCTGGGGCTGACCGCGGGGCCCGCCACCCACGATCGCGCCTCGACGGCCGCGCTGATCGCCGTCGAGTGCACCGCGATGGTCCTCAGCGGCGCGCTGATCTGCGCGTCGATCCGCCTCAAGCGCCTGCATCTACGAGAAGGGATCCTCCTCGCCACGGCCGCCGGCGCCCTATTCGGCACCTCGGACATCGCGATCAAGCACCTCGCCCACCCCGCACTGGGCCACCTGATGCTGCTCGTCAACCCGTGGACGCTATCGGCGCTGATCGCGATGGTCGTCGCGTTCTACGCCTCCGCGCGCAGCCTGCAGCTCGGCCCAGCGATCGCGGTCATCACATTCACCTCGCTGACCGCCAACATCGTCGCCCTGCTCGGCGGAATCCTCGTCTTCCACGACCCGATCGGCCACACCCCACCCCAGATCGCCGCGCGGCTCGCCGCCTTCTGCCTCGTCATCCTCGGCGCCGCGCTGCTCCCCGGCCGGCACCGCGCCGACGCGCCCACGAACCACATCGACGCCGCCCTCGCCGTCGAGGTGTTCGCGCTCGAGCCCGCCGACGCGGCCTGACACGGCGACGATCTCAACCTCGACATTTCCTGAGCGCCCCTTCGACGGCTCACGCGCGGGTCAGCACGCCACCTGACCTCGAAACACCTGTGCAGACGCTTCGGGAAACTTCAGCCTACGAGTGCAAGAACCACGACGCTGAGTTCCCCGAACCCGGAGAGGGGCCAGACTAGGACGTCACTCGTGCCCGCTGCGAGATCGGTAAGCCAACCCAGGCGAGCTCTGCCGGCGGGTTAGCGGGCCAGCGGACGTTGAGCGCAGCGGCCGGTCACAGATTGACGGAGGCCATCCCCGATTCGTTGTAGCGGGCGCCCGCTACCGCGGGTAACTCCGCGTCGATTCGGTCCAAGTCATCCCGGGTCAGCTCGACGTCGACTGCGGCGGCATTCTCTTCGAGGTACTTGCGGCGCTTGGTGCCCGGAATCGGGACAAGGTCATCGCCCTGGGCGAGCACCCACGCGAGCGCCAGCTGCGCGGGCGTGATCGCCTTCTCTGCCGCGATCTCGGCAATCTTCGAGGCGAGATGCAGATTTGCCTCGAGGTTCTCGCCGGTAAAGCGGGGCCCCGAGCGGCGGAAGTCGTCGTCCGCGAGCTCGTCGGCTGACTTGAAGCGCCCTGAAAGGAACCCGCGACCGAGCGGCGAGTAGGGCACGAACCCAATCCCCAGCTCGCGGCACGTGGGCAGCACCTCCTGTTCCGGGTCGCGCGTCCAGAGGCTGTACTCCGTCTGCACAGCCGTGATCGGATGCACGGCGTGGGCGCGGCGGATCGTCTCCGGCGCTGCCTCGCTCAGTCCGATGTGCAGCACCTTGCCCTCCTTGATCAGATCGGCCATCGCCCCGACGGTCTCCTCGATCGGAACGTTCGGGTCGACCCGGTGCTGGTAGTACAGATCGACATGATCGACGTTCAGGCACTTCAGGGAGACTTCGATCGAGCGGCGGACATGGTCGGCGGAGCCGTCGAGAGCGCCGATGGTCGACATGTCGCCCGGCACCGCCTCGTCCATGCGCCGGGCGAACTTCGTCGCGATCACGTACTCGCCTCGGCGGCCTTTGATCGCCCGGCCCACGAGCTCCTCGTTGGTTAGCGGGCCGTACAGCTGGGCGGTGTCGAGGAAGTTGATCCCCAACTCGAGCGCGCGGTGAATCGTCGCGATCGCCTCATCCTCGTCGGTGACGCCGTAGAAGGCCGACATCCCCATGCAACCGAGCCCGAGCGCCGAGACCTCGAGCGTTCCAAGCTTGCGCGTCTTCATAGTTGCTCCAATCTTTCGCCGGCCAGGTTGCAGGGATTGTCCCGCGGGCGCCGCCGGCGTGTATGCGACGCAGGAGCGATCTCGGGCTACAGGCTCACCCAGCGGCGCCCGAGCCTTGACTTAGGAGGAGAGCCAGGAGTAGGTTCGATCCGGAACCGGGCAAGGCAATGCTGCATCCGTTCACTCGGGGGCCCGTGCGAGCGTCGCGCGGGCGGGGAATCGGCTCACGCGGTGTGCTGGGGCTCGCCGCGCGCATAGCGTGTGGCCGCGTATTTGTGTACGGCCGTCGGATCGCGGCGGGTGTCTGCGTTTGCGGCGGAGCCGCGGTTGCAGTTGCGCTCGCCCCGGCCAGCGCCTGGGCTGCCGGTACGCCGACCCCGCCTGGGTCCTTTACCGGTAAGGAGATCAAGGTTCAGGAAACCGGCGATTACTTCTTGTGCTATCCGGTCAGCAACGGCGTCTGTTCAGCAGGAGATGGGCCGGGTGCCGGGTGGACGGAGACGGTCACCCACGTCAACGACAACTACGACTTCAAGGATGTAGCGCTCAGCAACCAGCTGAACAACCCGAGCCAGCTCAGCGGTGGCGGCTGGCCGACCACGATCAACGGCAGCGAGCACCACGAACAGATTTACATCGATAAGAGCTCGAAGCGCCACGACTGCCAGTGGGACGCCACCCTGAGCGCGGATCCGACCCACTTCCCGGTCGGACAGCTCACCCTCCAGGGCAGCGCCAAGCCGCTGACGGCGTCGCTTGGGGTGACGGTTGGAGTCATCGTCACCGCCACCAACGTCACTGGCTGCGGAACCTTCGACGGGTTCCACATCGGGCCTGATCCGACCGAGTCAGACATCATCTTCGCGGACGGCGCCTACGATCCGGCCGCCGGCAAGGTCACGCTGAACTCCGGCAACTGCTCGCACGACCCGCCGATCTTCGTCGCGAACGGCGTTGCCGGGGGCGGGGGCGCCTGCGCTGTATCCGGGACACTCAGCGCGTTCAGCCCGCGGATCTGGAGCGTCACCTTGCAGGGGACTCCGGTGGTGTCTGACCAGCCACTCCGCGGCGGAGGCGGCGGCAGCCCGCCAGTGACCGTCGACGCGTTCAACCCGTGTGGCGACAGCCACGCCGACTGGTTGAGTTGCGCCTCGCCGCCCGCCGCGACGCCGGACAAGAACTGGCCGGTGATCCTCACACGGGGAACGTCTCTGGGGATCGACGAGCTGCGCTTCAAGAGCGACGTTCCTCCGCCCCAGCCCACGAGCGGCCAATACCGGCTGCAGGTGACCGGGCAGCTCGCAAGCGGGGCGAAAGTCTCATTCGACCCGGTTCCGTTGTCGGTCTCCGGCGATGAGCTCGTGACGACCGGGGCCCTCCTCTCGACCAGCCCCCTACCCGCCGCCGTATCTGCGGACCAACTCACCCTGTCGTACACGCTGCTCGACGGCTCGACGCAGATCGATATGGGTCAAACCACGCAGCCGGTGTTCGTCACGAACGGCCAAATCGCCACCAGTGACGCAAACGACCCGGAGGCGCCACGAGAGCTGAGCATCGTCGAGATGACCGCGAGCGCAGCTAGCGGCCAGCAGACGCCGGACGGGATCTTCGCCAAGATCTGGGCGCAGTTCCAGAACCGCAGCCTCCATCCGACGGTGCTCGACCCCACCAGTGGCGACGTGACCCCTGACCTGGGGCCGACGTTGCACTACTACGTCTCCGGCGATTGGACACTCTTGAACGCGCTCGCCGGCGAGGGCATCGGCACCATCTCCTGCCCAGTTTCAGGCGGGGCTACGAACATCCTGACCCTCAGCCCGAGTGGTTACGTGGGGCGCTGCCGTGACTGGGCCTTGTTCATGGTCGATGCGCTCGCATCGGAAGGCATCTCGGGGGAGTACAAGACCGTCGGGGACTTCGGATCGGCTTTCGCGTCAGTCGTTCCCGAGTACTCACCCACGAGCGTTGGCACGACGCCGGACATCTGGATGCTCATCAAGCCCTGGTCGTTCTCTGGACACCACGGAACGTTCCTTGGTTACTCGCGACGTGACCGCTATCGCGACGGGGCGCTCGTGGGTCCGGTGGACGCGACATACCCCGCGCCTGGCGCCCCTGGCGTAGGGCAGGGCTCGGTTCGCTATCCACCCGGCTGGTTCATCTGGGGAGACCATGCGCTCGTGATCCACGACGGCCGTATCTACGACCCCTCCTACGGACTGCCGGCCACCGGTGAGGAGGGTTATCCGACGATCGCAGCATGGTCCGATGACGCGCTCGCGGGCTACGGCTTCATCTTTGGTCCCTGTGGTGGAAAGCTGGGCTGCACCCTAAACGTCCACAGCGGGGCAAATGAGAACGGTGTTCCCCCGGTCATCCCGCGAGCGCGGATGTCTCCGGACAGCTTTTTCCCGAGCACACGCGTGACACCCACGTCCGGGAGGAGCGCAAGGGCCCGCGGCGCCACCCTGAAATACGCCCTCAGCACCCCTGCCACGGTCCGGATTCAGATCGGGCGCCGGTCCCACAACCGATGGCTGCGTGTCGCGACGCTCTCACGGCGGTCTCACGGAGGCGCAAACCGGGTCCCGTTCAGCGGAAAAATTGGACACCGCCAGCTCGCTGCGGGACGCTATGAGGCGATACTCACGGCTCGCAATCGATCGCACCGTGAGTCGAAACCCGTGGTCGTCAAGTTCACCATTCGGTAGGGCGACGCCGGTCGGACAGGTGGCGACCGGTACGCTTGGCCTGACTCGACGGAGGGAGCGACGGGTGAGAGGACGTCTTGCCGCCCCACTTGTGGCGCTCACAGGCCTTGCCGCGTGTGCGTGCGCAACCGCTGGTGCCGTCACCTCCACGGTCGGCGATAGTCCGCCCGCGCTGAACGGCATCTACCAAACGCGCGTTGACAGCGAGTTTCAATCGGGGGCGCTGAACGGTGGGTGGAAGCTCCGGCTAGACGACGGTGCCTACACCTTCAACCACACCGGAAGGTCAGCTAAGAACGTGATCATCTCCGGCGTGTATAAGGTCGCGGGCAGGCGAATCACCTTCAAGGATCGGAGCGCAGCCTGCTCGGCAAAGCCCGGCTCGGGAGGTTGTCGGTACCTCGGATGCGCGCACCCCGGCACCTACACCTTCACGCGGACGAGGGAAGGCCTGAGCTTCGCCAAGCTCCGTGACCCAAACACCGACTGCGAACTGCCGGTCGTCTTGCTCTCTGGCGGGTTTCACCGCGTGGCCTGACTGAGTCTCTCCGGCGACGGGGAGCAGTTCCGTGCCGGATGGGGACGCCGCCCCCCGTTTCAGCTCACGAAGATTGCTTGCTCGAGGCTGGTCCCTCCGGCCAGGTTGTCGCGGAGCGGTATTCGGGCGAAACCCTTACCGCGCGGCCTGAGGATCCAGAAGAGGCCCCGGGGGGACTCGGTGCCGACGATCACATCGCCCGCGTATCTGGCCAGCGAGGGCGCCGGCGCCATGTAGGTGTACCCCGTCTTGTCATCGTTGAGATAGAGGCCTGGACGAGGAGCGCTGGTTCTCCCGGTCGCACTCGGGAGCCTTGGGATCGCGGCGATCGGATTCGGACCCGCGGGAAGGGTCGCGATCGGCCTCGTCCGCCCGCTCGGGGTCATCGCGACGACGGCGCCGCCGCTCCCGCCGGCGTCGACGGTCAGGAGCGCGTCCCCGGCCACGGATCCGAATCGACGCGGTGCGATCACGAGTTCATCGGCGCCCCCCGGCCCGGGGTAGGTTCCGACCCGCTGCACGTGCCCGGAAGCATCGATCGCGTACACGACGCCCCCGGCCGCGCTGGAGCTGCCCGAGCGTCCGGTCGCCGCGAGCAGCCGGTAGCCGAAGCGGCCGACGCCGTCGAATGCCAGGGCCCCGTCCGCCGCCGGTGGATACGGCGCAGGGAGGCTCGCGAGCACTCGCTCGTGCGTGCCGTCCGAGCTGATCTCATAGATCTTGTTGTCCGGCGCGTGACAGTAGATCGCGCCGGGCGGGAAACCGTGACGGCGCGGCGAGAGGACGTAGCGTGTCTCCTCCACGAGTCTTGGCATCGTGGCGAACCGATGAAGAGGCCGCCCTGCCGGGGGCGCAGCCCAGACGGTGTTCGCGGTGTTCTGAACGTAGAGGAACTGCCTGCCGGTCCAGAGGAGGCTGTCCAACTTCTGCGTCGTCTTCGTGACGACGTGGAACGTCAGCATCGGCCTCCGCGCGGCTGGCCCCGGTGCCGCCGCCCCCGAGCTACAGGACGTGAGCGAGCTGGCGAGCATGAACGTGACCGTGCCGGCCAGCCCGCACATGCCACCGACTCGGCTCATTCGAGCTGAGCATAGTTCGATGCACGCCCCCAGCCTGGCTTCCCAGGCTAGGCTCGTGCCCGTGGCCACTGTCTTGGTCGAGCTGCCCGGGGGCGAGGGGATCGTTCGACGCGACGATGGTGAGATCGTGCTCACCCACGACGTCACCTTGGACTGGGGGCAACCGCTCCAGCCGTGGGACAGGTATCAGCCGCTTCGCATTGGGCTCGGGGATGAGCGGATGCTGTTCGGTGGGCTGCTCCCGCCGGGAGCCGTCAGCGCCGAGGCGGTCGAGGCGACGGGCGCGCGGAGGGCCGCGGTCGTGGGCGGTGGCACGTATGCGGTGATCGTCGAGGACGGGGAGCCCAGCGAACCTGCTCTGGGGTACCGTGACGCGGAGGGGGCGTTTGTCAGCCGGCCGATGCCGGCCGAGTACCGGCATCAGCCGGTGACGGATGCCGAGGAACCCTGCCCGGTGTGCGGGGCCATCGAGTACGAGGAGTACTTTCCGACCGAGGACTGGCGCGGCGGCCGCGGGCGAAAAGGAAGCGACTCGTTCGTCCCCAGCCCGCTGATCGTCTGTCGCCGATGCGGGCACCAGGAGCAGGTGGGGGCGATCATGCGCCTTGGGCATGATGATGCCGACGAGGATGCGGCTGCGCGAGCCGCACGGATGGCCCGGATTCGTGCCGAGCAAGATGTGCAGCGCTGGTACTCCAACAAGATGACGCTGATGGGCGTCACGTTCCCGATCTACGCCGCCGAGGGCTGGCCGGCACGGATCAACGGACAAAGCTCCAGCGGCGACGACCTCACATCGCTGACGATCGCCCACGCCGACTCACTGCCCGACTCGATGTTCGTCGAGCGCCCGCGGATCGAGGTCACAACCTCAATCGAGTCCCACCAACGAGGTGAACTGGCCGTCGCGCGCGACGGGTTTGCAGCGCAGATCGAGGCAGACGCGAACCGGCGACCCACCGGAGATCTCTCCGACGCTGCGCTGACGCTCTGGTTCCGGGCCGCGCGCCGCGACCGCGTCGCGGGCTCGCACAAAGCACCGGTCGGCGAGACCGAAATCACGATCGACGGGACGCCGGAGCCGTTTGTCATCGTCGGCGCTCCGAACGCTCACTGGGTCGCCGTCCGCCGCCACGACGACCTGACGATCACGATCGCCGCGCGGGAGGTCGATCCGTCTTCGCTGATCATCGAGCCGATCGCGGATCCGGCCGCCCGCCTCCTCGGCCCCGAGCCGGGCGAGCCGTGAATGACAAGGAGCGCGCTCTCGCCCAGCGTCTGCTGGATGAGATCGTCGCGTTCAACGTCCAGGTAACCGGCATCACGGACGCGAGCGAGCTCCTGTTCGTCGAACGTGATGCCGACGGGGAGCTGGTCGCGGGAGTCCATGGTTGGAGCTGGGGCGGAACCTGTTGGATCCAGGCGCTCTGGGTACGTGAGGACATGAGGCAGCGCGGCGTGGGCTCGCGGCTGCTCGCCGCGGCCGAAGCCGAGGCGCGTCGCAACGGTTGTCAACAGATCGCGCTCGACACGCACACATTCCAGGCTCCGGGTTTCTACGAGCGACACGGTTTCGAAGTTGTCGGCGCCGTGGCCGACTACCCGCGGGGCCATTCAAAGCTGCTCCTTCGCAAACGCCTCGAGGCCTGACCGGGGCAACGCCAGCCGCGACGGCCCGGGTAAGGTCTTGAGCGCAGGGGAGCCAGCGGTGAGCGACTCAGGCGACATCCAGATCACACTCATCGGCGCCGGAAGCGTCGAGTTCACGCGGATCCTGCTCGCCGATCTGGTCGAGTTCCCGGAGCTGCGGGACGCGAAGATCGCGCTCCACGACATCAACCCCGACCGGCTCCAAACCGCCGAGAGGATCGCCCGATACACGGTCGAGAGCACCGGCGCGAAGCTGAGCGTGCGAACCGAGCTCGACCGTCGGGCGGCGCTTGACGGCGCAGACTTCGTCATCAACGAGATCCAGGTTGGCGGATTCGAGGCCACGCTCCGCGACTTCGAGATCCCGAAGAAACATGGCGTGCGCCAGACGATCGGCGACACGATCGGCGTCGGCGGGGTGTTCCGTGGCCTGCGGACGATCCCAGTGCTGGTCGAGATCGCCACCGACGTGGCGGATGTGTGCCCGGATGCCTACCTGCTCAACTACACCAACCCGATGGCGATGCTCCCGTGGGCGGTGTGGGAGGCGGTCGGGCTCCCCAAGGCCATCGGGCTCTGTCACTCGGTGCAGAACACCCACGAGCAGCTCGCGGAGATCGTCGATGTTCCGGAGGCTGAGATCGAGTTCCTAACCGCCGGGCTGAACCACCAAGCATTCGTCCTGCGCTTCGAGCGCGCTGGCGAGAGCCTCTATCCGCTGCTGGACGCCGCGATCGAGCGAGATCCCGAGGGTCTCGGCCGGCGGGTCCGAATCGAGCTCTACCGCCAGTTCGGCTTCTTCCCGACCGAATCGAGCGAGCACAGTGCCGAGTACGTCCCGTGGTTCATGCGACACGACGATCAGCTCGAGCGCTACCGGATACCCGTCGACGAGTACATCCAGCGCTCGCTCGACAACCTCGACGAATACGAGCGAATCCGGGCAAGCCTTGCCGAGGGCGCCGGCTTCGCAATCGAGGGCGAAGGTGAGCTGGCGCCCCGCTACATCCATTCGCTCATCACTGGCCAGCCCCGGCTCGAGTACGGGAATGTTCGCAACGAGGGCCTGATCGACGACCTTCCAGCGGGCTGCTGCGTCGAGGTGCCCTGCCAGATCGACGGTGATGGCGTGCATCCAATCCGCATCGGCCGCCTTCCCCCGCAATGCGCGGCGCTCAACCGGACGTTCGTGAACGTGGCCGAGCTGACGATGAGGGCCGCGCTCGAGCAGCGGCGTGACCACGTCTATCAGGCAGTCATGCTTGACCCGAATGCCGGCGCGACGCTGACCATCGACGCGATCCACGCGATGGTCGATGAGCTGATCGATGCCCACGGCGAGCTGATACCCGAGGGGATTCGGGCCGGAGCGCGCATCACACGGTCGTGACCTCGATCCCGCGTTCGCGTAACGCGGTAAGCGCGTCCGCATCGGCCTCGTCGTCCGTGATCAGCTCGTCCGCTTCCGCCACCTGACAGATCCGCGCGAACGCCACCTTGCCGATCTTCGAGCTGTCGGCCACGACGATCACCTGCCGCGCGCGCTGGAGCAGCGCGCGGTTGGTGCCGGCCTCGATTTCGTGATGCGTCGTCAGCCCCGCACCTGGCGAAATCCCGTTGACGGCAAGGAACACGATGTCGAGATTCAGCCCGTTGAGGCTGGCCTCGGCGAGCGGGCCAACCAGCTCGTAGGACTCCGCGCGTGCGACCCCGCCGGTTACCACCAGCTTGAGGTTGGGCCGGACGGCCAGTTCCGAGGCGATGTTGAGCGCGTTGGTGACCACGGTGAGCCGCTGCCGGTCGACGAGAACGCGCGCGACTTCCGTGGTGGTCGTCCCGCCCGTGAGGCCGATCGCCGAGCCTTCGGGTACTCGGGAGCCCGCCTCGCGTGCGATGCGGAGCTTCTGGTCATGCGCTCGCGCGCCCTTGTAGCGGAGCGGTAGCTCGTACAGGACGCCCTGCGACATCGCGCCCCCGTGCGTGCGCTCGAGCAGGCGCTGACTCTGGAGCAGCCGTAGGTCCCGGCGGATCGTGGCCGAGGAAACCTCGAACTCTTCCGCCAGCTGGGCGACGCCGATCGTTCCGTTCGCCGAGAGCCGCTCGAGGATCGCGCCCAGCCGCTCAGGCTGTCGCATGACCAGTCCGTGCGAAGGCACTCGGCACCGCGATCATTTTCCATCCTCACAGATGTTGAATCCTGCTCGGGTCAAGCATATATTGCGCATAAGTGAGCGTCATTCTGGGCGAGATCGAAACTCAGCCCGCCGCGTGGCTGCTAAGCGAGCACGATCGCGCAGGAGGCTGCGTCGAGACTGCCCGCCAACGATCAGCGGATTGCCCTCTGACCAGGTCGGTCGTGCTGCCATCAACTGACGGAGGAACGAGATGAAGCGCGTATGCCTGTTCGTCATTGGGATTGCACTGCTGGTCGCGGGCTGCGGAGGCAGTGGCGGGTCCTCCTCAACCACCTCGGGGAACGGTGGTCACGTCAACATCGTGATCTGGCACGGCTACACGCAGGCCGAGGCGACGGCGATCAAGACGCTCACCAACGAGTTCAACGCGACGCATCCGAACATCACCGTCACGCCGCAGTTCTATGGCAACTCCGACTACGCGTTGCAAAAGGTTCTCGCTGCGATCGCCGGCGGCAAGCCGCCGGACATCTCCTACCTCTACGGCTCGTGGGCGGCGAACATCGCCACCAACCCAGGGACGGTCAACCTCACGCCCTATGTGTCCCAGTCGTCGTTTGGCTGGAGCGACTTCTGGCCGGCGGAGAGAAACGTGGCCACGGTCAACGGCAAGGTCATCGGGGTCCCGGCGCTGGTCGACAATCTCGCGCTTGTCTACAACAAGCGACTGTTCGCGCAGGCAGGGCTGGCGCCGCCAACCCCCAGTTGGACATGGAGCGATTTCGAGAACGCGGCCATCAAGCTGACCAACCCAGCCAAGAAGCAGTTCGGATGGGCTTATGTGAATGACGCCAGCGAGGACACGGTCTGGCGCTATTGGGCCTTGCTGTGGCAGGCTGGCGGCTCGATTCTCACGCCGGACGGCAAGCACGCCGCGTTCGATTCTCCCGCCGGGGTGAAGGCGCTCACATTCCTGCAAACGCTCGCGCAGCATCATGCGATCTACTTCGACAACGGCAGCGGCAACTACCTGGGACTGTTCACCTCAGGTCACATCGGGATGCTGTACACCGGACCCTGGGACCTCGGCCAGATCACCGCGGGGAACCAGCCATACGGCGTCCAGATTCTGCCTGGAGACCAGAATCATCAGACGATCTCCGGCCCCGACAACTGGGTCGTGTTCAATAACGGCGCCGCGCGGGTCAAGGCCGCGGTCGAGTTCCTGAAGTGGTTCACCTCGCCGGCCATCGACCTCAAGTGGTGTTTGATGACCGGCGACCTGCCGATCCGGGCCGCGGTGGCCAAGCTCCCCGGCTACAAGCAATTCATTCAGAAGTATCCCGGCGTGGGGACCTGGGTCGAGAACCTGAACAACGCGACCCAGTCCCGCCCAGTGACTACGACCTATCCCAAGATCTCGACGGTGATCGGTCAGATGGTCCAGTCCGTGCTGCTCGGCAAGGCGCAGCCACAGCAGGCACTGAGCTCGGCCGCCCAGCAGGTGAACGGCATTCTCGCGGCACCGAGCTAGGCCGCACGGCGCAGCTATGACGGCGCGGGCGGAGCGAAGCCGAGCCGTGGGGCTGGAGCGTCCGCCTGCGTGGAAGCGGATTCTCGGATCAGAGCATCTGGCGGGCTGGGCCTTCGTAATGCCCGCGTTCATCCTGATCGGGATCTTCGCCCTGGTCCCGATCGGGTGGTCGCTGATCCTTTCGCTGCAGAACAACAACCTGCTCGCGCCGGGGCACTACGTCGGGTTCGCCAACTACAGGGCGTTGGCGAAGGATCCGGCGTTCCGCTCCGCGGTCGGCCACACGCTCGTGTACACGGTGCTGTTCGTCCCGATCTCGGTGGTCGGTGCGCTCGGCCTTGCCGTCGCCCTGAACCGCAAGATTCGCGGGATCCGGTTTTACCGCCTCGCGGTGTTCGTCCCGCTCGTGACCTCGACCGTGGCGACCGGAATCGTGTTTCTGTGGCTCCTGGATCCCACCTTCGGGTTGTTCAACTACATCCTGCATGCCGTTGGCCTGCCCCAGCAGCAGTTTCTCCAGGATCCGAACCAGGCCCTCTACTGCATCGTCGCCATGACCGTGTGGGGATGGTTGGGGTTCGACGTGATCGTCTATCTGGCCGCCCTGCAGGGAATCCCGGACGAGCTGCTCGAAGCCTCAAAGATCGACGGCGCCAGCAGTTGGAGGACGTTCCGGAGCGTGGTCGTCCCGCTGCTCGGCCCGGCCACGTTGTTTCTGGTCGTGTGGTCGACGATCAATGCGCTGCAGCTGTTCGATGAGATCTACGTGACCACCCGGGGCGGCCCGCTGGGCTCGACCACGGTGATCGTCTACTACCTCTACGAGCAGGCGTTCCAATTCTTCAATGGCGGCTATGGCGCGGCTGTCGCGTATGTCCTGTTCCTCGGCATCCTGATCGTCACGCTCGTTCAGCTGTTGGTCGGCCGGCGGACGGTCTATTACCGCTCTTGAGATGACAGACCAGGTGATGACTGCGCCTCGCCTGCTCCCGGTGGAGACCCCCCCGGAGAAGCCGCGGCGCCGGCTGCCGTTCAGCCCCCGGCACCTGTTCCTGATGCCGGTCGCAGCGATCATGCTCGTCCCGCTGCTGTGGATGGTCATCCTATCGCTGGAGACCGAGGTTCAGGCGCGCAGCTTCCCGCCCGTGCTGATCCCGTCGGGGCTTCACTTCGCCAACTATCCGGCCGCCTGGAACGCGGTCCCGTTCGGCGACTTCTTCCTCAACAGCACCATCTACGCGCTCTCGACGGTGGCGGGCAACCTCCTGTTCTGCAGCCTCGCCGCCTACGCCTTTGCCCGCCTGCGCTTCGTCGGGAGCAACCTCCTCTTCATCGTGTTCCTGGCCACGCTGATGGTGCCCTACCAGGTCCTGTTGATCCCCACCTTCCTGATTGTCAAGAAGCTCGGCATGGTCGATAGCGTCGGCGGCCTGATCGCCCCGAACCTGTGCAGTGCGTTCGGGGTGTTCATGCTTCGCCAGTTCTTCCGGACGCTGCCGATCGAGCTCGAGGAGGCGGCGCGGATCGATGGCACCTCGCGCCTCGGAATTCTGTTCCGGATCGTCCTGCCGCTGTCACTCCCGGCGTTGGCGACGCTCGGAATCATCCAGTTCATGTGGTCCTGGAATGACTTTCTCTGGCCCCTGATCATCATCGACACCGCCAACCACGCGCCGCTTCAGCTTGGGCTCTCGATGCTTCAGGGGGCGCACAGCACGCAATGGAATCTGCTGATGGCCGGCACGGTCATGAGCCAGATCCCGATGCTGGCGATCTTCCTCTTTGCGCAGCGGTGGTTCATCCGCTCGATCGCGTTCACTGGGATCAAGCAATGACGCCGAGGTCCTGAGATGCCGGGAGTGGTCCTCGAGGACGTGACGAAGGTCTTCCCGGGCGGCACTGTCGCGGTCGATCAGCTTTCGCTCGAGATTGCCGACGGGGAGTTCGTGATCCTGGTCGGCCCTTCGGGCTGCGGCAAGACGACCGCGCTGCGCATGATCGCCGGGCTGGAGCGGCCGACCACCGGGACGATCCGGATCGGCGGGGGTGTCGTCAACGAGATCTCGCCGCGGGATCGGGACATCGCGATGGTGTTCCAGAACTACGCGCTGTATCCGCATATGACCGTCTACCGAAACCTTGCCTATCCACTTCGGCAGCGGCGAATGCCGCGGCGCGACATCGACAAGCGGGTGCGCGAGGTGGCTGAGATGCTGAGCCTCGAGGACCTCCTCAAGCGGCGTCCGGCGCAGCTCTCGGGTGGCCAGCGTCAGCGCGTCGCGATGGGGCGGGCGCTGGTTCGCGAGCCGGACGTGTTCCTGCTCGATGAGCCGCTGTCGAACCTCGACGCCAAGCTACGCGTCCAGATGCGCGCCGGGCTGAAGCGGCTGCACACCCGGCTGGGGATCACGACCGTTTACGTCACCCACGACCAGGTCGAAGCGATGACCCTCGGCGAGCGGATCGCCGTTCTGTCCGACGGCAAGCTCCAGCAACTTGGACCTCCCCAGGAGGTCTATGACCGCCCTGCGAACGTGTTCGTGGCGGGGTTCATCGGCAGTCCGCCCATGAACCTGCTGCGTGGTGCAGCCCGCGGGGGACGGGTGACCGCTGGGCAGCTCGTGCTCGAGCGGCCTGGGGTTCCCGATGGTGACGTGGTTGTCGGGCTGCGCCCTGAGTCGATGCGAACGGCGGTCGACGGAATGCCGGCGGTTGACTTTCGCGTCGACGTGGTCGAGCCGCTGGGTGACGAGGTAATCGTTCACGGCGCGCTGGCGGCGGAGCTAATCGCGGTCGACACCGCGGCCAACGACGCTCAGGTTGGGTCCCTGAACGGAAGCGGAATCGAAGCGGTGGCGCGGCTCGACCCGCGTCATCGCCCAGCGGAGGGCACCACGATCCGTCTCGGAATCGAGACCACGGAGGTGCATCTGTTCGACGCCGCGACCGGCCTCGCTATTCGGTGAGGCAGTCGCGCTATTCGCCCATCGGAGTGTCGGACGCCGGACGCACCTCCGCGGCGCCCGCCAGCGCACGGGCTCTCTCGGGATCGAGCCTTCCCGCTCCAGCCACCTCGGCGTTTGCCGATGCCGCGCCGAGACCCAAGGCGACCGCGGTCGGCCATGGCTCGCCTCGCTCGAGCGCGACGAGCATCCCGCCGAGGAATGCGTCCCCGCTCCCCACCGGATAGCCCCCGCGCGCGTCCAGCCACCCGCGCCATACGTTCCCGTCGGGGCCTGCCATCGCCATCCCCTGTTCGCCCGCCGTGACGACTGCGGCGTGGCCCGGACCGCCCGCCCGCGCTCGTACCTCGGCCGCAGCCCGCTGGGCGTCCTCGATTCCAGCCACCGGCTCCCCGAGCAGTTGCTCGGCCTCGTACGCGTTGATCTTCACGAGCTGCGGACCCTCACGAAGAGTCCGGGCCAGGGCCTCGCCTCGCGTATCGAGGGCCACGGACAGGCCCGCCTCCCTGGCATCTGTCAGCAGCCTGGCGTAGCCGTCGGGCGGCGCTCCCGGCGGCAGCGAGCCGGCGAGCGTCACCCACGCCGCGCCCGGCAAAAGCGATCGCACCGTCGACTCGAGCCCTCGCCAATCGTCATCGGTGACGGGGACCCCGGCCTCGTAGAACTCGGTCAACCGCCCGGTCTCGCGGTCGGCCACGGACAGGCTCGAGCGAGTTTCCCGGGCGGTCCACGTGAAGCGGCTCGCCACGCCTTCCGCCGCGAGCGCCTCGGCAACCCAGTGGCCGGCATGGCCGCCGAGGATCCCTGTCACGACCGCGTCGGCTCCGAGCTGCGACGCCACCTGCGCCACGTGAATCCCCTTGCCGCCCGGGAGTTGCACGAAGCGTCGCGGGCGATGGATCTCGCCGGGCTTCAGCACATCTACCTCGAACAGCTTGTCGATCGACGGGTTGGCGGCGACGCAGAGGATCATGCGAGGGCTTCACGCGCCGCAAGCGCCTCGCTCAGCGTCGGCTGGCCAGCTGTACCGCCGGCCGCCTGAGTGGACAGCGCCCCGCAGGCGCAGCCGAGCGAGACAGCCTGCTCGACGCCCTCGCCGCTGAGCAGCCCAGCCAAGACGCCGGCGTCGAACGAGTCGCCCGCGCCGATCGCGTCGACTGGATCGACTCCTCCGACCGGCGCAACGCGGGTTGAGTCACCGCCAGGGCGAGCTGCCACTGCACCATCGGAGCCCAGCTTGACCGCGACCAACGGACCGTACTCAGCGAGCGCCCGCGCCGCTGAGCAGGGGTCGCCCCGTTGGGTGATCCGCATCGCCTCCTCGCCGTTGGGAAGGAACACGTCGGTGTGGGGAAGCAGCGCGAGCAATCCGCCGTCCCAACGCTCTGCGGGATCCCAGTTGGGATCAATCGACGTCGAGGCGCCGGCCCGCCTGGCCAGAGCGAACAGCTCTGGCAGCGCCGGAGCCAAGCCCGTCTGGAGAAAAAACGAGGACACGTGCACGTGCCGGGTGCTCTGGAGCAACTGGTAGGAGACCGCCCCGGCGGTGAGGGATCCGATGGTTCCCGGAAAGGTCAGCATCGCGCGATCGCCGTGACGCTCGAGAATCACGGTGATCCCGGTTCGGGCACTCGAGTCGACGACCACAGCCTCGGTCTCCACGCCGCGGTCAGCCAGGGCCTGCAACATGAAGCGGCCGAACAAATCGTCGCCGACGATGCCCGCCAGCGCCGTCCGCAAGCCCAGTCGAGCCGCCCCGCAGGCGACGATGCTCCCCGACCCGCCGATCGTCAACTCGGCCTTCTCCACCAGGCGCTCAGCTTGCCCGAACCGCGGCTCGACGTCCTCAGCGGCGAGGATCAGATCCGGGTTGCAATCACCGAGGACGAGGAGATCGATGCGTGGTTGGCGCGGGGGCATGCCCCGGAAACTTAGGCTCTCCGTCCACCGCGGCGCGCGAAGCGCTCACGGCAGCTTCCCGTATTCACTCGGATCCCAGGCGAGCATGGCGTAGATCTGGAGCATGGCTCCTTGATCGAGGAGCTGGTAGCCGTTCCCCGAGTGGGAGGCGAAGGTGAAGAGCCCGTTCACGCTGCGATGGTTGGCCCAGGCATCGCTGGCGTAGGTCTGGATCGTCTGGATGATCTCGGACTGCAGCTGCGTATCGCTGGTCACCGAGTAGAGGACGAGTAACCCTCTGAAGTAGATCGCGTTGAAGGCCGCGGAGTGGCTGATGTAGTAGCTCTCGTTGAAGGTGGACAACGCGGTCCTCGCGATGGCCTCGGCTTCTGAGAGGTACATCGGGTTCCCTGTCTTCTGGTACTCCCGCACGTTGGCCGCGATCATCGTGCCCTGGTTATAGGTGTAGAGCGTCTCGTCGATCGTGTTCTGACCCGTCACCTTGTCGAGCATCAGCGCCGGCTGGTTGGGGTCGTAGTTGGGATTTGGCGCGGTCGGATCGGTGGGGTTGGTGTTCACGTTGTAGAGGTAGTGGTCCACCCAGGCGTAGATGTTGGTCGCCGCGGCGTCGTAGGTGGGGGCATTGGCGGGATCGAAGTTCTCGAGTAGCAAGGCGACCTCCGCGTTGGGCGCGTTCGACGTCGTTGTCCGGTCGTGGTTACCCGCGCCCACGCCGATCCCCTGATTTACCCAGTAGATGCCACCCGGCTCGTACGAAGCCGTGCCTGCCCAGCCGCTCGGGAAGACGAAGTTGAACGCGTTCTTCGCGTCGGCCAGCGACGTCGGGTCGCCGGTCAGGGCGTAATTCTCAGCGCTCGCCAGTCCAACCCAGGCGTCGTCGTCGTAGTACTTGTCGCCGCCGACGCCGTAGGGCGCGGCGGGATAGGAGGCATAGCCTGGCGCCGGTGGGGTGTTCTCCCAGAAACGCGAGAGGCCTGTGAGCCGGTCGGCGACGTCGGCTTGGTAGTTGGCGCCGCCGAGGAGGGTGGAGGGGATCCCGGCGAGTGTGATCGTCCCGGCCAGCACGCGGGAGAACGGCCATAGGTAGCAGTAGCGATTGCCGCTCTGCGGATAGTTCTCGGTGTAGAGGCTGCTGGTATCGCCGGAGTAGACGTGCGGCGCGTAGAAATCCTGCTGGATCGCGTTGTAGGTGGCGACGGCCCGGCTGGCGGCTAACTGCTGTGGGGTCATGACGGTCGTGAACGTGCGGTCGGAGCTGCAGGCCGGGCCCGCCGCGTTGCTGGCATAGATGCGGTAGTGGTAGGTCGTCCCGGGACTCAACCCGGTGAGGCTCGCGGTGACGCTGACCGCCCGTCTCCCGGCGCGAACCCCCCGGCGCGCGGTGGCGGCGCCGTAGGACGTGCTCGTCCCATATTCGAAGTAGTAGGTGGTATAGCGGCCGTTCGAGTTGACGGTCCCGGCCAGGTTGGCCGCGACCTGCGTGACCGAGCCCGCCCCGCCGCTCGTCGAACTCGGGGCGAGGCCGCCACGAGTGTGCGAGCCGAACCATTCAAACGCTGCCGGCTTGGTCCCGCGCACCCGCTCGAGCCTTCGCAGGTCAGAGACACGACGCCTTCCCAGTCGGTAGACGAGGCGTAGTTCGGTGTAGCGCCCGTTTCGCGCCCCGAAGGCCTCGATTGACACCTGGTGGGGCCGGAAGGAGCGTGAGCCGCAGCTCGGGACGCCGTTATCGATCCAAAGCAGACCACTGCCATCAGCCCGAGATGAGCCCCAGTCCTTCCACCGGATCCGTCCCCGCTTCCCCGACCCGAACGCCTTGGCCGACACGCCCGGGCCGCCGACTATGAGTTGGCCGCAGCACCCCAATGTGATGGTGGCTGGCCGGCCTGCGAAGCGTGAGCTCACGTCGGCACGTAGGAGGCGCGGCAGGTGAGTCGCGGCCAGTGAGCTCGCGCCAAGTCCCCAGACGAGCACGCTGAGCGCCGCTACGACCGGCGCGGCTTTCCGCACGGCGCCCCTCAGCTGGGCAGCCGAAATCGGTGCCACCAATCGCGCAGCGATACGAGCCGGCCCCCGCCTGCCAAGGAAACGCCCCATCCGCCGCGATTCTGCCGCCCGAGAGGTTTCAGGTCAACGCCTGGGCCTTACCTCCCAGTCCGCGCGTCGACTGCGACGATTCGCCGATGCAGGCCCACTGGCTGAAGGCGGTTGGACACGCCCGCGGGCCGCTGCCCGCGCGCTGGATCGAGGAGGGACGGACGAGTGTGCTGCGGGAGGGCGGGTTCCCGCGGCGCCCGCGCGTGCGCGAGGATGACCGTCTCGTGCTCTACGCCAGCGTGTGGCGACGCGTGTTCGGCGTGGTGGTGGCGGTCGGGGAGACCTACCGGGTGGAGCACCCGCGTTGGCCGTGGCGGATCGTGGTCGAGCCGCTGCTCGTGGTGCCGGATCTCGACCTGGCTCCGCCGGTCGAAGCGATCGGCGTGGCGGCCCGCTCGATGTCTCAGCAGTCCCACATCCGACTCGAGCCGAGCCATTACGCCCGAGCGGTCGAGGCGCTCGGCTCGATAGCGCTCTGAGTGAGCCGCTCGTCCCGGCCGAGCGCTCTCCGCCTAGCCCTGCTCGATCCGGAGGCGGTTACCCGCAGGGTCGCGGACGGCGGCGTCGCGGACTCCCCAGGGCTGACTCGCGGGCTCAGATAGAACCTCGGCCCCGGGAGTGGTGACGATCCGGTCGAAGGTGGTGTCGAGGTCGTCCGCGCGGAAATGGGCGGGGTAGAGCTCGCCCTTGGCGAGCAGCGCGGCCAGTGCGTCCCCGTCCTCCTGGGAGCGGCCGGCGTGAGGCTGTGAGAGCACGATCTGGATCTCCGGCTGGCTGTCGGTGACGAGCGTGATCCAACGAAAGCCCTCCCGCGCGACCTCATTACGCACGGTCAGGCCAAGCGTGTCCCGATAGAAGGCCAGGGCGGCGTCAGGGTCGTCCACGAGGATGTGCACAGTGCTTAGGGAAACGGTCATGGGTCCTGACTTTAGGGGCGGGCAGCCGCGGAGGCTTCTTCGAAACTGCTTTGTTTCGTGCCGCCCCTAAGGCTCCGCCGGGGCCGGGTCAGCACCATCATCTGACACGGCGCGACGACGCGCAGCTCATCATGATCCCGAGCGCGATAGGCCGAGGGCGTTTCGCCGACCAGCTCGGTGAAGCGAGCCGAGAACGAGCCAAGACTGGTGCAGCCAACCTCGAAGCAGACCTCCGTCACGCTCAGCTCGCCCTGGCGGAGCAGCGCCTTGGCGCGCTCGATGCGGCGGGTCATCAGGTAGGAGTACGGCGTCTCCGAGTAGGCCTCTCGGAAGCGGCGGCTGAAGTGCGCGGGTGACATCAACGCCGTGCTTGCGAGCGTGGGGACGTCGAGCGGCTGCGCATACTCGCGGTCCATGCGGTCACGGGCTCGGCGCAGGCGGCGCAGCTCGTCGAGGTCGGCGCTCATGCGCCCATTCTGCCGCCCCGCAAATATGCCTCGGGCGGCCACAGGTGTGTCCCGGTGAAACGGTGCACTGCCGTCCCCTCCGGCTCCGCGTGGACCGGGGGCAGAAACCGGAAGGGGACGACGTGCGTTTCCTGTGCGATGCACACCGGCGCCTCCACAAGGCTCCGGGGCACAGTAGGTATCGGCAGTTGTGCGCCTTACCCACACGTTCAATACGCGTAGGCCAGATGTATTAGTCAGGACTCTGACGTGCAAAACGGCCGGGGCGCGTGGCCGGGGCGACGCGGGCTGACCGGCAGCCCGCGGGGCGCGTGGCCGCCACGCAGTGCGGACCGCCTTCGCAGATACAGCGACGGGCGTCGCCAGCAGGAATCGGCGAGCGCTCTCAGAGAGAGTGGACCGCAAACGCGCAAATCTTGCGGGCGCCGACCCAGCCGTGCACATTGACCCGCTGTGGCGCCGCAAACGCGCACGAGTTTCCGCTCGCGCGCGTGTCATGCGCGTTTGCGTTGTCCTGTTACGGACCGATGCGCACCCGCCCGTTACCCTCCACCCAGGTCATGAGCGTGGTCATGTATGTCAAGCCGGGGTGCCCGTATTGCCAGGCTGCGCGTGAACACCTGGCCGAGACCGGGGAGACGGTCGAGGAGAGAGACGCCACCAAGAACCGGGAGTGGCGCGCGGAGCTCATGGGCTACACGAACAATCGCGGTGTCGTCCCGACCATCGTCCGTGACGGTGGCGAGAACGTTCAGGTTGGGTTCCCGCCCGGGCGTGGCTGAAGCGTCCCCTGAGCGGTCGGTCGGCCGCAGCTCGGAGGCAGACGGCGGGTCCGGGTCGGGAGCCGGCGCTGTCGTGAACCAGGCGCGCCCACCGGGATGGCTGCCCGAAGAAGAATTTCACGCCATCTACCGACGTGTGCCTCGGTTGTGTGTCGAGGTGATGATGCTCGATGCCGAGCAGCGCGTGCTGCTCATGCTGCGCGACATACCCCCGAATATCGGGGCCTGGCACATCCCGGGCGGGACTGTCCTGTTCGGCGAATCTCTGGCCGACGCAGTCAGGCGGGTGGCGCAGGACGAGCTCGGGCTGAGCGTCGTCCCAGGCGAACTGCTGGGCTACATCGAGTATCCGAGCCACTACAGGAGCGGCCTGGATTCGCCGGTCGGCCTCGCGTTCCGGGTCGAACCCGACGGCATCCCGGCCTCGGAAGTGAAATTACCTGCGGGCGGGCAGTGGTTCGGTCGCCTGCCGCGGGGTCTGTACGCCGAACAGCGTGAGTTCCTAACGCAGCGACTCGGCTTCGACAGCGATTAGTGCATCAACGTGGCCAGGCGATGGAGGGCGGCGACGTCGGGCCGACCCTGCATCAGGTTGACGTGCAGGTCGGCCAGCACGGCCCCGGTCAGGGGGAGGAACGTGATCGCGGCGAAGGCGGTGAAGGCGAGGGCGGCCCGGCGGAGTTGCGGGCTCAGGCTGAGGGCTGCCAGGGGCAGGGCCCAGCTTACGTACCAGGGCATGAACCAGCTCATGCAGACGAGCAGCGCCAGGGTCGCCCAGCCGGCCCCCGAAAGCCAGCCCGGCCGTCCGCGGCGGGCGGCGAGCACGAGCGCGGCAGCCACGGCGAGCAGCGCCACCTTGCTCGCGATCTCGAGCCCGGGAGTGGTTCCCCCCAAGCCGAAGATCACCCCGACCAGGTTGACCACGCTGAGGGCCGTGACGATCGTGCTCTGATCGGCCGCATTGGGCAGCGCGAAGCCGAAAACGGCGACGCTCGCGGCGGCAAGCGGGATGCCGCCGGCCACGACCCCGACCAGGACGTGGAGGCTGCGCCGGGCCGGCCGTGCCGCGATCATCAGAAACGGCAGCAGCAGGACGGCGGTGAACTTGACCGCGATGGCGACGGCCAGGGCGGCTCCGGCCCACTTATAGCGCCGGGCCAGCAGCAGCGAGATGGCGGCCATCGCCGGCACGAGCATCACCGGATCGTTGTGAAAGCCGGCGACCTCATAGATCAGCATGATCGGGTTCGCGGCGACGAACAGGACCGGGAAGCGAGGGTCGTGCCCGAGCTGGCGCGCGCACTGCCAGACCAGCGCGATAAAGCCGGCGCTGAGCAGCACCATCGCCACCTTCATGATCCAGTAGCCGGCCGACAGCGACAGGCCCCCCAACGGATACGTGAGGAGCGTGAACAGCGGGCCGTAGGGACTCGGCCAGTGGTGCCAGGAGACGAACAGCGAGACCGGGTCGAACTGCTCGTTGGCGATCACGTGCGTGTACGGGTTGAGCCCGTGCAGAGCGCCCAGGCGCGCGTAGCCCAGATAGTTGAAGATGTCGCTCAGCTCAAGCTGGGGGCTCAGGGCGATGACGGCATACATGGCGCCGATGGCAATGACGATCGCGCGCATCGAGACCATCCGGGCCGACGCCAGGACGAGCCCGTAGGCGGCCAGCATGAGAAGGAACAGGCCACTGAAGGCGTAGCTGAAATCAGGCGAGAAGCCCCCCCGGCCGATCAGCGCCTGGACGGGTCCCGCGAAAACGTCATGCAGCGGCCCCGCCATCCACTCCGGAAACAGGCCCCGGCTTCCCTGCACGAGGTTCGTCGGCACCGCGCTGGCGACCACGACGACCGCGACGCAACACGCGACGAGCACCCACAGCGCGACCGACGGCCGCACCGCCACCGGCCGCGGGCGGGGGAGGGTCGCGCGGGCGAGCGATCCGGGCCGCGGGAGGGCAACTGCACCACTTCCCTGAGGGCTCGGGAAGGCCATCAGCTGCGGCTCCCAGCGACCCTGGACGTGCGCTGAGCTGGCTCCTGCAGCATCGCGAAAATGCTGACCGCAACGGCGTTGGCACCTCGTCGCGAGGGCGTTTGAATCCGGTTAAGCCGGCTAGGTCTGGTCCCCGGCGAGCTCGGGCGCGGCTTGGAAGAGCGCCGAGCGGTCAAGCTCGGCAAACGACGTATGCCCGGTCAGGGCGAGGGCAACGTCGAGGTCAGCCTTGATGACGCCCAGCATGTGCCGCACTCCGGACTGCCCCCGGGCGGCCACCGCCCACACCCAGGCCCGACCCAGCAGCACGGCCCGAGCCCCCAGGGCAACCATCTTCACCACGTCCAGCCCGGTGCGGACGCCGCCGTCGACCAGCACCTCGACCTGGGAGCCGACGGCGTCGACCACCCCAGGGAGCGCCCGCACCGTCGAGGGAACCGAATCGAGCTGGCGTCCGCCGTGGTTGGAGACGATCACGCCATCGACCCCGACCTCGGCGGCGCGCCGCGCGTCCTCCGGGTCGAGTATTCCCTTGACGACGAGACGGCCGTTCCAGTTCTCGCGGACCCAGGCGATGTCGTCCCAGGTCACGCTCGGGTCGAACTGCGAATCGACCCAGTCCCGGAACGCCGCCGGCGTGCCCGCTCCGGGCACTGCGTTCTCGAGGTTGCCGAAGGTCAGTGGGCGGCCGCCGATCCCCACCTCTCGGAGCCAGCGCGGGTGAAGCCCCAGGTCAAGCCCGCGTATCGCCCGACCCCACGGCGACGCCCGGCCGACAACGGCGTTGCGCACATCCCGGTGCCGAGCACCAACCACCGCGAGGTCCACGGTCAACACGAGAACCGGCGCTTTGACGGCGCGTGCCCGGGACATCAGCTCCTCCGCGTAGCCGCGGTCTCGCATCACGTAGAGCTGAAACCACGGGGGATGCTCGAGCGCAGCCGCGACCTCCTCGAGGCTGCAGATCGAGAGCGTCGACTCGATGAAGGGGATTCCGGCCGCGGCCGCCGCTCGAGCGGCCTGAACCTCGGCCCGGCGGGCGAACATCCCGCCCAGACCGACTGGCGCCAGGATCACCGGCATGGCGAGCTGCTGGCCCAGTACCTCAACCGCGTGCTCCCGGCGGGAAACGTCGCGCATGACGATCTGCCGCAGCAGCACCTGCTCGAGATCAGCCACGTTGGCGCGCATCGTCGCCTCCTCGTACGCGCCACCGTCGACGTAGTCGAACAGCTGCCGCGGGAGCCGGCGACGCGCCAGCTCGCGGTAGTCGAGAACCGTCGCTGGCGCGACACCGAGGGGGCGATCCGCCCTGAACCGCACGGCGCGAGCCTAACCGACCGCCGCTCTGCCGGGCGCAGGAAGCTGGGCACGCGCAGCCGGGCCCGGCCGACGTCCCGGCCTTCGAGTACTCTCGGGTCGATGGCGATTCAGGCGCGCAGAGGGGCGATTTGTGCGTTGTTATCGGTCGGAGCCCTCGCCGGCTGCGGCGGTAGCTCCGGCAACGGCGTGGCGTCAAAATCGCCCAACGCGATCGTGCGAGAAGCCAACAACGCCATCGCGCGAGCCAGCGCGGTTCACGTGGCCGGCTCGATCTTCGACAACGGCGTCCCGCTGACCCTCGATCTCAGCCTGGTTTCCGGCAAGGGCGGCATCGGCCAGCTCTCAGAGGCGGGTTTCGCGTTGCGGGTCATCACGGTGGGGAAGAACGTCTATGTCAAGGGGACGCCGGCATTCCTGGCGCACTTCGCCAGCCCGGCTGCGGCCCGGACCTTCGCCGGGCAATGGCTGCGGGCTCCGGCGTCCGGTGCCTTCGCGCCGATCGCCTCGTTGACCAACATGCAGCAGCTGTTCAGCCGCGTGCTGCTCAGCCATGGCGTCCTCAAGAAGGGCGGGACCACGACGGTCAACGGTAAACGCGTGATCGCCCTCAGGGATTCGACGCAGGGCGGAACGCTGTACGTCGCCACCACGGGTCCGCCCTACCCCGTCGAGGTGGTAAAGCAGGGCGCGGCCGGCGGACGCATCGTCTTTGACCGGATCAACCAGCCGGTGACGCTCAGCCCTCCGGCGCATTCCCGGGATCTCTCTCAGGTTCACTGACCTCACGCCGATGATCGACGCCACCGAGCAGGCACGGCTGGTTCGGGATGGGGAGGCGTCCGCCTCGGAACTCGTCGAGGAGGCGATCCAGCGCCTCGAGCGCCTGAACCCGCAGCTCAACGCGATGATCCACCCGCTGGTCGACGAGGCCCGGCAAGCCGCGTCAGGCGAGCTTCCCGACGGGCCCTTCAGGGGCGTGCCCTTCCTGGTCAAGGACCTCTCCTGTTATATGAAGGGCGTGCCCGTGCACGAGGGGATGCGGGCGCTGAAGGAGGCCGGCCACGTGGCCGACCACGACATGTGGATCACGCGGCGCTTTCGCGCGGCGGGGTTTGTCCCGCTCGGTCGGACCAACGTGCCCGAGCTGGGGATTCTTCCCACCACCGAACCCGTGGCCTACGGGCCCACGCACAACCCCTGGGACCTCGACCGCTCTCCGGGCGGGTCAAGCGGAGGCTCCGCCGCGGCCGTCTCGGCGGGGATCGTGGCCGCCGCCCACGCCAACGATGGCGGTGGCTCGATCCGGATCCCGGCCAGCCATTGCGGCCTTGTGGGGCTCAAGCCGACGCGGGCACGCGTCTCGCTGGCGCCGGACTTCGGCGATCTCTTCGGTGGCCTGGTGATCGAACTCGCGCTCACCCGGAGCGTGCGCGACACGGCGGCGATTCTCGACGCGGTTCAGGGCCCGGCGCCGGGTGATCCGTACGCCGTGCCCGCACCGGCGCGGCCGTACGTCGACGAGGTCGGGGCCGACCCCGGGCGCCTGCGGATCGGCGTCATGACCACGCCGCCCGGGGGCCAGTTCGAGACCCACCCCGAATGCATAACCGCGGTGCGGAACGCCGCAGCCGCGCTCGAGGAGCTTGGCCACGACATCGAGGAATCGCATCCGGCTGAGATGGACGTTCCCGAGCTTGTGGCGAACTTCATCGTGCGCTGGACGGCGGCGCAGGATTACAACCTCAAGTACTGGGGTGGCGTCATCGGGCGTGAGCTCGGGCCCGAGGACGTCGAGCCGGGGACGTGGGCGCTGGCCGAGCAGGGGCGCTCCCAGACCGGCGGCGACCTGCTGCTGGCGGTCGAGCAGGCCCAGGCCTCGTCACGCCGGCTGGCCGAGTGGTGGGCGAACGACGGGTTCGACCTGCTCCTCACGCCGACGTGCGCCGAGCCCCCACCGAGGCTGGGGGAGTTCGACGCGCCGCCGGACAACCCGTTGGCGCCGTTGGTGCGGTCGATTCCCTTCGGGACCTTCACGGCTGGCTTCAACACCACAGGCCAGCCGGCGATCTCTCTGCCGCTGCACATGACGGAGGACGGACTCCCAGTCGGGGTTCAGCTCGTCGCCGCCTACGGCCGGGAGGATGTCCTGCTCCGCGTGGCGTCCCAGCTTGAGCAGGCGCGTCCCTGGGCGGAGCGGGTTCCGCCGCTTCACGCCGAGAGCCCAAGCTCGGCTGCCGGCTAGGCCTGCCGTGGCCTACGACGAGGAGCTGGCAAACCGGATCCGGGAGCTCGTGGGCCACGAGCCCGGGCTGAGCGAGAAGCGCATGTTCGGCGGCCTGGCCTTCCTGATCAACGGGAACATGTCTGTCGCCGCGAGTGGACAGGGCGGCCTGCTGCTGCGCGTCGATCCGGATGAGTCGGACAAGCTGATCGAGAGCCCCCACGCCGAGCTCATGGTGATGCGCGGGCGGGCGATGCAGGGATGGCTGCGCGTCGCCCCGGAGGCGCTCCGAACCAAGCGTCAGCTCGAGCGGTGGGTCAAGCGTGGCGTCAGCTACGCCCGAGGCCTTCCCAGCAAGTAGCGAGCCGCTCCGCCGCTGCTCAGCTCGGTCCGGCGTTGGCGCCGAGGCTGTTCAGCCACGCCCGCATGTAGCGCCCAGCCCCGGTGACCTGCCCCTCCTCGTAGCCGCTCGTGGCCACGGCGAGCGTCGTCCCGTTGGGGGTCGACCACCCGAACTCGATCCCGGTGCCCGCCGCCGCATAGCGGGCGATCGCCTGTCCCTGCTCGAGGATCAATCCCGGCTTCGCGATGTCCGTGATCTCCTCGGCCACGTACTGAACCTGCCCCGCCTGCGGGCCATCGAGCAGCTCCCAGTAGACAAGCGGCTGTCCGGCATACCAGTCCGGCTCGACGGCGAGGATCTTCACGCGGCCGGGGGCCAGGATCGGCGCCCCGACCGGCATGTTGGCATCGACGCCCTGGTCCGTGCGCTCCCAGTGGTTGACGTACTGGAGCGGGTCGATGTACGAGTCGCTCGTCGGCGGGGCGTAGACGAGCTCCAGGTGGAGCTCGTGCCTCACCTCGGCCAGGGGCGGCGCGTGGGCGTGGACGTCACCCACGGGGTCAAGCGCCACGGAGGCGGCCTGCTGTCCCGCTGCCGGCTCGATCGCCTGGGGATGTGCGGCCAGGACGCCGCCTGGGGGATCGCCGCCCGCGGTGGTGGCTGCATGCCGGGAGGACCCGCATCCAGCGAGGACGAGCGCCAGAACGAGGACGAGGAGCGCGACGCGCTTCATCTTCAGGGGTCGAGTATGCCCGGCGAGGCGGATCGGCATGACAGTAGGGACGCGATATAGGTTTCGGCACAGGGAGCGCCGGGCTGGAGGGCGAATACCATCGCCGCAGCGATGATGAGTGGGAGGGCACATCCAGAAGGCCCGGCCTACCAGGTCCCGCGGGAGTACCTGGAGCGCTACGCCGACGTTCTCGTCAACTTCGCTCTGGGCGGGGGGGCGGGAATCCGGCCGGGCGAGGTGGTCCACGTGATCTCGCGGGAGAGCGCCAGGCCGTTCTACGCCGAGCTCTGCCGCGCCGTGTGGCGGGCCGGCGGCCACGTTCTCGGCGACTACCGCCCCGATGACGGGCCAGAGCTGAACCTGACGCGCGATTTCTACGAGCTCGCCGGTCCAGGTCAGCACGCGTTCTTTCCCGCTCTCTATTGGCGCGGCGTGGTCGAGCAGATCGATCACTCGGTGTACATCCGCTGCGACGCCGATCCTCACGCGCTGCGCGACGTCGAGCCCGAGCGGGTGCTGACTCACGAACGGTCTTTCGGCCCGCTCGTCGAGTGGGAGACCGCCAAGGAGCGCGCCGGCCTCTTCACCTGGACGATCGGCCTGTACGGGACCGAGGCGATGGCGGCGGAGGCCGGGCTCTCGCTCGAGGACTACTGGGGGCAGATCATCAAGGCCTGCTTTCTCGACCATCCGGACCCCAAGGCGAGCTGGCGAGCTGTCGCCACACGCCTCGACGCCTGCACGGCGGCGCTCGACTCGCTGCCGATCGATCGCATGCACCTGCGGGGCGAGGACGTCGATCTGTGGCTGACGCTGGGCGAGCAGCGTCGTTGGATCGGGGGCGGCGGTCGCAACATCCCGAGCTTCGAGATCTTCACCAGCCCCGACTGGCGAGGGACGGAGGGCTGGATCCGGTTCAGCGAGCCCCTCTACATATACGGCTCGCTGATCACGGGGATCGAGCTCACCTTCCGTAACGGGAGCGTCACTCGTGCGCGCGCGGCCCAGAATGAGGAGCTTCTGCTGGAGATGCTCGCCACCGAGCGCGCCGATCGGGTGGGCGAGTTCTCACTCACCGATGCTCGGCTCTCCCCGATCTCGCATTTCATGGCCGAGACGCTGTTCGACGAGAACATGGGCGGGCCCTTCGGCAATACCCACATCGCCGTCGGCAAGTCGATTCAACAGTGCTACGCCGGCAACCCGGGTGAACTGTCGCTCGGAGACTGGCAGCGCCTCGGGTTCAACGACTCGGTCATCCATACGGACATCGTCTCGACGACCGACCGTGAGGTAACCGCCGTGATGCGCGACGGGACCCGCCAGACCATCTACGGCGGCGGCCAGTTCCAGCTCGACTGAGCGACGCCGCTGACGCGGCCGCGGCGGATCAGAGCGGCTTGGGCAACCGGCGACTGCCGGGAGCGCGCAGCCCGTCGAGGATGATCTCGACCAGCCGTGGCCAGCGCCCGACGCTCGGGGGCGGCGGGGACTGCGTGACCGAACCCAGCCCGCACGCGATCATCGGGATGTCCTGCCACTCGACATCCCGTCGGAGCTGACCAGACGCCTGGGCACGTCTGACCAGCTGGTCGCAGAGCTGCGGCAGCTCCGCGCCATGGGCGGCCGAGTCACTCAGCTGCGGACGTGACCCCATCACCTCGCACAGGCCGCGATCCTCGGCTTGGATCTGAGCCGCGAAGCGAATGAAATCCGCGAGTCCCGTCCAGGGGTCGGCGGCCTGGAGAGCCTCCCGCCCCTTGGCGGCCAAGCGCTCGAAGCGATCTCCGGCCAGGGCCGCGATCAGGTGGTCCTTGGTGGGGAAGTGCCGGTAGACCGTACCCACGCCGACATTCGCCTCCCTGGCCACATCGGGCATCTGCGCCTCGAGCCCGCGTTCGGCGAACAGGCGCTTGGCAGCGGCGATCACGGCCTCCCGGTTGCGGCGAGCGTCGGCGCGCAGCGTCCTGGGGACGGGAGGCGTTTTGACTGCGATGTCAGGCGTGGCGGAGGTTGTCATTCCCGATCGGCTCTCGATCAGCCCGGCTGGATTCGATTAGCCCGGCCAGATTCTCGCGTAGACACCCGACGGGCTTGCAAGCGGAACCACGATTCCGTATATTTCCGAAACCGGAATTCATGTTCCGGAATGAGGATATCTCATCGACTGTCCCCTGCGGCGGTCGCCGTTCGTCTCAACGGTGCAAGCTCGAAGCAAGTCAGAAACGGGAGAAACACATGACCACACGAGAGCAATACCTGGACCGCCGGTGGACGGCGCTGATCCTGCTGTGCGTGGCCCAGTTCGTCGTCGTCCTCGACGCCTCGATCGTCAACGTGGCGCTGCCCAGCATCGGCCGGGGGCTGCACTTCGTGGAGCGGAACCTCCCCTGGATCGTCAACGCCTATGTGATCGCCTTCGGAGGCTTTCTTCTGCTGGGCGGGAGGGCGGCCGACCTGCTGGGCCGCAGGCGGGTATTCATGGCCGGTCTGCTCGTCGTGGCCGTGGCCTCGCTGCTCGCGGGTTTCGCGGCCACCCAGGCCGAGCTGATTGCCGCCCGCGCCGCCCAGGGGCTGGGCGCGGCGATCATCTCGCCGTCGGCACTGTCGATCGTTACCACGCTGTTCCGTGACGGCGCGGAGCGCAACAAGGCCCTTGGAGCATGGGGCGCCGTCGCGGGCTCGGCGGGAGCCGCGGGCGTGCTGCTCGGCGGCGTTCTGACCACCGGGCTGGGTTGGCAGTGGGTGCTGTGGGTGAACGTCCCGGTGTCGGTGATCGCCCTCGTCCTGACCCCCGGCCTGATCCCCGAGAGCCGCTCGGAGGCCGCCAAGCGGCACTTCGACGCCGCCGGGGCCGTCAGCGTCACGGCCGGGCTTTCGCTCCTGGCCTATGCGCTACTCGACGCGAGCAGCGCTGGGTGGGGTTCGGCGAAGACGCTCGGCCTGCTCGCCAGCGCCGTCGTCCTGCTCGGCGCGTTCGTGGCCATCGAGCTCCGATCCAGCGCGCCGCTCGTCCCCTTCCGGATCTTCCGTCTCCGGACGCTCACGGGCGCCAACATCGTCGGGATCCTGCTCGGCGCCTCGCTGTTCTCGATGTTCTTCTTCATCTCCCTCTACATGCAGCAGGTGCTCGGATACAGCCCGATCCACGCGGGCCTCTCCTACCTCCCGCTGGCGGTGACGATCATCCTCGCGGCCGGCGTTGGCGGTCAGCTCGTGACGCGAGCGGGCTTCAAGCCTGTGCTGGCGGCCGGGATGCTCCTGGTGGCGCTGGGGTTGGTGTGGTTCAGTCGCGTCTCGGTGGGCGGTGGCTTCCTCAGCGACATTCTCGGCCCCTCGCTGTTGGCCGCCATGGGGTTGGGATTCGGCTTCGTCACCTCCACGATCGCCGCGGTGTCGGGCGTGCGTGAGCACGAGCAGGGTCTGGCCGGCGGGCTGATCAACACCTCACAGCAGATCGGCGGCGCCTTGGGCCTGGCCGTTCTCTCCACGATCGCCACGACCCGGACGCACGACGTTCTGGCTGGCGGCGGGAACGTGCATGAAGCCCTCACGCACGGGTTCCAGGCTGCCTTTCTGGGCGGCTCGGTGATCGCGGCGCTCGGCTTCGCCGCGACCTTGATCCTGATCCGTACGCGTGACAGCCGCGCCCACCTCGAGATGGCCAATGCCCAGGCCGTGCCCGCGCAGTGACTAGGCTGCGCGGGCACAGATGCAGCTCACCGATACCGAGAAGAGGGTCTGCGCCGAAATCGACGACCGCCACGCCGCGCTCGTCGAGTTGGCGAGCCGGCTGATCGCCTTCGACACGACGGCACGGGAGATCGAAGACCCTCCCCGCCAGGAGACGCCGCTTCAGGAATACCTAGCGGCACGCCTGGCCGCGGCGGGAGCCGAGGTCGATCTGTGGGAACCGGACGCCGCGGCTCTGGCCGGCCGACCGCTCGTTCCACCAGGCCTCGACTTCACTTCTCGCCCGCAGCTGATCGCGCGTTTTCCTGGCCAGGGCGAGGGTCGGTCACTGGTCTTCAACGGCCATATAGATGCCGTCTCAGCCGAGCCCCGTCAGGCGTGGACCAGCGACCCCTTCACGCCTGAGGTGCGGGACGGAAAGCTCTACGGCCGCGGCGCGTGCGACATGAAGGGCGGGATCGCGGCCATGGTGATGGCCACCGAGACCCTGGCCGAGCTCGGGGTCAGGCTGAGCGGCGAGCTGTTGGTGGCCACCAACACCGACGAGGAATCCTCGGGCGCGGGGGGGACGGCGCTCGTCGAGCGGGGGCTGCGGGCCGATGCCGGGATCGTCACCGAGCCCACGGGCTTCGACGTCTGGACGTCGTGTCGGGGCTCGGAGTATTGCGAGATCCACGTTCCCGGCCGTCCCGGTCACGCCGAGGTCAGGCAGCCGGACTGGCGCCGAGGCGGCGCCGTGAACGCGATCGAGAAGGCAGGCGCCGTCATCGCCGCGATCCAGGCCCTGCGGCGCGAGTGGGCAGAGCGTCCAGGCCTCGAGCACGCGGTTCTCTCACGGCCGGATCTGCTGCCGACCATGGCCCGGGCCGGAGAGTGGGCGGTCACCTATCCGGCCGAGTGCCGGCTCACCCTGGCCGTGATGTACCTCCCCGGCCAGGCCGACGCCCAGGGCTGGGGCAGCGCCGTCCGGCGTGAGGTCGAGGAGTGGCTCACGCGGGAGACCGCGCACGACGATTGGCTGGCCGAGCATCCGCCCACCATCAGGTGGTGGCCGAACGCCGTGATGCCGCTCGAGATCCCGCGCCACGAGCCGATCATCGACACGGTGCTCGAGGCGGGTGCCGACGTGGGGCTTCCCACGCGAATCACGGGCCTCGACTCCTGGTATGACGGGGCGACGCTGACCAAGCTGGCGGGGATTCCCGCGATCGGCTTTGGACCCCCGGGATTCGACCCCGACGGCGCGAGCGTGGCGCACACGATCGACGAATACGTGCCGGTCGACGGCCTCGTCGCCGCCGCCAAGGCGCTCGCGGTGGCCGCGATGCGCTTCTGCGGCGTGTGAACACCCGCGTGCGTACCTAGCCTCGTCGGTGACTCGCCTGGCCGATGTCGTCGGCGCCTCTGAGCAGGTCGCCGCCACGAGCGCCCGCTCAGCCAAGGTCGCGGTCCTGGCCGAGCTGCTGAGGCGTTTGGAACCGGCGGAGGTCCGAATCGTCGTCGGCTTCCTGTCCGGGGTGCCACGGCAGGGCCGAATCGGCGTCGGCTATTCGACGATTCACGCGCTGCCGACGCACGGCGCAAGCCAACCGTCGCTGAGCATCCTCGACGCAGACCGCGCCATCGCCGAAGTGCAGGTGGCGAGTGGAAGCGGGTCCGCGGCGCGGCGCAGGCAGATCCTCACCGCGCTGTTTGAGCGGGCCACTGAGCTCGAGGCGGCCTTCCTTCGAGGGCTCTTCACGGGGGAGCTCAGGCAGGGAGCGCTGACGGGAGTGATGACCGACGCAGTGGCCAGGGCGGCGGGCGTCCCGCTGGCGCTCGCCCGACGGGGACTGATGCTCTCAGGCGATCTGGGGTGCACCGCCGAGATCGCACTCGGGACCGGTGAACCGGGTTTGCGGGAGATCGGTATTGAGATCTTTCGCCCCATGCTGCCGATGCTCGCCGGGACCGCCACCGACGTCGCCGAAGCAGTCTTGAGCTTCACGCTGTCCTCGGTCGAGTGGAAGCTCGACGGGATACGCGTCCAGATCCACCGCCGCGGCGAGGAGGTCAGGATCTACACCCGCAATCTCAACGAGATCACGGGAGCGCTTCCGGGGATCGTCGACGCCGTCCGCGCCCTGCCCGTGGATCAGGTTGTGCTCGACGGAGAGGCGCTGTGGATGGGCGAGGAGGGACCGGCCGCGTTCCAGGACACCGTCTCCCAGATCGATCGCGATGCGCCTCCGGAGGGGATCGTCACCTTCCTGTTCGATCTCCTGCACCTCGACGGCGAGGATCTCCTCGACGCTCCACTCGTCGACCGTGCGGCCAGGCTCGAATCGATTGCCGCTCACCTCAGGATCCCGAGTGTCACCACCTCCGACCCTCGCGAGGCCGAGCGTGTCCTCGAGGAGGCGCTGGCCGCGGGCCACGAGGGAGTCGTGGTCAAGGACACGTCCTCGGCCTACGCGGCCGGTCGGCGGGGCGGGGCCTGGCGGAAGGTCAAGCCGGTCCAGACCTATGACCTCGTCGTCCTCGCCGCGGAGTGGGGGCACGGGCGGCGTCGCGGCTGGCTCTCGAATCTCCACCTCGGGGCCCGCGACCGGAACGGAGGATTCGTGATGGTGGGCAAGACGTTCAAGGGCCTCACCGACGAGCTTCTCGCCTGGCAGACCGAGGCGTTGCTGGCGCGGGAGACCGGCCGAAGCGGGATCGCGGTTCTCGTGCGGCCCGAGCTCGTGGTCGAGATCGCCCTCGATGGCGTGCAGACCTCGACCCGTTACGCGGGCGGGGTGGCGCTCCGGTTCGCTCGCGTGAAGCGGTACCGCTCCGACAAGGCCCCGAGCGAGGCCGACACGATCGAGGACCTGCGAGCGCTGCTTCCTGCGCGGAGCCGATAGCCCCGTCAGGCTTCGACGAGCGGCGAGCTTGTCGGCTCGAGCAGGATGTGGGCGTATCGGTCGGGCCGGCGGTCAGCGAAGGCGTCGTTGCGCTCGCTGCTGCGCTTGTCCCGCGCCGTCTCGAGGTCGAGCTCCGCATACAGGATCGCCTCGCCGCGGTCCTCGACCGGACCCGCGCGGTGCGCTCCGGCCGGCCCGGCGATGACGCTCCCGCCCTGGAACTCGACTCCTCGCTCGGTCCCGCACCGATCGCAAACGGCGACGAACACCTTGTTCAGGTAGCCCGTGACCGCGGGCAGCGAATGGAGGATCGGCCGCCCGTCGGGCGGATTGACGTCCCGGGGCCAGTTGGCGGGGAGCGCGATCAGGTCGGCACCCTGCAGGGCCAGGCCGCGCATCAGCTCGGGGAACTCGATGTCGTAACAGATCGCGAGTCCAATACGCCCGTAACGGGTCTCGACGACCGGCGGCGATATCGGACCCGGCTTGAACCAGCGTTCCTCTTCGTCCCAAAGGTGGATCTTGCGGTAGATCGCCTGGACGCCCTCGCCGTCGACCAGGGCGGAGCTGTTGTACAGCTGGCCGTCGGCACCGAGCTCGCAGAAGCCGCCGATGACCATCGCGTCGCCGCGTGCCGCCTCGGCCGCCCAGTCTTGGAGCAGCGGGTCGTCGGGACGGATCGCCGCCGCGCGCGCCTCATCCTCGGAGCGAAATATGTAGCCGCTGTTCGAGAGCTCGGGAACCACGACGATCGCGGCGCCGGCGTCGATCGCCTCCGCGATCGCAGCTCTGGTCCTGGCCGCGGACGCGGCCGGGTCTTCGACATCAGTGGCGAGTTGACAGCAGGCCACGCGGACGGCGTCACTCATCGGCCTCACCTCGTCGGGTTCCGGGAATGTCCCGGAAAGCATGACATCTGTGTCGAGCCCGGCGGGGGTATGGTGGCCGCCGATGAGTTCTCGACGTCCGCGCGGTCAATAGGGTGAACTGAAGGAAAGGAACCTCGTGACCGCGCACCTCAGCACCCGCACCCGCTGGCTGGCCCTCGTGATCCTCTGCGTGGGCGACCTGATGATCGTCGTCGATACGACGGTGGTGAACGTCGCTCTGCCGTCCATCCGCCACGACCTCGGCTTCTCGCAGACGTCCCTGGCCTGGGTGGTGAACGCGTACATGCTCACCTTCGGGGGCTTCCTCCTCCTGGCCGGGCGCTTTGGCGACCTCTTCGGCCACCGCCGGTTGTTTCTCGCCGGCACGGCGGCCTTCACCACGGCCAGTTTGATCTGCGGGGTCTCGACCTCGCAGGGGATGCTCATCGCCGCGCGCGCCATCCAGGGGCTGGGCGGGGCGGTGGTCTCCGCTCTGGCTTTCTCGCTCATCGTCGTGCTCTTCACCGAGCCCGCAGAGCGCGCCAAGGCGATGGGCGTGTTTGGCTTCGTCATGTCCGGCGGCGGGAGCATCGGGGTGCTGGCCGGGGGCGTTCTCACCGACCTCGTCGGCTGGCACTGGATCTTCCTCGTCAATCTGCCGATCGGGATCGCCGTCACCGTGACCGGGTTGCGCTACCTCCCCACCGTGCGACCCCACGGCGGGCGCCAGCGGGTCGATTTCGGAGGCGCGGTGGCGATCACGCTCGGCTCGGTGCTAGCCGTCTACGCGGTCGTCAACGGCAACAGCGCCGGGTGGACCTCGGCGCAGACGCTCGGGCTGCTGGGCACCGCGGCGGCGATTCTCGCGCTCTTCGTGGCCTGGGAGGCCCGGGTGAGCGCGCCGCTGATGCCGCTCCGGATCTTCCGGCACCGCAATCTGAGCGTGGCCAATGTGGTTGGCGTTCTCTGGGCCGCGGCGATGTTCGCGCTCTTCTTCCTCTCGGCGCTGTACCTCCAGCTCGTGCTCGGCTACAGCCCCCTCGACGTCGGCCTCGCCTTCCTGCCAGGCAACCTCCTGATGATGGCCTTCTCGCTCGGTCTCTCGGCCAAGCTCGTTCTTCGCTACGGCTTCCGGGCACCCCTCGCCGCCGGTCTGCTCGTGGCGGCCGCGTCGTTGCTCTGGTTGGCCCGCGCGCCCGTGCACGGGTCTTTTGTCGTGGACGTGCTCCCGTCGATGCTCCTGATCGGCATCGGCGGCGGGCTGGCTTTCAACCCAGTGCTCATGGCGGCGATGAGCGATGTGGCACCCGAGGAGTCAGGGCTCGCTTCGGGTATCGCCAACACCTCATTCATGATGGGCGGCGCGATCGGCCTGGCCGTGCTGGCCAGTGTCGCCTCGGCCCGGACCTCGCATCTGCTCGCGAGCGGCCATGGCGGTCTCAGCGCGCTGACCGGCGGCTACCACCTCGCCTTCATGGTCGGTGCCGTGTTCGCGGTCGCCGCGGCAGCCGTCGGGGCGACGTTCCTGCGCACCCGGACGGCCGCCGCGGCGCCTCAGCAGGCGCAGCCCGCACTCGAGCCCGCCTGCTGAGGCCAGCGGGGCTCTACAGCCGCTGCGCCTCCTCAGGCGAGGGAACGACCACCGGCTCGGGCGCGGGCTGGGTGATGCGGATCGGGTTACCGAACGGATCACGCAGGGCGCAGTCGGTGCCGTAGAAGCGTTCGGTCGGCTCCTGGGTGAACTCGACTCCTGCGTCGCGGAGCTTCGCGTAGGTGCCCTGGCAATCCTCGGTTTCGAAGATCACCCCACCGCCCGCGGCGCCCTTGGCGACGAGCTCACGGACCTCCTCGGTGGTGGCGTCGTCGTAGACCGGCGGCCCCGGGCGCATCAAGGCAAGCTGGAGGTCTGGTTGCCCCGGCGGGCTGACCGTCAGCCAGCGCATGAAGCCGAGGTCGGCGTCGACGTTGACGACCATCCCCAGTTTCCCCACGTAGAAGTCGAGCGCCTTGTCCTGGTCGAGGACGTGAATGAATGTGTGAGTGATTCGGTTGAGCATGGCCACGACGCTAGACCGCGGCGCGGCTGAGCGCTTCTCCGTACGTGCTCTTTCAGCCTGCCGGCCGCAGCCAGGCCATGGCCCAGCAGGCCGGCACGCGGAGGGCGTTCCCCTCGCCCGCGAACCGGGCGCGGTAGCCCGAGGGCGATTCGCCGACGATGGCCCGGAAGGTTCGGCTGAAGGTTCCAAGGCTGCCAAACCCGACGTCGAAGCAGATCTCGGTCACGGGCCGATCGGTCTCACGCAGCAGCTCCATCGCGCGCTCCACCCTGCGGCGCTGGAGGTAGCGATGCGGTGTCTCACCGAACGTGGCCCGGAACTGCCGGCTGAAATGAGCTGGAGAGACATGGGCCACCCGGGCCAGCGAAGGGACGTCAAGCGGCCGGGCGAAGGCGCGGTCCATCGTGTCTCGAGCCCTCAGCATCCGGCGATTGCGATCCTCGATGACGCGCGACAGCGAATCAGCGCGGGGTGAGGACGAGGACGGGGATCAGCCGCTCGGTCTTCTGCTGGTACTCCGCGAACTGGGGTGAGCGCTCGGCCTGGGCGGCGAACAGCCGGTCTCGCTCCTCGCCCGTCGCCTCGGTCGCGGTTACCGGAAACGTGTCCCCGCCAACCTCGATCGTCGTCTCGGGGTGTGCTTTGAGGTTGTGGTACCAGTCCGGGTTGCTCGGCGCGCCGGCCTTCGACGCGAAGATCACGTAGCGGCCGTTGTCCTCGAGGTAGGCCACGGGGTTCACCCGCTCGGTGCCTGACTTCGCGCCACGGTGATGGACGAGAAGCAGCGGCGAGGTCCCGCTCCAGCTCGGAGGCTTGCCGCCGTGGGCCCGGAACTCGTCGATGATCCGCTGGTTGTAATCCGAGATCGAGGACATGACCGCGCAAACTAGCAACCGCCCGCCCAGCCATCGCCCACTTCGCGCCGCAGCCCTCCGCGGGTATTGCCTGTCCTTCGCCGGCTCCGAGGAGACGTTTCCCTTCGGAGCGGACACGTCGGTGTTCAAGGTGGCGGGAAGAATGTTCGCGTTGTCGCGGCTGGCCGGACGCCCGCTCCAGATCAGCCTCAAGTGCGAGCCACTGCTCGCTGAGCAGCTTCGTGCCGCGCATCCGTCGGTGCGGCCCGGCTATCACCTGAACAAGCGACACTGGAACACCGTGGTCCTCGACGGAACCCTGTCCCCACAGCTGGTCAAGGACATGATCGAGGACTCCTATGACCTCGTCGTGAGCCGGCTTCCGGCGGCTCGCCGGCGCGCGCTGGGTTGGCGCTCTAAAGCGCCGTAGTCCTCGGTGGCGCGCCGAGGAGCCGGCCCCCCGTCAGTAGCCCGATCATCGTCCGGCGCCGCGGCCGAGGCGTTCGGCGAGCGCCGCCAGGTGCTCGCGAAGCTCTGGCGGCTCGCCGAGCTCGAAGTCGAACCCGAGCATCGCGATCCGCATCGCGAGCCGCCTGAGGTCATCGTCGCCGCTGCGGTACTCGCAGCGCTCGGCGTCGATCGGCGTGATCGTCCCCCAGTGAAAGGGTGCCTGGCTCAGGACCTCCTCGGCTCCGGCGTGAAGGATGACCCGCGCCTCGAAGCGATTCGGCGCCGCGGCGATGCTCTGTTGGACGTACACCGCAGGGTCCTTGGCCGGTAGGGCCCGCGCGGGGAAGCGTAGCCCGGCGCCGCTTGGCCTCGTAAGGCGGTCCACGCGGAACGTCCTCCAGTCCTCACGGTTCCGGTCCCAGGCCACCAGGTACCAGCGACGCCCGGTGTTGACGAGCGCGTGCGGCTCGACCAGGCGGCGACTCTCGGTGCCGTCACGGCTCTCGTAGGCGAAGCGCAGGCACTCGTTGTCCCGGCAGGCGGCGGCGATCACCGTGAGGTGCTGTGGGTCGACGGTCGGCCCGACCACCGGAGCCGAGATCGTCGCCGAGCCGAGCGCGGTCACGCGGCGGCGCAGGTGAGTGGGCAGCACCTGCTCGAGCTTCACCAGTGCCCGCACCGAGGCATCCTCGATCCCGCTCACCGAGGCGCGGGCAGCTGTCCGAAGCCCAACGGCGATGGCGATGGCCTCGTCATCGTCGAGCAGCAGCGGCGGCATCGCCGTCCCGGCCTGCAGCCGGTAGCCGCCGGCCGGGCCGGTGAGCGACTCGACCGGATACCCGAGTTCGCGCAGCCGCTCGATGTCACGTCGCACGGTTCGCCCGGATACCCCGAGCCGGTCCGCCAGCTCGCCGCCAGGCCAGTCGCGGCGCGCCTGGAGGAACGAGAGCAGGGCCAGAAGTCGACTTGAAGTTCCTGCCACGGCGATCAATGGTCGCGGAAATTGAGGACAGATCCTGACCTAAATTGTGTTTAGGGTGCGCTCACTGTCAGCTACCAAAGGAGCAGCAATGCCTGAGCGAGACGGCTACATCCCCGGCGTGCCGTGCTGGGTCGACGCAAGCCAGCCTGACCCCGAGGCCGCGGTGGCTTTCTACAGCGGCCTTTTCGGCTGGAAGTTCGAGAACGTGATGCCAGCGGGATCGGAGGGCGCGTACTTCATCGCGCGGATCCGCGGAGGCGACGTCGCGGCCGTGACCGCACCGCCTCAGGAGTCGCCGCACGCCGCCATGTGGAACACCTACATCTCGGTGGCCCGGGCCGATGACGCGGCGGCCAGGGCGCTGGAGGCCGGCGGCGAGGTGCTGGTGCCCCCATTCGACGTCATGGAGGCGGGGCGCACCGCGGTGCTCGCCGACCCGGAGGGCGCGATCTTCTGCGTCTGGGAGGCGCGGAGGCATCGGGGCGCCCAGATCGTCAACGAGCACGGAGCGGTGAATTTCAACGGCCTGCACACGCGGGACCTCGAGGCGGCCAAGCGCTTCTACGGTTCGGTGTTCGGTTGGGAGACGTTGACCCTGGACGGCGGCAATCAGATGTGGACGCTTCCCGGCTACGGCGATGAGCTCGAGCGCGAAGCGCCCGGGCGCCGCGCCCAGACGCTTGCCTTCGGGGTTCCCGCCGAGTTCATGGATGTCGTGGCCAACATCAGCCCGATTCCCGCCGAGGAGCGGGATGTGCCGCCCCACTGGGACGTCACCTTCGGCGTCGATGACGCGGACGGGATCGCCGAGCGTGCCACCGAGCTCGGAGCGACGGTGCTCGCCGGTCCGGTCGATGTGCCGTGGGCGCGAATGACCATGATCAGCGATCCGCAGGGTGCGACGTTCATCGCCAACCAGTTCGTCCCTGAGAATCGCGACATCGCCACCCGGTCAGACGTGCCGGTGAATGCGGCCTAGCTCTGAGGCGAATGCCCGCCGGGAGGTCTGGCGGGCATTCGCCGGCGCCGGGGAGTGCGCCATCATCAGCCGCCTGCCGATGAATAGCGACAGCCGACAGGGTCTAAACGACACGATGAGCGCGATCAAGCTGCGTGGGTTCGTCAAGCGTTTCGGCGCCATCACCGCCGTCGACGGGCTCGACCTCGACGTGCCCTACGGCACCTGCGTCGGCCTGCTCGGGCCAAACGGCGCCGGGAAATCGACGACGATGAAGGCGCTCACCGCCCAGGTCATTGCCGATGAGGGAGAACTCGAGGTCCTCGGCTACCGGCTTCCCGGGGATTCGAAGCAGGCACGCGCGCAGATGGGCGTCGTGCCGCAGCTCGACAACCTCGACGTGTCGTTGACGGTCGAGCAGAACCTGATCGTGTTCGCCCACCTGTACCGCGTGCCGAAGCGCGAGCGGGCGGCGGCCATCGACCGGGCGCTCACCGTCGCCAACCTGCGCGAGCGCCGTACTTCCAAGGTCGACGAGCTGAGTGGCGGGATGCGCCGGCGCCTACTCATCGCGCGCGGGCTCCTCCACCAGCCGCGGCTGATCCTCCTCGACGAGCCGACCGTGGGCCTCGATCCCCAGGTCCGCCAGGAGCTCTGGGCGCTGATCGACCAGCTGCGATCAGACGGCGTCTCGATCCTGATGAGCACGCACTACATCGAGGAGGCCGAGAGGCTCTGCGACACGGTGACGATCATGTCCCACGGCAAGGCGGTGGCGGTCGGCCCGCCTCGCGAGCTGATCGACCACTTCGCCGGGCGCGAGGCGGTCGAGGTCTACGGACCGCCGACTCGCCTGGCCGAGGTCGAGAGCCTGGCCCAGACTCGCGGGTGGCGCACGCGGCGTACCGGGACGTCGGTCGCGGTGCTGCACAGCAACGGCTCAGGCGAGCTTGACGGCCATCGCCGCGTCACGAACCTCGAGGACGTCTTCGTGCTTTTGACCGGAGAGGAGATCGAATGATCGCCACGACTCGCAGGCTCGGCCGCCTCGAGCCCGCCGCGCTGCGCGGGGTGATCGCGCGGGAGGTCGTCAACTTCTCGTCCTTCTGGCGCTCCTCGACCTTCTCATCCACGGTCGATCCCACGATCTACCTGCTGGCCTTCGGGTTCGGGTTCGGGTCTCTGGTCAGCCGCGTTGCCGGCTACCGCTATATCGACTTCGTCGGCACCGGGATCGTGGCCACCACGGTCCTCTTCTCTGGCGCCTTCACCGCCATGTACTCCACCTTCATCAAGTACTCCTTCCAGCACACCTACGACGCCATCCTGGCCGCGCCTGTCGACACCGAGGAGCTGGTCACCGGCGAGGCGCTCTGGGTTGCCGCGCGCACCGGGATCTATGGCTGCGTGCCGATGCTCGTCGCCGTCATCTTCGGCCTGAGCCCCAGCTGGGGGATGCTGCTGGTCCCGCTGATCGCGGGACTAGCCGGATACGGCTGGGCCGTGTTCGGCATCTTCATCGCCGCTCGCTCATCGAAGATCGAGAGCTTCTCCTACTGGCAGAGCGGGTTGCTCACGCCGATGTTCCTCGTCGCCGGCACGTTCTTCCCGCTGAGCAAGCTGCCCCAATGGGCGCAGATCCTCGGCAACTTCAATCCGCTGTTTCACTGCGTGCAGCTTGTCCGGCATGTCGTGTTCGCGCAGGAAAGCGTCGCCGACCTCGGTCACCTGGCGTTCCTGATCGGGTTTGCTCTGATCGGCTGGCGGCTCGCGATCCGGTTCATGGAGCGCAAGCTGATCACCTGACGGCGCGCACGCGTGGCTGATTTCTGGCGGCGTCCGTAAGCCTTGACATGCCGGCGCCGCAGCGGGTTAGATTGCTCCTGGTAGTTAGGTAGCCGTTGAACGTGACCGGGCCGGAGCTAGTGAACGCACATGAACCCCTGGACCTGGCGCCCTTCGGGATCAGGGTGGAGTTTCTGCGCACGGGCGAGGACACCGCGGGAGAGCTGCTGGAGATGGAGGTGAGCGGCCGCCCTCGCGGCTTCTTCTCTCAGCGCCACGTGCATCCGTCCCAGGTCGAGCGTCTGGAGGTCGTCTCAGGCCAGTTGAAGGTGACGATGAACGGTCGGGAGACCACTCTGCACCCTGGGGACGTGATCGAGGTGCCCGCGGGCACGCCCCACACGCAGGTGCCGGTCGGCGAGGGCGACGGCCGGGTTCGGATTCAGGTCCGTCCAGCCAGCCGGACCCAGCAGTTCCTCGAGCAGTTGGCGAAGCTCTGTCGCGAGGGCGCCGTCACCCGCTCCGGGTTCCCGCGCCCCACCGCGGCCGCCGAGCTCATCCTCGAGTTTTCCGAGACCGGCCACGCCAGCATCCCCTCGCTCCGGGTGCAGCGGACATTGGCCCGGCTGGTCCTGGCCGCGGCAAACGCGTCCCGGCCCTACCTGTTCGTTGACGAATGGGACGTGGCGGCCCCGCCGGAGGCGGTCTTCGACGCGCTGGCGGATGCTCGGACGTACCCGGTTTGGTGGCAGCCCGTATACCTCGAGGTCGCCGCCGACGGACCAGCCCAGCTCGGCTCGGAGTCACACCAGCACTTCAAGGGCCGGCTGCCCTACCACCTGCACACGACCTCGGTCGTTACCGAGCTCGACCCGCCGCGTCGCGTCGCCGCGGAGGTAACTGGTGACCTCCGCGGCCGAGGCGTATGGACGCTCACCCCGTCAGGGGCGGGAACGCACGTCCGCTTCGATTGGCAGGTCCATGCCGACCGTAGGCTCCTCCGCATCCTGACCCCTCTCCTGCGGCCCGTATTCCGGTGGAATCACAGCTGGGCCATCAAGGCCGCGATGCGTGGGCTCGAGCCGTACGCGCGTGAGCGGGCGCTCAATCGGCCGGAGGAGCCTGCGGTTCAGTCCTGAACCAGCCCGAGGACGTTGCCGTCGGGGTCGGTGAAGCTCGCCACCAGGCGGCCGCCACCTACGTCGTGCGCAGGCTCCTTCACGGTGGCGCCCGCGGCCGTCACCTCGGCCAACTTCGCCTCGATGTCAGCCACGTGCCAGTAGGCCACCGGCGAGGTCATCGCCTGCGGGCCGCCATTCGGCACCAACCCGATCTGCTGCCCCGCTGCCTCGAACCCCACGTAGTACGGCGAATCGGTCTTCGGCGCCATGCCCAGCAATGCGCCGTAGACGGCCTTGGCCTTCTCGAGGTCCGACACGGGGTGCAGCATTGTCTTGATTCCAAGGGTGGATGAGTCGGTCATCTTCACTCCTTCTGTGGGTCTGAAGTCACCTCGATCGAGGTGCCGCCAGACTAGGAGCCGGCGCTGCCGAGCGCTTCTTGAAAACTGCTCAGTTACCGGCGGGGTGATGGCCCCGAGGCTTGGCATCGCGCTGAGCTTGTTCGAGACTACGGCGATAACCCGCAAAGGAGAGCCGCCTTGCAGATCACGCGCAACTCGCTCGACACGAGCCGAGGTCCCGCCGACTGGTTCACCGGAACCGTGTATCTCGACAGCGTCGCGGTGCCCACCTCGCCGTCGCGTGTCGGGGCGGCGCTGGTTCACTTCACCCCCGGCGCCCGCACGGCCTGGCACCAGCACCCGTACGGCCAGACCATCTTCGTTACCGAGGGGATCGGCCGTTGCCAGCGCCGAGGTGGTCCGATCGAGGAGCTTCACCCCGGCGATCGCGTTTACTTCGAGCCCGGCGAGGAGCACTGGCATGGCGCGGCGCCAAATCGACTGATGACCCATGTTGCGATCCACGAAGCCGACGACAGCGGGAGCTCGGTGACGTGGGGTGAACACGTGACCGATCAGGAGTACGGAGCCGGGGCCTGATCCCGTCCCCCTTGGCGCGCATCGCGCGCGGACCCGCGACGCGCCCGAACGCCTGTTCGTGGTCGGATTAGACTTTGCCTGCGTGGCGTTCGTCGTCCAGCCCTCGCTTCTGGCTCGCTGGGCGAGCCGTTCGTGAGCATGGGGCTCTGTCTGTACCGCGACGGGAGCGACAGGGTGGCCTGGCACGGTGACCGCATCGCCCGCGAAAGCCCGCGTGACACCATGGTGGCGATTGTCTCGCTGGGTGCCCGACGGCCGTTCGGGCCACGGCCGAGGTCGGAAGGTCCGGGGCTGCGGCTCCAGCTCGGGCACGGGGATCTCCTCGTGATGGGCGGAAGCGCTCAGCGGACCTGGCTGCACGGCGTCCCCAAGGTGCCCAGCTGTTTGGGTGCGCGGATCAGCGTCCAATTCCGCCCGCGGTGGGGCGAGAACCTCCGGGCAGGATGAGCAGGTCGGCGTGGTGCACGATGACCCGCAGCTCTCCGGCGGCTGCCTGATCCAGACGCCGGCCGGTGTAGGCCTCGGCCGCGGTAGCCAGCGCAGCGTCTTGCTCGCAGGCGGCGCCGATCCATCCGGTGAGCCACTCGGCGGCGAGCTCGCGGTGGTCGGGCCCGAGTCGCCACGGGCTCGGGCTCACGAGGACCTCCGCGCCCAGTCGCATGGACTGCTCGACCGCAGCCGCCACGGCGTCCGGGCCCAGCAGAGCGCCCCGGTCGGTCACGCGACGTTGGTGGGCGTCAAACGCGGCCGCGATCTGGCGATCCAACGGCTCAGGCGCAATCAGCTCGACGAGACCGACGACGGATAGCGTCAGCAGGACCGGGCACGCCACGGCTGAGCACACGCCGATCAGCCTCGCCAGCTCCTCCTCGGTCAGGATGTCCAGCAACGCGGACGCCGTGATCAGACTTGCCCCGGCGAGATCGCTGGACTCCAGCCGCGTGATGTCAGATTGTCTGAGCTCGAGCGTTACCGGGGAGGCGTCGAGGGACCGGCTGGCTGGCCGGTTTGCGGCGACGGCCAGCAGATCGCTGTCCCGATCGTGCAGGACCCAATGCTGCGCCCCGGGGAGACGTGGCGTGAGCCAGCGGCCCATCGCGCCGGTGCCGCAACCGAGGTCATGGATCACCCAGCCCGCCGCGGCGGGCCGCTCCCGCTTCAGGTGCTCGACGAGGTCGCGCGCGCGAGCCTCGGCGTCGGCCGGTTCCCGCAGGGAGAGCCATTCCGGGCTGACCCGGAGGACCGAAGCCGTCACCGGAACGCTCCGCCCAGGGCGCCGGCCAGGACGGCTGCGGTACGCGACCAAGGGCGCAGCGAGTCACGCCGCCTGAGGGCCTGCCGACGCAGTCGCCCTCTGAGCCTGCCCTCGCTGAGCCACCTGCGCACGGCGGCCCCAAGCGCCGCAGGGTCGTCTGGTGCGACGAGAAGTCCGGGCCGGGCGCCCTCGGCGCCGTAGCCGAGCGCCTCGCTTACCCCGCCCACCTCGGCAGCCACGACTGGCAGGCCGTGAGCCAGAGCCTCGGTGATGACCATCCCGAATGTCTCGGCCCGCGATGCCAGCACCAATAGATCGGCGTCCGCGTAGCAACGGTCAAGCTCGGCTCCAATCCGCGGGCCCACCAGGTCAACGCGGTCTTCGAGTCCGACGTCAAGCGAGCGCCGGCGGAGTGCTTCCACGAAGGCTGGATCCCGGTCAACGCGGCCAACGCAAGCGCAGCGCCAGGAGAGGTCTGACACCGTCCGCAGCGCCTCGAGCAGGATGTCATGGCCCTTCTCAGGTATTACCGCGGCGACGCAAAGCAGCCTCGAGCCGGCCTCGCTCCCCGTGGCCAGCTCGGCAGCGTCGACTCCGGGCTCGGCGACGTGTATCCGGTCAGCCGCAAGCGGGTAGAGCTCGAGCAGGCGGCGTCGGCTCCACTCGCTCGTCGTGATGACCGCCGCGGCCGCCTCAAGCACGGCGCCTTCACGCGTCCGGATGTCCTCGGCCGCGCCGCCGGTTGGGCGGTGCCCCAGCGGCATGTGGACCAGCATGACCAACTGCAGGCGGTCGGTATGCCCTACGAGGACGTCGGCCGCCGCCGAGGCCACGAGCCCGTCGACGAGCGCGACGGCGTCATCCGGGATAGGCTCGATGACACGGCTCAGGGCCCCCAGCGCCTGTGGGTCTCGGGTCGGCCAGGAGCCGGGCACAGGGTGCTCATGCACCGACCAGCCCAGCGATCTGAGGCCGCGGGCGACCCGGCGGTCATAGACGTTGCCCCCGGTCGGCCGCGCCGGATCGTCGACGCTGTCGGGCACGACGAAGTGCAGCGTCCTCACAGCACCCGCTCGTAGCTCGCCCAGGCGACGTGCGACTCACGCAGGGTCACGATCAATCCGTCGAGCTCCCGGGCGGCCTCTCCCAAGGCGCCGGAGTACACCCTTTCGGCGAGTCGATCCGCGACGAGATGGGCGAGCGCCTCGGTGGTGGTGTTCAGTCCCGCGAGTGCCGGTTCCTCGTCGAGGTTGCGGTAGGTCAACTCCGCCACGACCTCGTGCAGCTGCTCGGCTGCCCGACCGATGTCGACCACGACGTTGTCGGCGTCTAGGCTGGCGCGCCGGAAGCTCGCGTCGACGATGTACGTCGCCCCGTGCACTCGCTGCGCGGGTCCGAACGCCTCGCCGCGCAGACTGTGGGCGATCATCATGTGGTCACGAACGGTGACGCTGAACATCGCTACGCCCCGTCGTAGGTGACCGTGTGACAGAGCGCCGGCATGGTTCCCGAGGCCAGCCGGGCCATCACGTCAGGCAGCTCGGAGAACGGCGATTCGCCAGTGATAAGCGCGTCGAACGCCGGATCTCGGAGCATCTCGAGGGCTAGCCTGCGCCGCTCGCCCGCCGTGCGTCGCGCGGCACGGGCCGGGGACACGGTGCCGACCTGGCTGGCGCGGATCCCGAGGCGAGCCGAATGAAACGCGCCTCCCAGCGATATCCGCACGTCGCGGTCGCCGTACCAGCTGAGGTCGATGACCGTGCCTTCGGGCGCCAGCAAGTCAAGTGAGCGCTGGAGCCCAGCGGAGGTCGCGCTGGCGTGCACGACGAGGTCACGGCCGCCCGCGGCGTCGTCCAGCAGCGCGAAATCCAATCCCAGCGCCGCCGCGACGTCGGCCCGGCGAGGATCGACGTCGACCAGCGTTACCTCGACGGCCGGGAACCGGCTCAGCACCTGTGCGACGCAGCAGCCGACCATCCCGGCACCCACGACCGCGACCCGATCACCGAGCAGTGGTGGGGCGTCCCACATCGCATTCACGGCAGTCTCCACGGTGCCGGCAAGCACCGCGCGAGCAGGCGGTACGCCCTCAGGAACCAGGCTCACCGCGTCGGCCGGCACCACGTATGCGGTCTGGTGGGGGTAAAGGCAGAAGACCATGCGGCCGCGTAGCGTCGCCGGTCCCTGCTCCACGACGCCCACGTTCAGGTAGCCGTACTTGACCGGCGCGGGAAAGTCTCCCTCCTGAAACGGAGCGCGCATCGTGGCGTACTGGCTCGCCGGCACACCGCCGCGGAACACGAGCGTCTCGGTGCCGCGGCTGATGCCGGAACGCACGGCGCGGACCAGGACCTCGCCGGGCCCCGGCTCGGCGAGCGCGGCCGGCCGGATCTCTCCGCGGCCGGGCGCGCACAGCCAGAACGCATGAGCGTCCAGACGCATTGGGCTCACCTTGTCGGTGGCCGGAGCGAACGCACTATGGCCTCGCATGGTCGACGGCAGCCCTTTCCTTTGCTTAAGCGACGCGGCGCGGACCGGAACCTTCCCACGTCCACGGAGGTGTTGGCGGACCGCCGGTCGAGGCGCTTGCGAAGGACGCGCCGGACCGGGAAGCTTTCGAGCTGAGCGACGTCCTCACTCCCGATGACATTCAGAACCGAGAGCCGAAGAACCATCGCGGGCAGCGTCTCTGAGGTCTGGGCGTACCTATGTGAAGTCGGACGCTGGCCGGAGTGGGCGCCGACGGTTCTCGAGTGCTGGGTTCGCGGAGGCGCTCCGCTCGAGCCCGGGGCTTGGGTGGAGCAGAGGGCGAAGGGGATCCTCGGATCCAGCCGTCGCCGGAGCCAGCAGGTGACGGCGGTCGAGGCCCCGCGCAGCATCGCGTTCGCTGGGCCGCTGGGTACTTCCGCAGCCCGTTGGGGGATGGAGCTCGAGCCGATGGAGACGGGTCAGACCGACGCCACGATGTGGATTGAGGTCGACCTCGCGGGCATCATGCGCGCCCTCCCCGTGGGCCTTCTCAGGGGCAGGATCCAGCGCGTGAGCGATCACGAGATGGCTGAGATCAAGGCTGCGGTCGAGGCCGCGGCGCTGGTAGGGGCGGCGTCCTAGGGTGGCTGGCATGCGCTACCACGGCGACGCCGCCGGAATCGAGCATCAGACCCTGCGTGAGATCGACCCCGCCCGAGAGCGCCTGATCGAGACCTACCGCAAGAAGGCGAAGCACTACGACATCACCTCCAGGCTCTACCCGGCGCCGGGCTACCCGCAGCGCGCACAACGCCTTCGCGCTGTGCAGGCCCTCGGGCTGCGCCCGGGTGACCGCGTGATCGACATGGCCTGCGGCACGGGTCTGAATTTCAGGCTCATCGAGGAGCTGATCGGTCCCGGCGGCCGGATCGTGGGTGTCGACTTGACGGACGCGATGCTGGCCGAGGCGGAGAACCGGATCCAGGCCAATCGCTGGCGCAACATCCGCCTAGTGCAGGCCGACGCGGCCAACTTCGATTTCCCGACCGACGTCGACGCGATCCTCTCCACCTACGGCCTGTCGCAGGTTCCTGAGTCCGCGGAGGTGATCGCCCGCGGCGCCGCGGCGCTCTCCGAGGGTGGACGGTTCGTCGTGTTGGATCTGAAGATCCCCGATAACACGCCGCGGTGGCTCTCGCAGCTGGGAACCGCCATCGTCCGCCGTTTCGCGTCCATCGATGAGTGGATCATGCGCCGCCCGTGGGAGACGATTCGCTCCGCCATGCAGCAAGAACTGACTGATCCCTCCTGGACCGAGCTGTTCTTCGGGACCGCGTTCATCGCCGCCGGGTCCCGTGGTCCCAGTGTCTTAGCCGAAGACGCCTTAGCCGCCTGACCTGCCGGCCTCACCCGGCCGAGAGCGGAATGTCGAGCGAGTGGTCGCCTCTCTGCGCCTTCGTGGCCAGGTAACGCGCGTTGGCGGATGACAGGTGCACCGCGGTCGGTACCCGGGCGCTCACCGCCACGCCGAAGCGGCGGAGCTGTCGGGCCTTGTCCGGGTTGTTCGTGAGCAGAGCAACCCGCTGCACGCCGAGGGCGCGGAGCATCTGCGCCGCGACGAGGTAGCTGCGCTCGTCCTCGCGGTGGCCCAGCGCCAGGTTGGCTTCATAGGTGTCGAGCCCGGCGTCCTGTAGCCCGTATGCCTCGAGCTTGGGGTAAAGACCGATGCCACGTCCCTCCTGGCGCAGGTACAGCAGAAAGCCCCCGCGGTCGGCGATCCGCTCCACAGCTTCACGCAGCTGCGGCCCGCAGTCGCACCGCTGGCTTCCGAACACATCGCCGGTGAGACACTCGCTGTGCAGCCGGACGAGTGGTAGGGGGTCGCGTTCGGCGGATGTGACTGCGGCGGCGCGACCGCCCAGACCGAAGGCCAGATGCTCCTGGCCGTCGACCAGGTCCTTGAAGCTGAAGACTCGCGCCTGGGTCGAGTATCCGTCCGCGAAGCGCAGGGGTAGCGGTACCTGGGTACGGATGCCCGCGATCGGTGGCGGCAACGCTCTCCGGCTCCTCGTCAGCCGGTCTGAAATCGGGGAGACAGCGCGTAGCGCAGCAAGACGACGTCGCCGATCTGACGGACCTCGGCGAGCGTCGCGCGCCGCCCCGGGTTCCAGGGAAAGCGCCCGTCGCTCACGAAGCGCGGGGCGCGAGAGTCGCCGACGAACAGGGGAGCCACGACCAGCTGGAGCTCGTCCGCCAGATTCCGGGTCAGGAACTGGGTGTGCACCTGACCGCCCCCCTCGACCATCAACCGCTCTACCCCCCGTGCGCAGAGGTCCTCGCTCACTCTGCGCATCTCGACCGGTTGTCCGCCATCGACAACGGTGGCCACCTTTCCCAGGCGTGAGCGGGCGTCCCGGACGCGCGGGCTGGCGCAGTAGACGAGCTTCTCGCCTTCGCCGGTGGTGAAGAAGTCCGCCCCCGGGTCCAGCTCCACGCGCCCGGTGACCGTGACCTTGATCGGCGAGGGGGGGAGCCCGCGATCGGTCCGCTCGTTACGACGGCTCTGCGACCGCACCAGCAGCCGCGGGTTGTCGTTACGCACGGTCGCCGCGCCGACGAGGATCGCATCGCACGAGGCGCGCACCGCATCGACCCGGTCGAAGTCGGCATCGTTGGACAGCTCGAGGCGCCGCGGCGCGGCGCAGTCGAGATAGCCGTCGATCGACATGCCACAGCTCAACACGGTGTAAGGGCGCTCAAGCACGTGCCGCTCCCTCCCGAAGCGCCGGCTCGGCCGGCTGCGGGGATGGGTTGCGATGGAACCATGCCACCACGAGGACGGCGGCGCCGGGCAGGGTGGCCACGAGGATCATGACGCCGTAGACGACGGCCGCGGCCAGCCCTCGCTGAGCACCCAGACCCGCCGCCGCGAACACCCATGCCGCCACGCCCTCACGCGGGCCCCAGCCGCCGATGCTGGGCAGCGTCATGGCCGCGATCACGAGCAGCGCGATCGGCAGCATCCGTGAGGGCGGCGCGGTGGCGCCGACCGTCCGTGCGGCGAGGAGAAAGGTGGCCGCGTGGCCGCCGAGTCCCAGAGCCGAGGCCAGCGCGATGCCGGGCCACGCCCGGCGGGCGAGGAGACCGGTGCGAATGTCATCGGCTACCGCGCGGCGGAGGCGTGACCAGCGAGACCGAGCACTTGGGAGCTGTCGTCGGCCCAGAAGCAGGGCAACAACCGCCGCCGAGCCGAGCGCAACGGCGAGCCACGGCATAAAGCTGTGCACGGGCGAGGGGAGGACGAGCAGCACGATGACGGTCAGGAGCAGCTGCACGACCTGTCCCGCGAAGCGCTCCCACGCGACGGCGCGCAGGGCCAGCCCGACATCTCGCACGTCGCGGCCGTGGCTCACGCCGCGGTGCACGTCACCCACGATCCCGCCGGGCAGCGTGGCGTTGAGAAACAGCGCCCGGTAGTACGCCGCGATTGCGGCGGATAGCGGCAGATCGACCCCGAGACCACTGGCCACGAGCTTCCACCGCCAGGCGTAACCCACCGTCGTCAAGACCGCCAGGCCCGCCGCGCCCGCGAGCGCCTCGCCGTTCACCGAGCGCAGCCCGGCGAGGAACGGACCCGTGCCCAGGCGCAGGACGAGCACCCCCAACACCACCGCCGCGCCGACGAGCTGTCCCCAGGTCAGGAGCTTGCGTCTCATCCGGGTGCCGATCCGTACGCGGTGAGGAACCGGTCGCGAAACGCGCTCATCCGCCAGACCGGAGCCTGTGGGCTCGGAAGCAGGCCCGGCTGCCAGCGCCAGCCGCTGATGCGCTTCAAAACCGACGGCTCGTGGGCGATGATCGAGATCGGGACGTCGTGGCTGGCGCCCTGGCCGCTGACGATCGGCAGCGGCTGCTCATCACCCACGATGACAAGCACGAGATTCTTCCTGCCGTAGTGCCGGACGAAGGAGATCAGGGTGTTGAGCGAGTACTCGAGCGACCGCGCATAGGCGGCCTTCACCGCCCGCGGGTGCCACCAGAACGAGCTCGGCTCGGTGAACGTCGGCGTGCGGTTGAAGATCGAGCCATTCCCGACCTCGCTCCAGGGGACCATCTGCGGGATTCGGTCCCACGGCATGTGACTTGAGACCGTGTCCACCTCGGCGAACAGCGGACGGCGGTGGGTCTTGGAAAGCTCGAGGCGCTCGAGCGCCGCGAACATGTACTGATCGGGCAGCGGCGCATAGTTGTAATTCGGGCCCCGGTAACCGAGCTGACGCCGGTCGTAGAGCTTGTCGTAGTGGTAGAACGACGTCCCGTCCGTCCAGGCGCGATCATCGGCGGGAGCGAAGTTGATGGTCCGCCATCTGGCGCGCCTGAAGCCGTCGCTCAGGGTGAACCGGTTGCTTCCGACGAGCTGGTCGTAACGGCGCTGGCTGTTGGCCCAGACGCCCGACTGGAGGGTGGAGTGCGCCAGCCAGCTGATGCCCCCGAAGCCCGGCGAGGTGACGAAGGCGCTCCGAGCCGAGAAGCCGGCCGCCTTCAGCCGCTTGGTTCCTCGCCTCAGGAGCTGGTCGATGGCCGGCGAAAAGGAGGCGCCCTGGACCGAGACGCGGCCGTAGGACTCGACGAACACGAGCAGGACGTCCTGTCCACGCAGCCCGGTCAGGAGCTGGTTGCCCGGTGTGAGACGGAAGGGGTCGTGTCTGATCTGGTTGGCGAAGATGCCCTCGTCGCGAATGTCGGCCTGGACCGTTCGCACTTCACGGACGATCAGGCCGGCGGCGCTCGTCGAAGCGACCGGGACATGGGAGAGAAGCTCGGCTCCGGAGGCCGAACAGATGCCCCAGACAACGATCAGCGCGCCGAGGATGCCGAGCGACTGCCGCCGCCGGCTCGCCGCCACGCGCGTGAGCCGAAGCACGGCCAGCGTTGTGAACACGAGCAGGGCGACGACGAGGACCACCGCGCCGACGACAATCAGGTTCGCGGCGGTCTGACCAATCGCGGCGCGCAGCGTCTCAACTCCGATCCCGGCATTCCCGAGATCGCCAACGGGGTCAAAGGGCCGCTCGAAGGTCGTGTAGAACCCGATGTCGAGGACTTTCACGATCACCACCAGCGCCAGCAGCGGGCCGGCGATCGCGGCCACGACCCGGCGAGCGGTGGTGGGAAGGACGACCGCCAAGAACACGAGGACGAGGCCCTCGAGCGGGACTCTCACGAACCCGGCCGGTGTGAGCGCCGATGGCTGGTCAGGAGCCACGAGCGCCGCCCACACGATCAGTCCGGAGACCGTCGTGAGAACGGCGGCGATAACGGTTCGTGCGCGGCTGCGCCTGGCGTGCTCAGAAGTTGGGACGGCAAGATCGGAGGATGGCTGGGCGCCCGCCGCCACTGGGGCGTCCACGGCCGCCCGGTGAGTCCACAGCCACCACGTGTCTCGCCCGAACGACTCGCCCAGCAGCACGAGGGCCGCCACGAGGACGGCCCGGTTGAGCCCGGGCGCCAGGGCGTCTGCCGCCGCCACGGTAAGCACGATCCCCTGTATCGCTGCTACGACCTTGCGCCAGTGGCGCGCCGGGAGCCGGGCGCGCATCCAGGGCAGCGGCCACGCCGCGGCGAGAAACGCGTAACGCGCCGCGCCGATCAGCAGCACCCAGGTGCCGGCGAAGCCGGAGACGTAGACACTGAGGACAAGGATCAGGAACGCGTCGACCTCACCGTCGAATTGGGCACCGAAGGGGGCCGCGGTGTCAGTTCGGCGCGCGAGCCATCCGTCGACCGCGTCGAGCGTGAGCGAAGCGGCAGCGAGCGACACCAGCACCGCGACCGCCGCCGGGCGGCCGAGCGAATCCGCGACGAGCGCGGCGACGCCGACCGCCAGCGACGCCCGCGTGAGGGTGACCCAGTCGGCTAGGCCCAGTCGCTCGAGTCCGCAGCGCGCGAGCCCGTACGTCAACGCGGCATTGAGGACCGCGCCGCAACCAAGTCCAACTGCCCACGCCACGGCGCTCAGGCCGACGGTTGCGGCGAGCGCCGCGAGTAACAGCAGCAGAGCGATGGCGCCCGCCACCGGTCCGGCGCGCGACGGCAAGGTGCGCCTCGCCCTCAGCGCCCCCAGTGCCTGTGCGCTTGCCTCCATTACGCCTCCATGACGCTGGCGCCCCGCCAACTCTTCCCGAGCCGGCCTGTCATCGTGGGCCGCGTGAACCACCCGCTGCGCATCGGGATCGACCACCCGTGAAGCAGGACGAGCGCGCGCCGTTCGTCTGGGCGCTGCAACGAGCTCGCGAGTCGGCCTACGCGGCCGGCGAGTTCGTCGAGCAGGAGAGCTTCATGAGCGCCACGGAGATTCGCGCCCTGGCCGCGGCGGCGGGGATCGCGCCCGGAGTCTCGGTGCTCGATTTGTGTTGCGGAATCGCCGGCCCGGGCCGCTTCATCACGCGGGAGCTCGGGTGTACCTATCTCGGTGTGGATCTCAGCGCCAGCGCCATCGAGATCGCGCGCGAGCGCGCTGGCGGCCTGCCTTGTCGCTTTGAGGTATCGCGGATCCCGCCCATCCCGCGTGGCCCTTTCGACGTCGTGCTCCTGCTCGAGACGATGCTCGCCTTCCGTGACAAGCCGCCGCTGCTTGCGGCGATATCCGAGGAATTGACGCCACGAGGGCTGTTCGCCTTCACGGTGGAGGAGGGGATGCCCCTTACAGACGTCGAGCGAGCGATGATGCCTGATGCCGACACAGTCTGGCTGACCCCCCTGACGCAGATGCACACCTACCTCGCGGACGCGGGGTTCGAAATCTGCTGGCAGAGCGACGACACTCGGTCACACCAGGCTGTCGCGGAGTCGCTGGGCCATGCCTTCGCGGAGGATGCGCCGCACATTGCCGCCGAGATCGGACGGCAGGCGCTGGACGAGCTGCTGAGCTCCCACCGGCTCTGGAGCGACTGGCTGCGGGAGGGCCGCGTGCGGAAGTTCGCCATCGTCGTGGAGAAACTGGCCTAGGCCTGGCTGCCTCCGAGGCCGAGACGGCGGCGGCCTGAAGTTATCTCCTCGCGCGTGTCTCAACTACCACCCAACCCACTGCGGCCGCGCCGAGGCGGGCCACCACCAAAGGAGGTAGCTAGATGAGACGCACCACGATCATCCTGTCTGTTGCTCTGATGCTGCTCGCGCTACCGCGACGAACGGCGGCGCGTCCGATAACGCCGGCACGGTGCAGGCGTTCAACAACGGCTTGCTAACGATCGTGCTGAACGATGGCTCCACGGTCAGCGGCGCGGTCAACCGGGTCGGGCCCCGACGGTGGCTCCGGAGCGACGACGGCAACCTCGCCCGAGGGGAGCTCAGGAGGCGGGAGCGCCACGAGCGGGGGCACTGACGGCGGCTTGGCGTCGATCGCCTCTGGGTCAGATGGAGGCACGAGCGACGGCGGGCCGGCTCCGAGCAGCGGCACTCAAGTGACGACGACGCAGACAACGTCCGATGGCGGCTCAGGTTTGGACGGCGGATCGAGCGACCTGAGTGGCTCGTCTGGATCCGGCGACCCGACCGCAACCATGACCAGTTCGCCTTAGGTCAGCAGCGATTGGGGTGGAGCGGTCCGGTCAGCCGAAAGACCTGGATCGCCCGGCTGGGGGAAAGCACAAGCCGCGCGGCGGAGTCGGTCCGGGTCCAGTCGACCTCCGGTGACCGCACGAGTTGCCTGGTGAAGAAGACCGCGGTCGCGGTGGTGACTACGTACTGGTAATGGCCTCGGTTCAGCGCCGTGCGCCAGACCCGACAGCTGATGATCGGTCGGAACGAGCCATGTGGGCCGCGCTGTCCGATGTAAGCGACACGGTTGGAATCGTCCACGCCCCAGAGGGGATAGCCGAAGAACCAACCGAACGTGCCTGCGAGCGCGAGCCGCGCGTGGTGCAGGCCCCGTGCCCAGCGCCACATCTTGTAGACGGCGAACGGGCCGTACTTCGCCGTATATCGCTGCCTAAGATAATCCCGGGTCCCCATGTAGCCAACCGCAACCCCGGCCAGCCCGAGCGAAAGCGCCAGCGTTGCGGAGGTGACGCGGACCAGCGGACGCCGGCTCGGGAGCAGGGACCACGGTCTCAGGGCCGCGATCGCCGCTACCACGAGGACCAGCATCACGGCGCGGTGGGCTCCGGCCAGGTCGTAGTCGTGTGCCCACATCCGGCGCAGGGCCACAGTGGCTACGAACAAAGTCGTTAGTCCGGCCGCCGCTGCCCAGCGACCAAGGCGGCTCCGGAACAACAGGGCCAGCGGCGTGATGGCCAGCGCCACGCTCAGGGCAGGCGCTCCGTAGCGCATCGTGAACATGAGGCAGTAGGGATGTCCCCAGGGCCCGCAGGCCGTGAGCGGAGTCAACGGGTAGGCGGCCAGCGAGGCCAAGGCGATCAGCGCCGCGGCCCAGATCACTCGGTCGTCCTTGGAGAAGAGACAGACGAGCGGACCGACGACGGCAACGGCGACCAACGCCGGCCACCAGGGCCCGAGGTTCAGGTTCAAGGCCGGGATCAGCCAGTGGCGGACGATTCGCGGGTAGGTTGCGTAGCCAGCCAGGGAATAGTTGTTGCCGTGCTGCTGCGGCGGCGGCTGCGGCGTCGGCAGCACTCCGAAGCTGACCCACGGAAGCGGGTTCCCGGCCGCGATGAGATTCCGCACATACCAATAGCCCCCGCCCACGGCAAGCCCTCCCATCCACCACCCCGTCGCGCGACGTCGCCCGCCCCGCCGGGTAAACGCGATCGCGAGGAGCGTGAGTGCGGCCACCGGAGCCAGCAGGTTCAGTTTCACCGACAGCGCCAGCCCGGCCACCACGGCGGCGAAGACGCTGCCGGCGCGGTACGCCCGCGTATCGGCCGTGGACACGTCGGCGGTACGCATCCACAAAGCCAACGCAGCCATGACAAAGAACACACCCAGAAGGTCGTTGTCGGCGGTGCCGCCGTTGCTGCCGACCATCATGGGTGTAGCCATTACGACACCCGCGGCCAGCATCGAAGTCGAGCCGAACCCCCGGAGCGAACCGATGCACCAGGCCGCAAGCATCGTGAGCGCAAGCCAGATCAGGTTGATCCCCGGCGAGAGCACATCGTGGCCCATCAGGACGATGCCGAAGGCATGAAACAGCTCCGAGGTCGCCGGATAGAACCCGTTCAGGTAGGCGAAGTCGGTGTAGCGGATCCCCGTGATCTGACCGGTCTGGGCGTAGGACGCGGCGTGCGGCAAGTGGTAGGCGAGCGAATCAGGGCCGGTGATCCCGTGCTCGTACGACTGGAGACTCCGTCCCGCCCATAGCAGCAGCACGACGACGAGCACGACGACGGAGCTGAGAATGAGGATCGCGGCGGCAGTGCCGGGGCGGGCGACTCGGCGGCGCGCGGCCTGCTCCCTGGAGTGGGACGTGAGTGCGACTCGCAGCGCCGAACCCACGACGACCGAGCCAACGACGATCGGGACGATCCTGAACAGTCCCACGCTCCCAAGCAGCTCCAGCATCCCGACCAGGAGGGCGCAGGCGATGACGATTTCGGCCAGCCGGGCAACGGCGCCACGCCAGTCGGGGAGGAGACAGCGCCGGAGGGCGGCCGCCCCGACTCCCAGCGAGCCGAGCACGCAGGCCAGCGCAGCGACGCCGATCAGATAGCGCCCAAGGTTCATCTCGGGACTCGGATAAAGACGACCGCCGCGGGGAGCTTCTTCCCAAAGCTCGGCCGGTGTTTGGACTCAACGTGGGGACGCGCGACCATGGAGCACCACAGTCGGCTCGCGGCAGTTCGGGCGGTTTGGGAAGAACCGCGCCTCACGGGCGTCAGACGTTATCTGAGCACCCGCGCCGCGAAATGACCTCCCGGGACCAGTCCACTCAAGCCCGAATCCGGACTATGGTTGAGCTCGAGCTGGTCGACTGGCGGCGCGCGATGTCTGAGCTCTATGCCCGGGTACGGGCTGAGTCGTCGCCTCGTGCCGCTCATGCCGTCTGGCGATCGGGGCGCGACCGGCTATTTCGCGAGCATCCGCAGAGTCCACTTTCCAAGCGGGATGGCCTGCCCGACACCGGCCTTCCGTACTGGCCTTACGACGAAAGCCTTCGCTTCGAGCTCGCGCTTACCCCGACCGGCTCACCGAAGCGCCTACCGTTGGCCACTGGGGCGGATGGCGTGACGACGTTGCGGAGCCTCGGATGCGTTCAGCTTCCGTCTCCGCTGAACGCGCGTATCGAGGCGTGGTGGCTTGAGCAGTACGGGGGAGGGCTGTTCTTGCCCTTGCGCGACGGAACTTCAGGCGAGACGAGCTATGGCGGCGGCCGATATCTGCTCGACACCGCCAAGGGGGCCGATCTTGGATCGAGCGGCTCGAAGCTCATCATCGACCTGAACTTCTTGTATCACCCTTCCTGTCGCTATAGCGATCACTGGCAATGCCCGCTCGCGCCGGCCGAGAACACTGTGACGGCGGGAATACGCGCGGGTGAGAAGCTGTGAGCGGTGGTAAGGCTCAGTCGTCGTCGAGCGCTAAGAAGGGCGTGCGCGACACATCCAAGACCACCGCGTTTGTGCTCTCGGGAGGCGCCGCCCTGGGGGTGATCCAGGTGCGGATGCTGGAAGCAGTCCCGCTCCGTGTGATCGCCACCGACGTGCTCCGAGGCGAGGAGGTGCGGCTCTCCCGCGGGCCTCTGGTCGCCGCGATCATGGCCAGCGCGGCGATCCCCTGCGTATTCCCATCGGTCGAGTGGGAGGGGCGCCGTCTGATCGATGGCGGTGTCTCCAACAACGCTCCACTCAGCCGCGCGCTCGCGATTGGTGCAGATCGGATCTATGTGCTTCCGACCGGCGCCCCCTGCGAGCTGAACGCGCCTCCCCGCGGCGCCCTGCCGATGCTCCTCTACGCGACCAGCCTGCTGATCGGCCACCGCCTCCAGCCAGAGCTGGCCCACCTCAGCTCCGACGCGAAGGTGGTCGTACTCCCCCCGTCGTTCCCCTTGGCGGTGCAGCCGACCGATTTCAGCCATGCCGGCGAGCTGATCAACCGCGCCCGGCGTGACGCCGAACGCCATCTGCAGGCGCATGATGCCCCTTCGAGGCGGCTCCGAGGACCACACACGGTCCGAGCGCGTTCTGCCGCATCACGCCGGCCGGCTGGCCACGAACGACGGCCGAAGGCTTGACAGCCATGACCTCACGCAGTCGGCGGCTATCTGATCTCGAGACCGCTCGCCCGCGGTTCTGGCTCGTCAGCGGCCTCGTGCAGGGCGGGCATCTTGGTCCGCCTTCTCGTGGTCGCTGGTTTGCCGTTGCCGTTCCCGTTGGTGGATTTCCTGGCACTACCGCCGTTGGCGTGAGGGTCCCGGTCCGGGTGTCCGTTGGCCGCGGCCAGGAGGTCGTCGTGACCCCGGTTCGACGTCGAGTCTGCGGACAGACGGTCGGCGACCGTGACACGGTCTCGACCGTCTTGCTTTGACCGGTACAGCGCCTCGTCGGCGATCTGGAATAGCTGCTCCATCGAAACCGCAACGGTGCTGTCGGTGACTCCGAAGCTGACGGTGAAGCGTGGGTGCGCGCCGGAATGTGCTGACTTGAGCGAGTCGCGGATTCGGTCGAGCACCGGCACGGCCTGATGGCGGTCGATCCCGAGGAGCACGATCGTGAACTCCTCACCGCCCCAGCGCGCAAACAGGTCACCCTCGCGTAGCCCCGCGGACGCGACCTGCGAGAAGAACCTCAGGACCCGGTCTCCGGTCTCGTGACCGTAGGTGTCGTTGATCGGTTTGAACCTGTCGAGGTCGGCGACGGCCAGCGCAAAGGGCGTTCCCGACCGGAGAAGCTCGCGGATCTCGACCTCCAGCCGGCGCCGGTTGGTCAGACCGGTGAGTCCGTCGGTGGAGGCCTGAAGCTGCGTCTTCTCGAACGCGCGGACGGTGCCGATCCTCGCCCCGGCCTGCGTGGCCAGCGTCGCCATCTGCGCCATCTGATCTGCGCTCGGCGGCGAGTCCACCGGACCGGTCGCATGCAGCACCCCGAGCGCCCTACCCATGAAACCGACTGGGACGCACACCGCGGAGCACGGGCCGGACTCCCGGCCTCGCAGCTTCGGGCATGCGTTCAGCGCCTCGCTGGAGTCGAACGCGACCGGCTGACCTCGTCTGACCGCCACGCATGCAAACGGCGACTCCACGGGGCAGCCTGGTGCGCCGGCCAGGGGGCTCGAGGCAACCCGTCGAAGATGGGCTCGGCTGGAGTCGGCCAGCAGCAGCTCGGCCGGAGTGCTCTCAGAGATCTCCGCGATGGCTCGCTCGACGACCTCGTAGGCCGCTTCCTCCTCGTCGACCATCTCGAGCGCCTCGCTCAACTGCGTTCCGAACACGTCGCGCTGACTCTGGGCTTGGAGTTCGGCGGCGGCGGCCTCGAGCGCATCGCGCGCCTCGCGTTCGCGCTGGGCGGCGGCGTGCAACTCCCGCTCACGCTGGTCGGTCAGCGCGCGCGAGTGCCTCAGCGCGAGCCCGAACCGCAGTCCCGAGACGATCAGCGCGAGCAGCGCGGCGCCCATCGCGACCCGGCTGACGTCAGACACGATGCCGACGTAGAGGATCGCCAATGCCAGGAGCGACGCGATCGTGGGCACGAGAAATCCCGAGGAGTGGTTTTCCCGCGCCGCCCGACCTGATCCCGGAGCCAGCCACAACGCGGCCGCTATAACCAGCAGTGACGTCGGCCAGGCCGCGGCGTTCAGCGCGTTGCCGAGGATCCCGTCCGTCAGGGTCGGAAAAACCGCGACGCAATCACCCACGAGGTTGGCCAGCGCTGCTCCCGCGAACAGGCACCACCGCGCTCGCGTCCCCGGCGCCAGGAGGGCAACCCCGATCAGCACCAGACCGAGCACCGGCACGTCCAAGGCCGGATAGACGAGATTCGTCGCGACGGTA
>Ga0070731_10000327_pt1 | contig 72328 bp, 43 predicted proteins | sample Coa_R1_2_FD_66448 | JGI IMG/M metagenome (GOLD analysis project Ga0070731, IMG submission 66448) | Surface soil microbial communities from Centralia Pennsylvania, which are recovering from an underground coalmine fire - Coalmine... | ecosystem: Environmental > Terrestrial > Soil > Unclassified ... | reverse complement strand
GCGCCATTTCCATGGCAGTGTGCCCTCTATGAGAAATTCTGCGCGGGCGATATTCCATCGTCCTGCAACCTGCCCACGGGCTTGGGCAAAACGTCGGTGCTCGCGATTTGGCTGCTGGCGTGGGCGACGAATGAAAAATTGCCGCGGCGCCTCGTCTACGTGGTGAATCGTCGCACAGTTGTCGATCAGACGACGGACGAAGCGGAGAATCTGCGCAAGAATCTCGACAAAGTTCCGGGGCTTCGCAAAAAGATCGGCCCGCTTCCCATCAGCACGCTGCGCGGCCAGTTCGCCGACAACCGCGAATGGTCCGCGGATCCGTCGCGCCCTGCGATCATCGTTGGGACCGTGGAAATGATTGGCAGCCGCCTGCTGTTCAGCGGGTACGGGGTCGGCTTCAAGATGAAACCGTTGCACGCCGGATTCCTCGGACAGGATGTGCTGCTCGTACATGATGAGGCGCATCTGGAGCCGGCGTTTCAAGAATTGATTGTGGCGGTCAAGGCCGAGCAGGATCGTTGCAAGGAATTCCAGGCCTTTTGCGTGATGGAATTGTCGGCCACATCGCGGGGAAGCGGAGGCGTCTTTGGCCTGACGGCGTCGGATCGATCCAACGCGGAAGTGATCAAACGGATTGAAGCTCACAAGTCGATTTCGCTCCATCCATGCGAGGAGAGAAAACTGGCTGATGAAATTGTTCGCGCTGCGTTGGAGAAGTTCAAGGATTCCAATCGCGCCGTTCTCGTGTTCGTGCGCAAAGTCGATGACGTGGAAAAGATTGTTTCGAAATTGAAAGCCTCCAAACAAAAAGTTCAACAATTAACCGGCACACTGCGCGGCTTGGAACGGGACAAACTCGCAACTGAAGATAAGATCTTTGCACGCTTCCTGCCGAAGGCCGCGACGGCAGACGAAACCGTGTATCTCGTCTGCACGTCCGCAGGCGAAGTGGGCGTCAATATTTCTGCCGACCATCTCGTTTGCGATCTTTCGACATTCGAGAGCATGGCGCAGCGCTTCGGGCGCGTGAATCGATTCGGCGACCGCGACGACACGGAAATTCATATCGTTCATCCGACCGTGTTCGACGAGAAAAGCAAAGTCGATCCTCACCGCGAGAAGACGCTCGCCTTGCTGAAAAAGCTGAATGGCGATGGCAGTCCGAAAGCGCTTGGCGCGGTGGACCTGGATGAACGGCTCGCGGCATTCGCCCCGCAGCCAAGAATCTTGAAGACCTCCGACATCCTTTTCGATGCATGGGCACTGACGACAATTTCCGGCAAACTGCCTGGCCGGCCCGCAGTCGAGCCATACCTGCACGGTGTCAGCGAATGGGAACCTCCCGAAACGCACGTGGCGTGGCGGACAGAGGTCGAAGTGATCGAAGGCGACTTGCTGAAGCGATATTCGCGGAAAGACCTCAAGGATTTGCTCGAAGACTACCCGCTAAAACCGCACGAATTGCTGCGGGACAACATGCCCCGGATTCGCGGGCATATTGACAAGATTGCCCTCCGATTTCCAAAGCGCCATGCGTGGATCGTGAACGAAAACGGCGATGTCCGCGAGGAATTGCTTGAAAACCTTCGTCGCACGGAGAAGCGCAATGGAAAAACCGAATACGTTGTCGATTCGGCGGACTGCACCGTGCTGCTGCCGCCGGATGTGGGCGGGCTGCAAGACGGCTTGTTGGCCGGCGAATCCGTTACCGCGAACGATGTCGCAGACGAACTGTTTGACGATCAGAAACGCCATCGCCGCCAGCGCATTCGAAGCGAAGATCCAACTCCAAGCCGCGTGCAGGGCATGCGATTGATTCGAGAGATCGATACCAGGCCCAGCGAGGATGAGGAAGAAACTCCCGCGGAGGCGGAAGAATCCGCCGACGGCTTGGAGCAATTGAACAAGCCGCGATTTTGGCGCTGGTACGTGCGGTTGCGTACCGCCGACGACGAAAGTTCGAAGACCAGCGAAGAGCCAATACCGTGGCAGGCGCATACCGATGACGTGGCCGCGAATGCGAGGAAAATCGTCGAACCGCTGCCTCTGCCGGGTGGCATAAAAGCGGCAATCATCCTCGCAGCGGAATTCCACGATCTCGGAAAACGGCGCGAGTTGTGGCAGCGCAGCATTGGCAACCCTGAGCCCACAAATTGGCTGGCAAAGTCCGGTGGGAAAATGATTCCGCGCGATTTGGGCGAAAAATATCGCCACGAATTTGGCTCACTTCTGGACATTCAAAGCGAAGCCAAGTTCAACGCGTTGAACGCGGATATGCAGGAATTTGTTCTGCATCTGATTGCCGCTCATCACGGATACGGACGCCCGCACTTTCCTCAGGAATACGTCTTCGACCCTCAGCCAAATGATCGGAACGTGGAAGCGGTCGCCTTTGAAGTACCACGCCGCTTCGCTCTACTGCAACGCAAATATGGGCGTTGGGGTCTAGCGTATCTGGAGTCGCTGCTGCGCGCGGCGGATTATGCGGCGAGCGCGAATCCGTCATCGACTGTGGAGGGCAAATAATGAGCATTCGAATCAACATCGATCCCACGAATCCCGGGCAGTTCTTTGCGTGTTGCGGGCTGCTCGAAATGGCGGACCGATTGTGGCCGGGGGCGGAAGGCTGGTTCGAAGAGCGGGCATTCTGCATCGACGCTCAAGGCCTCGCTGAACTCATGCGTGCAATCGCGAACGCCGAATTGCGTCAATGCGACGCGGAGGATGATACTGGATCTCCGATTGAAATCCGGGCGCCATTTCGTCCGCTCGTTTTGGAATGGTGGCAGGACGGTCTCGCGGGCGGGAAGGAATTGAAGGTTTGGGCCGGCACGATGGAAAGCTTCCGCATCGCTCGCGCCATGCAAAACGCAATGCGAACCGAACGATTCCATTCGCCGGATTTATTTGACGTGGGCATGATTGCTTACGATCCAGACGACGCGGAGAAGAAAGTGGAACCGTATTATTTCGACGCGCGCCGCGGACCGAATGCGCATTCAAGAGACGTAGGTTTCTCGCCTAATGACCTGGGTTTAACTTCAATGGCTCATCCTGCCGTCGAGTTACTGTGCCTGGTCGGGCTGCAACGGTGCCGGCCCGCAAGGACGCCGCTTCAACGCGTATTCGACTATTTCACATGGGCCAAGCCGCTGCCGCCCGAATTGCTTCCGGCGGCAGTGACCGGGGAACTCGGCTGGCCCGATTCACAAGGCTATAGGTTTGAGAACTGGTACCGCACCGGACAACGAAAGCATAAGGCATTTCGTTCCGCAATTCCCATTCAAAAGGAGAGTGACCGATGAGTGACCTGACAAAGTTTGACCATTATTTGCGTGACGACGGCCCCGCGGCCCTTGTGGTCCGCGAGGCGTTGATGCCGGTGGAGGGAGCCGATGGCGTCGTGTTTCCGGCCACGTTTGCTTCTGGAGACAATTTCGCCGGCGGCTACAACATCGATGGTGATCCGGGAAACAACGTCTGCCTGATCGATAGCGTCGGTTCGCAAGCCAATCGCATCGAGCCGCTGTTTGCGGAGGAGAAATACGCCGGCCTCATTCCGCAAATAGCAGTGAAGGCCGGTGAAAAGAATGTCAACATCCTCGAGGCGGGGCACCGCGCCGGCGACGCGATCGTGCGCTGCTCTGAACTGCAGAAGGAATTGCAGGATGCGTTCAAAGCCGTGTTGAAAGGCGACGCAGAGCCGATGGCGAAGGTTGCTCCGACGTCACTCGTGTTTGGCGTGTGGGATTCACGCGATACGCAGGCCAAGTTGCCGCGCGTAATCGCCTCAACGATTCGGGCGTACAACGTGCGAAAACTGACGCGGTCGGCTCAGTTCAACCCCGCCACCGAATTTGTGAACGACAAACTTTTGGACGAGCCGGCCGACAAAGCCGCGAAGGATGCTTATGCAGAACGCGGATTCATCCACGTTCCGGCGTCGGGTTCTCACGGTGGCGTGATCGCCGACGGCGGCATCCGCCGCGATGCGGTGCTCGGTCTTGCCGCGCTTCGGCTGCTCAGCGCCGGTTCGGATGTGAACAAAACGCTGACGCTTCGCCGCTACGTTCTGGGTCTGGCGTTGACCGCGTTCACGCACAATCCGTCCGGATACCTGCGGCAAGGCTGCCTGCTCGTTCTCGACCCCAGCAAGCCTCGCGAGTTTGTCGAAGTGCTGCCGACGGGCGAGCGCAAGCCCGTGACGATCACACACGATGCCGCGCTCAAGTACGCCACGGAAGCCGCAAAGGCGTTTGGCGTCGGTCCGAGCAAGACGGTCGAGTTCGACAAGGAACGCGCGAAGAAAGACGTGAAAGGCGAAGGCGATACCAAGGCGGCAGCGAAGAAAAAGGCCAAAGGCGCGGCTGCGCCGGTTGTCATGGAGGTCAAGCCATGACTTCAAATTTGTGTCTCACTGTCCGTTTCCTGCAGCCGTACTATCACGGGCGCACGGACGGCGACGAACCGGAATGGCCGCCGTCTCCCTTGCGGATGTTTCAAGCGCTCGTGGCCGCTGCGGCGGCGCGCTGGCGCAACACGGAGTTTCGCGAACATGCCGGCCCCGCGCTCGACTGGCTCGAGCAGCAAGCCGCCCCGTCGATTGTCGCGCCAGCCGCCATGCCGGCCGCGGAGAAATACAGGCTTTACGTACCGGACAACACGGCTGACTTGGCGGCCGGCACGTGGTCGCGCGGCGATACAACCAAAATTGTTCGGCGCACCGAGAAGGATGTACGCCATACGCAGCTTGACGGCGAAGCAGTCCATTACCTCTTTCCGGTAGGCAGCGACTTTCAGCACTTCGACACGCTCCGCGCGACGGCGCGTTCACTCACCCATCTCGGATGGGGCGTGGATATGGTTGTGGGAGACGCGGCGATGGTCTCGGAGCAAGGGTATTCTCAATTGCCCGGAGAACGCTGGAGTCCGATCGAGAGCATTTCAGCGGACGGATACCGCGTCCCGGTGGAAGGCACGCTCGATGCCTTGACGCGCAAGCACAGCGCCTTTCTTCGACGCATCAGCCGCGATGAAAAAGGCAACGAGTCCTTTAATCCCGTCCCTTCGATTTCAGCTTTTCGCGTCGTGCCTTATCGGCGCGCGACCGAACCGCCCGGACGACCGTATGCCGTCTTTGAATTGCGCAACGACGACGGCACTCGTTACTCGCACCGCCAGGAGCAGCTTATTCATATCGCAGGAATGGTGCGGCATTTGTCGATTGAGCTGATGACGAAGCATCCGCCGGAAGGTATCCCGGCCACGTGGGCGGAGACGTATGTTGCCGGACATCGCGATAAGGATTCGCAGGAGCATCGGCAGTTTTCCTATCTGCCGCTGCCGTCCATTGGCCACGCGCACACCGACCCGGCTGTGCGCCGGGTCATGATAGCCGCGCCACTTGGCGACGATCGATTGCTGCGGCACCTTGCAAAGTGGCTTACCGGACTGAAACTTCAACCGACGAGCCAATCGAAGATTCCGCATCCGCCATCGCTAGTTAGAGTTCAACACGACAACATCGCTGCGTTTTACACCATGCCTTCCACCGCCTGGGCCAGTGTCACGCCCGTCATTCTCCCCGGCCACGACGACCACAAGCCGGCGAAGACGCGCAAGCTTATCGAGAAGGCGCTGGCGCAGTCGGGCTTGGATCAGCCCTGCGAATTTGAATGGAGTGCGTTCTCACGGTTTCCGAAATCGCTTTCTGCGCATAAGTACGATAAGGAACGCAAACCCACCGGCTACATTCGGCCCAGCCATCTGCTCGATCAAACCGCCGTGCATCTGACCCTTCGATTTAAAAATGATGTAAAGATGCCCGGACCGCTGGCCATCGGCGCGGGACGGCATTGCGGGTTTGGGGTTTTGGCCGTAGATGCGAAATGAAATTAGGCACGTTGTGCAATTTTTGCAACGATTTTGCCGAACAAGGCGGACAGCCCGAATCGACGACTCTGAACGACATGATGTGCAACTTTTGCAAGGAAAATGGCTATGGACGAGCCCGCCCTCCTCCCCGCGCGGATGCTCAATGAGTTCGCGTACTGCCCGCGTTTGGCGTATCTCGAATGGGTGCAGGGGGAGTTTGCGCATTCGGCGGATACTCTGGATGGGGCGCTGCAGCATCGGCGCGTCGATAAGCCGGGCGGGAAATTGCCGGCGGCGGAGGCCCTCACCCTACCCTCTCCCGGAGGGCGAGGGGAAACAACGGAGGATGAGGACTCCGCGCCGCCGGAGCAGATTCATGCGCGCTCGGTGCCGCTCTCCGCGCCGGGCGAAGGGTTGACGGCGGTGATCGATCTGCTTGAGGGCGACGGGGCGGATGGGACGGCGCCGCTGGCCGTCACGCCCGTCGATTATAAGCGCGGCAAAATTCCCGACACGCCGGAGCGCGCGTGGGAGCCGGAACGGGTGCAGCTTTGCGCACAGGGGTTGATTCTGCGCGAGCGCGGATATGCGTGCGACGGCGGCGTGCTCTATTATGTCGCGTCGAAGACGCGCGTCGAAATTCCGTTTGATGAAAAGCTCGTCGGCCGCACGCGCGAATTGATCGCCGGGATGCGCGCGATGGTGGGTGGTGGTTTGGGTGATGACTCCGGGCATGCTGGAAGTCTGGTTCATGGCGGCGGTGGCGAGTCCGGGCAGGCTGGAAGCCTGCACCACAATGCGGACGCGACGATTCCGCCGCCGCTCGTGGACAGTCCGAAATGCCCGCGCTGCTCGCTGGTGGGTATCTGTCTTCCCGATGAGACGCACATGCTCGCTGAAGCGAGGCCGATCGCCGCGACGGACGCGGAGCGCGAGACCACGGCAACGGCAGCCGAGCCGCTGCGCGTGCGCCCGCTGGTGCCGGGCCGCGACGATGCCAAGCCGCTCTACGTTCAGGATCAGGGCGCGATCGTCGGCAAGAGCGGGGAGGAACTGCACGTTCGCACGCGCGACGGGAAGACGCTTGCCGAAGCGCGCCTGGCGGAAACGTCGCATGTGTCCTTGTACGGGAACGTGCAGGTGAGCACGCAAGCGCTCGGCGCGCTACTGGATGCGCAGATTCCGGTTGCGTATTTTTCTTATGGCGGCTGGTTTCGCGGCACTACTCTAGGGTTGCCATCGAAGAATATCGAATTGCGGCGCAATCAATTTGCCGCGGAGCGCCGGCCAGAGGTGTGCCTGGCGATTGCACGGAAATTTACGTGGGCCAAGATCGAGAACCAGCGCACAATTCTGCGGCGCAATGGAACGCCCAGCGATGTGGAACTGGACGATTTGAAACAACTAGCGCGCAAAGCCCTGGAGATTAACGCGCTGCCGTCGCTGCTTGGAATTGAAGGCGCGGCGGCGCGGGTCTATTTCGGCGCGTTTCCGTCGATGCTCAAGCCGCGCGGCGGCGATACGGAGGACGCGGCTGGCTTTTCGTTCTCCTTCGAGAAGCGCAACCGGCGCCCACCGGAGGACCCGGTGAACGCGTTGCTTTCGTTCGCGTATTCGCTACTGGCGAAAGAATTCACGATTGCGTGTTGGATCTCGGGTTTCGATCCGTATTTGGGATTTTACCATCAGCCGCGATTTGGGCGCCCGGCGCTGGCGCTTGATTTGATGGAGGAATTTCGCCCGCTGATTGCCGAGTCTGTGGTGCTCACGGCGATCAATACCGGCGTGATTGGAGCGGGTGATTTTCTCCGGCGCGGCGGTGCGGTCGCATTGAAGCCGGATGGCCGCAAGCGTTTTTTGCAGGCATACGAGCGGCGCATGGACAATCCCATCACGCATGCGCTGTTTGGATACCCGATGAGTTATCGCCGCGTGCTGGAATTGCAGGCGCGGCTTCTTGGCCGGCACCTCGCCGGAGAATTGCCGGAATATCCGTCATTCGTGGTGAGGTGAGCGATGAACGTGTACCTCGTTGCCTACGACATCGCCGACGACAAGCGCTTGAAGAAGACGTACAAGACCATGCGTGGATTCGGCGAGCATATTCAATATTCGATTTTCCGCTGCGAACTATCGGACGCGAATCTCGTGCGTATGAAATTGGCGCTGACGGACGTGATCCAGGCAAACGAGGATCAGGTTCTGATCTTTCGGTTGGGACCCGCCGACGGTGTATTTACGGAACAAGTGGACGCGCTGGGGCTGCCTTACGGGCATGTGGTACGAGAAGCGGTAATCGTGTAGGCGTTCGGGCTCTTTGAAAAGGGAAGAGAGTTTTTTGTTTGCAAGCGTTTCGAGCGGTGTCGTGGTGAGGGAAAGAGCGGCATCGCTCGAAACGATTAAAGCACGGAATGAGAGGAGGTTACGACCTTGACGAATAAGGATAATGCATTTACAAACGTTGAAGCATCCAAGTGCTCGGAAACGGTTCTGAAAAGCGGGTGCGGTAAAGGAGTTGGAAGGCGCGCGATTTCCACGACCGCGAGGTCGTGGCTCCATTGAAGTGCGAGGCGTGGGGAACGCGAGGGCAGGCCGGCCGAGATTTCCACGACCGCGAGGTCGTGGCTCCATTGAAGTAGGTCGTAGAACATCGCGTAGATTTTGCGGAACGCCGATTTCCACGACCGCGAGGTCGTGGCTCCATTGAAGTTCGCCTGAGCCGCGACGGCCGTGTTCGGAATGATGCATTTCCACGACCGCGAGGTCGTGGCTCCATTGAAGTATCGACTTCACCGTGTACGCGCGATCGCAGATGAAGAATTTCCACGACCGCGAGGTCGTGGCTCCATTGAAGTGGCGAAGAAGGACGCCGCGGGGAAAAACGGCGGCAAGATTTCCACGACCGCGAGGTCGTGGCTCCATTGAAGTCAGCAAGGAATTGGTTTTTCTGCGCACGCTGATCGGATTTCCACGACCGCGAGGTCGTGGCTCCATTGAAGTTTGAGCGTAGTCGTTATGCGGTTCTGCGGGCATGGGATATTTCCACGACCGCGAGGTCGTGGCTCCATTGAAGTGCCATGCGTCTCAACTCCTCCGCCGCGATCGGACTGATTTCCACGACCGCGAGGTCGTGGCTCCATTGAAGTCGGTGGAAAGACGAAAGAAGAGGCTCGGCAGCTCGTTTATTTCCACGACCGCGAGGTCGTGGCTCCATTGAAGTCGGTTATCGCGGGGAGCCGTTGACAGGATTGACTGATTTCCACGACCGCGAGGTCGTGGCTCCATTGAAGTCACTATCTTGAATTTCTTTACTGCACATTCCAGAAGAATTTCCACGACCGCGAGGTCGTGGCTCCATTGAAGTCGAGCATTTGACGCGCCGATGAATCCGGGCGTTGCGACATTTCCACGACCGCGAGGTCGTGGCTCCATTGAAGTAATTTTGCACACAGGCACTTTATCCGGGCGGCGGTGATTTCCACGACCGCGAGGTCGTGGCTCCATTGAAGTATCCCCCACTCCACTCTCACCAGCGCCCGCCACCGCTATCCCGCATTTCCACGACCGCGAGGTCGTGGCTCCATTGAAGTACCACGGCGACCGGTGACATCACGCTCGTCAACGAAATTTCCACGACCGCGAGGTCGTGGCTCCATTGAAGTTTATTCTTAGAAATCACCGTCACCTTCGGTGCAGAGGATTTCCACGACCGCGAGGTCGTGGCTCCATTGAAGTTCTCAAAAATCGCTCGCGGAAAAGCTCGATGTGACCGCATTTCCACGACCGCGAGGTCGTGGCTCCATTGAAGTTCTTTATCCGCGTTCTTCGCATCCGCGATCTTCTGATTTCCACGACCGCGAGGTCGTGGCTCCATTGAAGTTGGGCGGACGGCGAATGCGTTGATCGAGAAGGTGGCATTTCCACGACCGCGAGGTCGTGGCTCCATTGAAGTAGCCACAACCTCTCCTTGCTATCTCGATCGCTTCAGCCATTTCCACGACCGCGAGGTCGTGGCTCCATTGAAGTGACGCGATCGACGCAGCGGCGGCCAACGAAGTCTACATTTCCACGACCGCGAGGTCGTGGCTCCATTGAAGTCTATTCAAGTCGATCACCGGCGGCTCTGTTCCGATCATTTCCACGACCGCGAGGTCGTGGCTCCATTGAAGTACCGGCTCAAAAATCTGAGCCGCCCGCGGCTTGCTATTTCCACGACCGCGAGGTCGTGGCTCCATTGAAGTGATCCTTCTTTTGTGCCGAGCGAATACGCGGAAGCTCATTTCCACGACCGCGAGGTCGTGGCTCCATTGAAGTTGGTCGCTCGCGCGTAACGTCTGTTGCAGCGGTGTGATTTCCACGACCGCGAGGTCGTGGCTCCATTGAAGTAAGTTCTGCGCGGCGCGCGTCAACGTTTGGCTGGTCGGATTTCCACGACCGCGAGGTCGTGGCTCCATTGAAGTGGGATCGCTTACGCCAAGGACGTGGCGCAAGTGATGCATTTCCACGACCGCGAGGTCGTGGCTCCATTGAAGTAACGACGGTGTGATAAGTATGGACTTCGAACGGCGGTATTTCCACGACCGCGAGGTCGTGGCTCCATTGAAGTAGCTTTTTCAGGGACTTGGGTGACGAAGGCTTCTCGCATTTCCACGACCGCGAGGTCGTGGCTCCATTGAAGTGCCCACGTCGCCCGACGAGAAATTGACGGCCATCGGTATTTCCACGACCGCGAGGTCGTGGCTCCATTGAAGTATGTTGGCCACGGCTGCTACTCCTGTTTCGGAGGATATTTCCACGACCGCGAGGTCGTGGCTCCATTGAAGTGTCGATTGCGCGCGTGAAGAATTGGACCCGGATGTGTATTTCCACGACCGCGAGGTCGTGGCTCCATTGAAGTGTTACCAGTGGACGCGAAGACACTGAAGACGTGCGCGATTTCCACGACCGCGAGGTCGTGGCTCCATTGAAGTTGTAAATCAGATTTTCTTTTCCGCCTGCACCTGGCTGATTTCCACGACCGCGAGGTCGTGGCTCCATTGAAGTAAGCTCAGGCGTGTGCCAAAGAATCAAGTAAGTCCCATTTCCACGACCGCGAGGTCGTGGCTCCATTGAAGTAACGCTTTAATCGCGCGCCGTACTCGCTGAATTTGGATTTCCACGACCGCGAGGTCGTGGCTCCATTGAAGTCTTGGATGCCGCCGATTAAGTCATCGTAAATCGCCGCATTTCCACGACCGCGAGGTCGTGGCTCCATTGAAGTGCCGCCGCCTCTTTCTCCGCTCGCAAAAGTTTCCCGATTTCCACGACCGCGAGGTCGTGGCTCCATTGAAGCAGCGGCCCCGATGGCACGGCCACGATCGCCGGCGCGATTTCCACGACCGCGAGGTCGTGGTTCCATTGAAGCATTATCTATGATTTCTTGTTGCGCTGCTTTGCTGATATTTCCACGACCGCGAGGTCGTGGCTCCATTGAAGCAGATTCCACGCCCGTTCATACGCTGCCAACTGCGGCATTTCCACGACCGCGAGGTCGTGGCTCCATTGAAGCTCCCGCGTATGGGGTAAAGCGAAAGCGGTGTGGGCAGATTTCCACGACCGCGAGGTCGTGGCTCCATTGAAGCAGATCAGTAGGGCAATTGAGATTCGGAGGCCGGGACGAATTTCCACGACCGCGAGGTCGTGGCTCCATTGAAGCGACGCTGAGCGCATGGCCGAGCACGAAGCGCTGTTCGATTTCCACGACCGCGAGGTCGTGGCTCCATTGAAGCAACACCCCGCGCAACGACGGGTGGAACCGGAACAATAATTTCCACGACCGCGAGGTCGTGGCTCCATTGAAGCTATGTATGTTATTTCGATGTGGCAACCGTGGGCATCATTTCCACGACCGCGAGGTCGTGGCTCCATTGAAGCCAGGCGAAATTCGCGAACCGGCTGCGCATTCCGTGATTTCCACGACCGCGAGGTCGTGGCTCCATTGAAGCCGCGACGGCGGGCGACAGGGGTTCCGCGACGGCGGGATTTCCACGACCGCGAGGTCGTGGCTCCATTGAAGCCTTGAGGGTGCCAATCGGCACGACATGAAATTGGTGGAGGCCACGCTCGAAAGTGTGCCCGTCACATGGCCGCAACCCACGCCCGATGAGCCGCAGAATTTGTGCCTGGATAGGGGTATGACTTTGAAGCCGTACGCGAGTTGATTGAGGCTTACCGCCTGATCGCGCATATCAAAGCGCGAGGCGAAGAGGCCGCCGAGAAGAAGTCCGAGCCGGGATTCAAGGCTCGCCGATGGGTCGTTGAACGCACGCATGGTTGGATGAATCGCTACCGCCGTCTGTTGATCCGATCGGAAAAAAAGGCACAAAATTACGTCGCACTTTTACACTTTGTCTGCGGCATCATTGCATTTCGTGCCGCAGGGGTTTGGGGATAGGTTCTAAGTCTCGAAAGAAATGGAGACGGTGACGGAGGCAGTTAACCGAGTTCTGCGTGGGTACTGGAACTATTACAGCCTGGGCAGCAGCAGTCGTTTGCGCTGGGCGATAAACCGGTACACCTGAGAACGAATGCGCAAGTGGACCTTGCGCAAACACGCCAGACCGAGGAAAAGGGCAGGGGGCCAAAGAAGCCGAGGCGCGAGCTTATGGGCGAAAGTGAAAGCCGCGCAACAGGCGCTGCTGGATGTGTGCAAAGTCCCGCGCCATCCGGCGGAAAGAAGGCCAGTCGCATGCCTTGTGAAGTAAAACTTTGAGGGAGAGCCGGATGCTGCAAAATCAGCCTGTCCGGGAAGCGGGAAGGGGAGACGGAGTCTTGTTTAGTACAGGCACACCACCGCGCCCCTTCTCGACTTCATCACCCGGAGCGAAGTATTCAGAAACTTTCCGCTTGATTTTACTGCAACGAAAAAATAGAATAACTGCATGGTTCGATCGAAAAAACGGGGGCGCGGACGCCCTCGAATGGCAATGAGCGCGCAAAAGCAGCGACGCGTCATGGTGAACATGACGATGGCCGAATACAAGATAGTGCAGGCCGAGGCAAAAAAACAACAACTGACCTTGTCTACCATTCTGATGCGACCGTGGCGCCACCCAAGTTGAATGGAAATCGTATGGCGACCACCATGAGATGCGACGCACCGAAACCGGAGGAGTTCTCGGGATTGGCGTTTCTTCGGACACGAGCACTTCCACGTGCCGACGACGATCGTGTTGTGGTCCACGTGCGCTCAGACTATCCGCTGCGACGAGTTCTTCGGCTTCACGAGATTACACCGGACGTTCCATTAGGCACGCCATCGTGGATCAGGCGCGACATTTTAATCAAGACGCGCGCAGTTTGGACGCTCCAATTTGATCGACTGATATCTGCGTCGGAAGCCATCGAGATGCTCCAACGGATTCGTCGACTCTCAAAATTTGTCCTTGCCAACATGGAGGTTTAGGCGTGAATATTGTCACTTGGGCACGAGTATCAAGTCGAGAGCAGCGCGAAGGATATAGCCTCGACGCGCAGCAGCGGGCAACGCGAGATCGAGCAAGCCGAGATGGTCTGAGAATTGTCCGCGAATTTGCCGTCGCGGAGTCTGCGAAGCGCGGCGCAGACCGCGTAGGGTTTGAGAAAATGCTTCAATGGGTCCGCGAGAACTCGAAGCGCGAGCAGGTAGGGGCAATTCTGTTTCACAAACTGGACCGCGCGTGCAGAAACGTACGCGATGCCGTACGACTACAGGATCTCAAAGACACGTTTGGAATTCAACTACTGTTCGTGGAAAACGAATTCGGCAAGGGCGCGGCGGGGATGTTGAACTTCAACATGATGGTCGCGTTTTCACAGTATTACAGCGACAATTTGCGTGACGAGGTGCTAAAAGGACTCTTAGAGAAATGCGAGCAAGGATGGCTTCCCGCGAGCGCGCCGTTTGGCTACATCAACGACACTGCCGACAAAAACGAACCGATCAAGCCACATCCCCAAGAGTCGCTGACCGTCCAGCGAATTTTTGAACTCTACTCACAGGGATGTACGACATTTGAATCACTGGCTGACCAGCTTGCGGCTGAAGGTCACGTTTGCCGAAGTAATTCGCCGAGATTCTATCGGACGGTTTTGAGCTACATTCTGAACAATAAATTCTACATCGGCAAGTTCTCCTATCATGGGCGAGAGTTTAAAGGCAAACACAGGACGATCATAGACCGAAGCGTCTTTGAAAACTGTCAGGACATTTTGAAGGGTCGAAATCGACGCCGTCGCGAAGTGAAACTCCCGCTGGCTGGTGGAATTCTGCGGTGTCATTATTGTGGACAAGCGATTACCGGCGAGCATATCCGGCGAAAGCTAAAATGTGGTGGCTGCAACGAGCACGTGTATTATCGGTGTGGAAATGACATTCAGGGCGACGCCCATCCGCGTGTCCGATGGAATGGCGAAGATGTGGAAGAGGCGATTCTGGCTGAGTTGAACAAGCTCAAGTTGCCGTCGCATGAAGTCGCAGACTGGCTTAAGGACGTCGTGAACGAGACACTGGCCGACGAAACCGCACTTCGCATCAATCGTCAAACATCGATGAAAAAACGAGAAAGCGAGTTGAAAACAAAACAGCAGCGCCTGCTGGACGCATTCCTCGAAGGTAACATTGAGAAGGATGTTTTTGAGGCAAAGAATATTGAAATTCGGAATGAGCTTTCGCGAGTGCAGACGGCGTCCTTATCGAACACGACGAACACCGCTGAGGTCGGCAAGATCGCGGAAGAGGTGATCAATATTGCGCAGAATGCCGCTGACCGGTGGCGCGGTTCAAACTGGGAAGCTCGACGCGAACTGCTCGATATTCTCAGTTTGAACCGCACTTTGGACGAAGGAACCCTATGTCTTACATGGGCTTCCCCGTTTGACGCCTTTGCAGAAATGGCGTCTATTGATTCAAGTCGGGGCGACTGGATTTGAACCAGCGACCTCTGCGTCCCGAACGCAGCGCTCTAATCCAAGCTGAGCTACGCCCCGTATGGGTATCACTTGTACCCGGCGCGCGCGCAGCTTCCATGCGTTTAGCGACCGGGGAGAAAGATGCTAAGCGTGACACTCATTAATGCAAGCGTAATTCGCGCCGTGCGCAGGCCACTGACAGGGCTTTTCAAAAGTCATCCGCGCAACGGGCGAGGAGTTCGAGCGCTGGCTGTGGGCAAGAGGCGAATCCTCGGATGGCGCTAGCTGAGGCCACTGGCCCGACACGCCCGGTGAAAGTGTGGCCGAAACTATTTCCCCGCCGGCCTGAAAAAGATGAAGAATAAAATAATGATGATCGCCGGCACGACCAGAATCCAAAAGACCATCTTGTTCATCCCCCCGCCGGCCGATTGCTGCGCGGGCGGTTCGAGACGGTCCGCGCGGCCGGTGACCTTCACGTTTTCGGGATGCTCCAATTCCTGTTTCATTTCGGCGATGGAACCGAAGCGATCATCCGGTTTGCGCGCCAGAGCGTGCAGAATAATCTCCTCGATTTCCGGCGTGATCTTGTCGTTGACCTTGCGCGGCGCAATCGGATCGCCCAAAAGCCGCGCGTTCATCACCGCGTACGCGTTCGGCCCTTCGAACGGCGCGTGGCCCGTCGTCATTTCATACAGCATCGCGCCGAGGCTGTAGATGTCCGTGCGCTCGTCGCCGCGCTGGCCTTTGACTTGTTCGGGCGCCATATAATCGGGCGTGCCCATGCTCGGCGAAAATCCGGCCATGGTAATTTTTTTTAAACCCGACCCTTTCGCGATGCCGAAATCCATGATGCGCAGCGAGCCGTCGTTGCAGATCATCACGTTTTCCGGCTTCATGTCGCGGTGAATGATGTTCTCGCGGCGGCGGTGCATGTAATCGAGCGCGTCGGCGAGGCGCGCGGCGATTTTCACCGCGTCGTTGACCGGCAGCGGCTTGACCGTCTTCATCAAATTTCCCAGCGTCTGGCCTTCGAGGAATTCCATCACGATGTACGGCCGGCTTTTGTTTTCGACCGGAACGATATGCAGAATGTTGGGATGCTGCAGCAAGCGCCCGATTTCTTCTTCGCGCTGAAAACGGCTGTAGAACGCAGGGTCCGCTTCGTATTGCATGAATGGCACTTTCACCGCGACCGTCGCATTATTGGTCGAGTCGATCGCCTTGAAAATCGAGGCCATGCCGCTGCGCGCGATCAATTCGGTGACTTTGAAACGGTCGTCGATCAGGCTGCCAATCTGGATTTCGTGGCCCATGGGCGTTTCAGGTCCTTTCAGATAATACGGAAGGCCCTTGTAGTAAGCGACCTGCACGACGCTGTTGATGCGAATGACCTGCACAGAAATGTTATCGGATGAACCGCGCTTGATCGCCAGTGCCAATAGCGCGTGGCAAGCATCGAACGGCTGCATCGTCTCAACGGTCCTGCAAATTTCCTCTTTCATCACGCAGCCATGCAGACCGTCCGAACACTGGACAACGATGTCGTTTTTGTTGACGGTCACCGCGTTTCGGTCCGGCCCGATGGTCATGTCCTGCCCGACGGTGCGTGTGATCATGTTGCGCAATTCGCTGGTCATCGCTTCCTGCTCGCTGATCAATCCCATTTTAAGCTGCATGCCGACGTAAGAATGGTCGTCGGTGAGCTGCCGGATGCTGCCGTTGCGCACGAGGTAAATGCGGCAGTCGCCGACGTGGCCGAAGGTGATTTCGTTCGCGCGAAAAACGGCCAGCGACATCGTCGTCGCCATTTTGTTGTGCCCGCCGTCCTTCATTTTGGCGTCGTAGATCGCCAGATTGGAGGCTTCGAAAATCTGCCGCACTAATTCGCGCGGGGAAATGCCAGGCTTGGCTTTTTTGAAAGTGTCGAGCGCCGTTTCGACGGCGAGTTTACTGGCGACTTCGCCGTTGTTGAATCCGCCGACGCCGTCGCAGATCACGGAGAGCGCGCCGACTTCAAGCATGTCTTCCGCATCCGCCGGAATGTATTGTCCGACGAAGTCCTCATTGTGTTCGCGAACCGGCCCGGTGTCGGTCAATTGCGCGGCGATAATCTCCATGCGTGACGTATAAACTCCGCAGCGATTTTTTCTGAACGATCCTGCGCAAGAGCGCAAGTTGCACACCACAGTTTCAGCATCAACACTTTAAAAAGCTCTATTCGTTCAACGCCGAATTTATCCTCTCGAAAGTGCCTTTACGCGAATTGAATATTGAGCGATACATTTTATACGCCTTATTTATGCCGCCAACATTGGCAGTGCAAAGTGTTCAAAATAAATCAAATAGGAGGCGATGGACAACCACCGCTGCTTGTTTTTGATCAGAAAATAAGACATGTGTGGTCATATTATAAACATTAAAGTCTAGCTATAGACTCGAAGATGACTATTAATAGACATTTTGAATTATTAGCCTATGTCTTCCAGTCCGCTGAAGTTTGCGCTTTGCCGTTTGGCATAGTGTTTGTGCCTCATCTCGTCACGTGTTCAAATTCATACATGTCGCGGAACTGCGATGCGGCTGACGCATGTCGCGGCGTGTGGGCTTTTGACTAAACGCATTTCAGCAACACTGTTTTGGAGAATAGAAACATGGCTGACGAGGCCCCCGCAACCCCGACCCCAACGGGTCCAAAACCCACGCTGGGTTTGACTGGATTGACGATCAACGCCATGGCGCTCATCGCGCCCGGCGCGTTCTTGTGGCTGACGTACTTCATGCAGTCGAATTACGGCGCGCCCATGGCCGGCTCGGGGATGTGGTTTGGCATTCTCGTCGCGCTGGCGCTTTGTTTTGCGACGGCCATCGCCTACGCGGAGCTTTCCAAGCTCTACCCCGGCGCGGGATCGTCGTATTTCTTCGCCGAGCAGGCGTTCGCCAATAAGACGACGCATGCGCATCTGGCGCGAGTTGCCAAGTTCGTCACCGGCTGGGCCAGCCATCTCTACTATTGGGGCTATCCGGGCGTGATGGTCGGTGTCACCGCGCTGGTCGTCGGCTACTTTGTCGGATCGCTCTGGCCCAACACTTTTAACGCCGCAACGCCCAGCACGATCTTCATGATCTTATTCTGCGTCGTGTTCTCCTTCGGCGTCGCCTACATCGCCTTCCGCGGAGTCGTCGGCGCGACCGGCGTGAACATGGGCATCAACATTATTCAAATCACCGCATTGCTGATCTTCTCCTTCATGGCGATCAGCTACCGCCTGAATCACAAGGAAGGCGATCCGGGCTGGACGCTGGATCCCGACGGCAACGCCATCAATGTCACGCTGGCGACCTATAAGATCGACAAGGATCATCATGCGATCGATAAAGACGGAAAAGTGATCGAGGCCGATGACGGTACCATTGCGCCCGAAAACATCGCCAAACTTGTCGCTGACGACAACGGCGATCCCAAAAAAGCCAAAGGAAAGGATAGCGACGATTGGATTGTCGCCAAAGACGACAAAGGCAAAGACATGCCCTTTATCGTCTCGTATAAACTGGAAATGGACAAGGACGGCCATCCGACCGGCGCAACGACGTGGGAACACAAAGACTCGAACGATGACAAAAGCGAGATGGTTGAGAAATTCCAAAATCATCCCGATGCAGCATCAGTCGTCAAGCCGCACAGCTTCAGCTACGCATTCATTCAAGCCTGCATCGCGATCCTGATTCTGGTCGGTTTCGAATCGGTCACCTCGATGGGCGAAGAAGCGAAAAATGCAAAGCGCGACATTCCGCGCGCCGTGCTCCTTTCGCTGGCCATTCAAGGTTTGCTGTGCTACTTGATTGAATACTTCGCGGCCAATTACTTCCTCAACAGCGGCTACAAAATGACGCAGGCCGCCGGATCTGCCGCTCCGCTGGGCGACATGATGAAGATCGTCGGCGCCTCGTTCTTCGGAAGCGCCAACGGCGGCTGGTGGTTCATGATGGTCCAGGCTGTGACCGTGTTCCTGGCGTTGATCGGCACCACACTTTCCTGCATGAGCACAGGCGCGCGCGTGACGTATGCGATGGGACGCGACGACGAAGTTCCCTCGCACTTCGGCCTGCTGCACGGCAAGAATCTGACGCCTCACCGCGCCATCTGGACGCTGGCTACCATCAGCGTCGTGATCGGAATCATCAGCGTCTTCGGAAACTTCTGGGGCCCGACCGCCGCGCTGCAAAACTCGGCGATAGATCAACTGCCGAAGAATTTCTGGTACAGCTTCGGCATTTTCAAATTCGAAACGGCGTCGAAACTGCCTTGCACCATGCTGATCATGACCTTGGTCAGCAACTTCGGCACATTCCTGCTGTACATGCTCACCTGCTACACGGCAATCGTGGCCTTCCGCGATCACCACACCTTCAGCGGCATCAAGCACATGTTCATCCCGGTCTTCGGCGTGCTGGCGAATTTCACCTGCATGCTCTTCTACCTGATCGGCCCGTTCATGGTGAATGGCATGAGCTGGATGGAACCGTACATCGCGCTTGCAATCGCGGCGTTGTGGGGCGCCTTTGGAGCGTTCTACTTCGTGCGATCCAGCAAGGCCAAAGGCAAATCGATCGTGGTCCAAAAACCAGCGGCTACGGCGTGATGACGAGGCTTGTGCAAACGCAATTTTTTTATCGCCGCCCGCTCATCAGAGCGGGCGGCTTTGCTTGAAAACAGCGCAACTCACCGTATGCTCGCCGCACCCATAGAAATCCCGATGCGGAATTGAATGACCGAATTAATGACACTTTTTCGCCGCCAGTTTAGTGCCGTTCGTGTGCCACTGGCTGTACTCAGCCAGTGCGACTCCAGTCCGGTCGTTCGCATAAGTTCGCCGCACCGCACCCAGATTGTGCGCAGCGTCGTGCGATGTACGATATTGCTATTTGCCTTCATCAGCGTCCTCCACGCCGCCGAAGGCGACCACCCCTCCGCGCCCGCCGACGCGCACGCGCTCCCCGATCCCTCCGGTTCCACCGCCGGTAAAGACTTCGGCCCCAACTACCTATCGGCCGCCAAACCCGGCGATCCCACGCTCCCCGAACTCGCGCAGCAAACTACGCGCATCCGCTACGGCATGAACCTGATGTGGACGCTTCTTTGCGGTTTTCTCGTCTTCTTCATGCAAGCCGGATTCGCGCTGCTCGAAACCGGTTTCACGCGCCGCAAAAACGCCGCGCACACCATGCTGATGAACCTGATGGTCTTTTGCATCGGCCTGCTGGGCTATTACATCTGCGGGTTCGCGATGATGTTCGGCGGTTCAAACAAATTCCCATTGCTCGATGGACTCGTCAGCATCAACGGCTGGAATGTGCTCGGCAAAAAAGGCTTTTTTCTAAACGGTCTTTTCGACAGCCAAATCATGGGACTGTTTTTATTCCAGATGGTTTTCATGGACACCGCCGCGACGATTCCGACGGGCGCGATGGCCGAACGCCTCAAATTCAGCGCCTTCATCTGGATGTCTTTTTTCCTGACGATGGTCACCTACCCGCTCGTCGGCAACTGGGTCTGGGGCGGCGGCTGGCTCTCGCAGCTTGGCGAAAAATGGAGCTGGGGCCACGGCGCGATTGATTTCTCCGGCTCCGGGGTGATTCACATGGTCGGCGGCATCACCGCGCTCGTCGGCGCGTGGGTGCTCGGGCCGCGCATCGGCAAATACGACAAGAACGGCAACCCGCGCCCGATTCCCGGGCACAACATTCCGATGGCGATGCTCGGCACGTTCATTCTGTTCTTCGGATGGTTCGGTTTCAACGCCGGCTCGACCAACGCCGCGACCGAAGGCATCATCTCCGTCGCCGCCGTCAACACGCTCATTGCCGGCGCGCTGGGGGGATTCAGCGCCATGATTTACATGATGAAATTTCATCCCGCGCGCAAACCCGATCCCGGCCTCTGCTGCAACGGCCTGCTCGCCGGCCTCGTCGCCGTCACCGCGCCCTGCGCCTACATCTCGCCGACGGGCGCCGTGATCGTGGGCCTGATCGCGGGTGTGCTCTCGACGTGGGGCGGCGAATTTGTCGAACGGACGATGAAAGTGGACGACTGCGTCGGCGCGTTCGCGATTCACGGCCTCTGCGGAATGTGGGGCGTCTTAAGCGTCGGTTTGTTCGCCACGGGCACATACGGCGCAGGCTTCAACCACGTCGCACACGTCACGGTCGCCGGAAAAGAATTTAGCGGCGGAGTGCTCGGCCTGATGCCTTTCGGCGCGCCGGTCGGAACGCCATGGGGCTACACCGGCCAATTGATGGCGCAGATTTTCTACGCGATGGTGGTTTTCATTTTCGTCTTCGCCATCCAACTGGCCTTCTTCCGTCTGTACCACAAAAAATGGGGCTTACGCGTGAGCGCCGACGACGAGCTGCAAGGCCTCGATATTCCCGAAACGGGGTGTCCGGCATACGCAGATTTCTAATCGAACGAAGGGCGGGTCGCGCGGCGCAGCAGTTACTCAGCACTCAGGACTCGCACTTAGCACTTAAGAAAACGCCTTTTCCATCACTTCCTTCTGCTCCCGCTTGTGCACCGTCATTGAACCCGTCGCGGGACTTGCCGACGCCGCGCGCGACACGCCGGTGAGAGGGTACGCGCCGAACATTTTCTCGCCAAACATCACGCGCAAAAAGCGCCACGCGCCCATGTTCTCCGGCTCCTCCTGCACCCAAACCACCGACGTGTCTGGCGCGTAAGTGGACAGTAGCGCCTTCAATTGCTCCTGCGGCAGCGGATACAATTGTTCGACGCGCACGATATCCACGTCCGCGCGTTTGCGCTCCTCGCGCTCGGCGAAAAGTTCGTAATAAATCTTTCCCGAGCACATCAAAACCCGTGGTGCAGGCGCCCCGCCAGCACGCTGGCGCGCAGCGCCAGCCGCGTCCGGAATAACGCGCTGAAAACTCCCGTTCGCCAAATCGTCCAGCGTTGAAACGGCCTGCGGGTGCCGCAGCAAACTCTTCGGCGTCATCACCACGAGCGGTTTGCGCCATTTGCGCAGCACTTGCCGGCGCAGCGCATGAAAAATCTGCGCGGGGGTCGTCGGATAAATGACTTGGATGTTGTCCTTCGCCGCGTTCATCAAAAAGCGTTCGAGGCGCGCGCTGGAATGTTCCGGGCCTTGGCCTTCCAAGCCGTGCGGCAAGAACATCACCAATCCGGAGAGCCGCTGCCATTTCTCTTCGGCGCTGGTGATGAATTGGTCCACGATCGGCTGAGCCACGTTCCAGAAATCGCCGAATTGCGCTTCCCAAATCACCAGACCGTCAGGCCAATCGAGACTGTATCCGTATTCGAAACCGAGCACACCCGACTCCGAGAGCGGGCTGTTGATGATCTCCACCGGCGCCTGCTTCGGATCGAGATGTTGCAACGCGCAATGCGTCTCGCCATTCTCAAAATCGTACAGCACCGCATGACGATGGCTGAACGTCCCGCGCGCCACGTCCTGCCCGCTCAGCCGCACGCGAAATCCTTGCGTCGCCAGCGACGCCAGCGCCAGCGCCTCACCCATCGCCCAATCGATCGGCCGTTTGCCGTGCGCGGCTTGGTTGCGCTGATCCAAAATCTTCGCGATCTTCGGACTCGCGTGAAACGCCGGCGGCAATTTCGTTTGCGCTTCGAGTAATTTCACGAGCACATCTTTCTCGACGCTGGTCGGGACTTCGGGCACATCTTTGTCCAGGCCGCCACGATAGCCGCCCCAAATTCCTTCGTGCGCGATCATGAGCGTTCCGCTTTTTGCGCGCGCGACGGTAAGCTCGTGTTCCAGATGTTCGCGCCGCGCGACTGCAATCCTGTCCGCTTCGTCGCGCGTCACACCGCCCAATGCCAGCAGATGTTCGAGGTATCCTTCGCGTACGGTTTTGCGCGCCTCGATCGCCTTATAAAGGAGCGGCTGCGTGAACGACGGCTCGTCGCTTTCGTTGTGCCCGCGCCGCCGATAACAATACATGTCGATCACGACATCGCGCTGAAATTCGCGCCGGAAATCCATGCTCAGCCGCACGACCTGCGCCACCGCTTCGGGGTCTTCGCCGTTGACGTGAAAAATCGGCGTCTGCAGCATCTTCGCGATGTCCGTCGCGTAAATGCTGGAGCGCCCTTCGCCCGGATCGGTCGTGAAACCGATCTGATTATTCACCACAATATGAATCGCGCCGCCGACGGTGTAGCCGTGTAGCTCGCTCAGGTTCAGCGTCTCCTGGCAAATGCCTTCGCCGGCAAACGCCGCGTCGCCGTGAATCAGAATCGCCAGCCCCTTCAAGCGGTCCGTGTCGCCGACGCGGTCCTGCTTCGCCCTCATGCGGCCGAGCACCACCGGATTCACGTATTCGAGATGGCTTGGATTGAAGCACAGCGACAGATGAATCTTTGGGCCGGCCATCGTGACCCAATCGGTGCTGTGGCCGAGGTGGTATTTCACGTCGCCCCCGCCGGCGCGGTGCAGCGACGTGTCTTTGTCCTCGAACTCGCGGAAAATCTGGCGCGCGTTTTTGCCCATGATGTTGGCCAGCACATTCAGCCGCCCGCGGTGCGCCATGCCCAGCACAATTTCGCGCACGCCCTGCTCGCCGGCCTTTTCGATCGCCATGTCCAGAAGCGGGATCAAACTCTCCGCGCCTTCGAGCGAAAAGCTTTTCGCGCCGATGAATTTTTTCTGAATGAAATCCTCGAAGATCGTCGCGTCGGTCAAGCGCGTGAGAATGCGCAGTTGCTCGCGCCGCGAAAGTTTGACGCGATTCTCGGTGGCTTCCATCCGCTCCTGCAGCCACGTGCGCACGACCAGATCGTCGATGTGATAGAATTGCGCGCCAATCGTGCGGCAATAGGTGTTGCGCAGGCGCCCGATGATGTCGCGAAGGGTCGTGGTGTCCGGCCCGGACAATTGCTCGGATGAAAACGGGCGGTCGAGGTCGGCCTCGGTCAGCGAAAAATATTTGTAATCCAATTCCGGCGCCGGCGGCCGCGGCCGTCCGAGCGGATCGACTTGCGCGATGATGTGCCCGCGCACGCGATAATTGCGGATGAGCATGTCCACGCGCTCTTGCAGCGCGTCGATCTGCGCGCGATCTGTACCGCCGGTGTCCCGCCGGCCCGGTTCGCGTCCGTCGCTGGGCGGATTGAAAATGCTCGCCGATTTGAACGACGGCCCAATCCGATTGGCGCGGCCCGGCGTGAGTTTGTCGAAGTAGCTTTGCCAATCCTTGGAGACAGAATCGCGGTTCTGTAAAAAGTTTTCATAGAGCCCTTCGACAAATCCGAGGCTCTGCGAATTCAGCGGATCGTGGTCAGTCATGGGTGAATAGTATGCCGCGTTTGCTTGAAGAAAACAAGGCGTGTGGCGCAGTCAGCAGGGTGTGTTGGTTCTCGGGTCAGACGCTGTTGATGCGCGATTATATAAGGCCAATGGGGCCAACGGCAGTGCGTGCGCTTTGCCGAGGTCGCGGCGGGAAGAGCTGCCACCACTTGGTGCCCACAGGGTCTCTTGCGACATCCAAATTCAAAATAGGGCAACTACAGCCGCATTAAGTGATATATAGGCAATAATGTTGCGTAGTTTTAAAGTCCAATTATCAATGTAAAGCGCTCACCAAGAGCTATTTATGCATTCGGCTTCTCGTTTCGATCATTGTCCCCAGTTTTTCTGTAGCGGACATAGTCCGATAAGCGTCTACATAATGTGCATACCATTTCTAATTTTTAATAACGCCTGGTTCAGGCCAAACCGGAGTGTACTTTCATGAGGTCGTTGTCGCGTTTTTTGACCGTCCTTTTTTTCGTTTGCGTATCGTCGATGGCCATGACCATCAATGACCTCGTTCCCGGCCAGGCCGCATCGGGCCAGAATCTTGCGCCAAGCGATTTGAAAGGCAAAGTCGTCTTCGTCGCTTACTGGGGCATCGATTGCCCGCACTGCATCGCCGAAATTCCACTGTGGGACGCTTTGTACAAAAAATTTCACGCCGAGGGATTCGAAATCATTGCGCTGGAACGTCACCACACCAGCGAGAGCGCCATTTCCGCGTTGGCCCGATCAAATGGTCTTGACTTCACGCTGACCGCCGGCGGGTCGCTCAAAGGTGCCGTCGTAACCCGTATCCCGCACGGCTTTTTGTTCGGCGTTGACGGCAACCTCGTTCAGGAAAACCCATACGAACTCGAGTCGAGAGTCGCCGCGCTCGTAAAAGAAACAGTCGCTGCAAAAGCCGCCGCGACTCCTGCGCCGCAGCCTAAACAGGAAATTGCGTCGAGCGCTTCGCCGGAAGAAGTGGCGTTCAACGCGATGGACAAGGTTGATGCGGCTGCGCCACCTCGGCGCGTCGCCGAAAAGAAAACGCCGACGCCCGTCGCAGTCCTGGCAAAATGCAAGAAGATGTGCGGGGAATTCTGCTGCGAAGAAAACGCAAACGATCCCGCCGCGCTGTTCGAACTCGCCGCGTCGCGTCTGGACCTCGAAGCGGAAACGATGCGCGAAAAATCGAAACAGGATGCGAACAGCGTAACGCTTGCGGATTCTTTGTTGGAATTCGAAGCCACTGCGATCAAAGAAAAGCTGACCGCGAACAGTCCGAAGTTCAGCGCTGAGCGCTTTGAACGCGAAGCCGAGGCGCTGCGCGAGAAATTGAAACTCGATTCGAGCGGTTCAAAGAATGATTTTACCGCGGACGCAATTCTCGGCGGCCGAAGTTCCTATTCTGCCGACAAAGCGCAGGACAGCGCCGGTCAGCAATAGAGCAACTTTCTTAAAGCGTAGTCGCACACGCGTCCACCCTCACCCCCGGCCCCTCTCCCCCAAGGGGAGAGGGGAGAACGGCGGCGCTTCGCCGGCATCTCAGAAACCCCTCCGTGCTCTCCGTGCCCTCCGTGGCAGAATTTTTTTCGCCGCCGTTTTTCCGCTGAGCTGGGGCGCCCGCATCGATCGTCTCATTTTAGTTAGAGTGCATCGTTATTTGTAAAATAACGTCTAATATCCCAGCGAACGACACGGCTTAGTATTGAAAGTAAAGGACGCGCGCGCCTTGACTGATCGGCAATTGATCGAAGCCTATGCCGGAAGGAGAGATTCCATGGCCTTCAGCGAATTCGTGGGGCGCCACGAAAGCGCCTTGCTGTCGTTCGCCTCAGCCTTTCTGCGCGATGAAACGCTGGCTCAGGATGTCGTGCAGGAAGCCTTCCTGCGCGCCGCGCGCGATCCGCACCGCTTGCTGAAAGTGCAGGACAACGCGGCCAGCGGTCGCAACTGGCTGCTCAAAGTCGTGCGCGATTTGAGCATCGACAGCCTGCGCAAGAAGGCGACCGAACGCCGCGCGTTGACAGGCATGGCTGCCATCGCCGAGAAATCCGTGCACGGTCCGGAAGTCGCGATGGAAGCGCGCGAGCAGGCCCAAACCGCGCGCGCCGCGATCGACCGCCTGCGCCCGCGCCTGCGCGAATTGCTGATTTTGAAAGTGCGCGAGCAGAAGAGCTACAAAGAGATTGCCGAAATCACCGGCCTGAGCGTGACCAACGTCGGATTTTTGCTGCACCAGGCCATGCAGGAATTGCAGAAGGAAGTGCGAGCGAGTGAGACGAGAGACGTGAGACTGGAGACTGGAGCCACACCGCGCGAGGCCGGCGGCGACACGCTGCAAGCATTCGCGCTGTGAAGCCGTTCCCCTCTCCCTCCGGGAGAGGGCCGACGAGAGCGCGGCTGTTTGCGCTCTCGCGGGGTGAGGGGAAGACTCACGCACCGACGACAGATGACAGAAAATCAGTGAAGGACGAATGACCATGGACCCAACCAAACCCCCGAACGAGCGCCCGGAGCATCTGGATTACCTGCTCACGGCGTACTTGTTCGAAAATATTTCCGCCGCAGGCAAAACCGAGGTGGAAAGCCACCTGCTCAAATGCGCCGCCTGCCGCGCGCAACTGGACGAACTCCGCGCGACGCTGGGCATCGCGCAAACGGCGCTGGACAATCACGGCAGGGAATACGTGTTTGAAAAACGGCGCAAGCAGCGCGTGCTCGACGCGGCGAAAGCCGCGCGGCATGGCGTTTTTTCGCGATTGGTGGGGGGAGGATTTGGGGCGTGGCAGGTGAAGCTTGCGGCGGTGGCGGCGATCATTCTGTTTTCGTTATTGCTTGGCAATTGGCTAATGACGCCACAATTCTCCCGCGCGCGCGAGGCCAGCGCTCGGCGACCATTGCCGCGCGGGAACGACTCGGCGGGCGGAACGGAATTTGACTACAGTGAGCGATGGGCGGAGGCGACTCCAGTTTTGCAACGCAGGGACATCGCGGGGGCGCAGAAACTTGAGAAGGATTTAGGCGCCAAAGTTGCAGCGGGCGAAGAAAGAGAAAGCGCAATAAAGCCGCCGCCTTCCGTGCCGCCATCGAAAATCGAAATCGCCGAAACACCGAAGGCGGCTACTTCAAGCGGCGAACCCGGGATGCTGGTCTATCCGCCCGGCTACCAGGACGATTACACGGAAAAAGACGCGCGGTTATTGAAGAACGAAGCGCCGCGGGGATCCGTCATCCAAGGCTCAAACAATACGCGCGACAAAGTGCCCGATGTGGTCGCGAATAAAGTGATGTCGAGCGACTATAACGGACAGATTGTGCTCGGCACAAACACGCTCAAAGTACCCCCAACGGAAACGCCGGACGAGCGCACAAGAAATCTGGTTAATCTGGTTGCGGGCGCAACCGATGAATCGCGAACAGCCGCCATCACCGTTCGCCGAACGACGCGCGCAGACGTCGCCACCGAGAATAAACCGCCCGACCGTGAAGCCCTGCTCAAACGCGCTGACGAAGCGTCCAAAGGAGTCATCACGCATTCGACTGACGGACAAATAGTTACTGGTTGGCGAGCACATGCCGCGGCCGACAACAAAGACCCCGATGCCGGCGATTTCACTGCGCAAGTCGACGGCGATAAGATGCAGCAGTTGATGAACCGCGTGAAAGAGATTGAAACAAAAAACGCGGAATTGGAGCGCAACGGTCTCGGCAATAAAAAAACCCCTGTTGCTCTCGGCGGGGACAAAATCAACCTCAACGCCGGCGACGATCTCGGAAAGATCCTCGACGACCTCACAAAATCCGCCGGCGCGCCGGTCAAGCAAGGCGAAGCCAAAGGCAAGAATGAAGTGCTGGGGGATATCAATAATCGGGACACAAAGTCCAGGCCCGGAATAATTTCGGAGAAATCAGTGGGCTTGAATCTTGATACGCTGGCAAGAGATTCAGCGATGCAGAAGGAGCGCGACGAGAAAAAGCGCGCGACGGAACTGCTTCGCGACCAAGTTACTACTCTCGAAGCCCAAATAACGACAAAGGAAAACGAGAACGCCTTAGTCAACGCGGAACGCCAGGAGGAAGCGCGCGAAAGTGTGAGGGTCCTCGGCGATATGGAAAAGGCGCACAAGGTCGTCACGAAACTGGAGCAGTCGGTCGCCATTGAGCGCAACAATTCTCAGGGGATGAAGAATCAAATAGCGGATGCGGAGTCCGAACTTGAAAAGGCCGCCCAGTTGAAATCGTATTACGAATCCGAGGCGCACGGCTACGTTCAGGCGAACGAGGCGAGATCCAAAGGGAAAACTGAAATCGGCGGTCTTGAACAAGTCTGGTCCAAACGCGCCGGTGCCACTCCGTCCGAGCCGAAGAAGGACATCGCGATCGCCGCGAAAGACGACACGACCAAGCGCGTCGAACAGGAGATTGCATATGCGCGGCAAAAAGCTCAGGCCGACGCCGAGGCGAAGCAGGCCGCGCAGGCTGCCGGAGGTGCGTCCACCAATCTGGCGCTCGGTCTCAATGTTCACGACTCGACCAACCCGACCAGGGATAACGTCGGCAAGATTCCCGCGCTTCCCGAAATCCCACGCGCGGGAGTGGTGTTCAATGGTGGAAATGGGCAAATAGTGTCCGGCGACAATACCTCCACCGCCGTCGTTACAGCGGGAACTTTCACCGCGCCTCCCGTCCCGCTCGGAACACCCGTCGCCGGCGTCCAAAGCAACTGGGCGAGTTCGAATACCCTCACCTTAAGTGGAGGCGTCACCACCAGCGGCTCCGGATCGGCCACGCTTGGAAATGGCGCAGGCGGCGCTCAAAACCCGCCGCATTTCCAGACCGACACGGAACGGCTTGCGGCCGGTGTTTTCGGCAGATCAGAATCGCCGCCGGCCGTAACAAGCGCCTCGACCGCGGGGAACAACCTTGCTGGATTTGCTTATAACCCTCCGCCCGCTGCGGCTGTCGCCACTCCGCCTGTCGCGGCTCCAAAAGTTGTAGACATTCCGCCCGTTGTAATCACTGCCAACCCGCAAGGTGGCGCGGCGCCGCTGACTGTAACCGTGACAAATGGCGCGACGACGGTTACGGCTCCTGAACCGCTTGTGCCCAAGGCATTGGCCGTCAACCCCGACAGCAGCACTCCGCCCGTCGCGCACGAACCGGGCAGGCCGCAGGATTTTGGGTTGAATGTGGTCGGCGGCGGGCCGGGGCAGGCGCCGCCCGGCGATGCGAAAGAAAGCGCGAGGGCTGGGGGAAAGAAGATTCCCATTCAACAATTCGGAAACGTCGTCACGGACGGTTCGCAGCCGAAGCCCGGGCAGGATTTCGCGGGGGGCACTCTGGACCCGTATGAGAAGAGCGACTCCATTGTTGTGCGCGGCAACGATACGACAAAAGACAAAGTCCTCAGCCGCCAACTTGAATTAGCTCCGGGCGAAAGGGTTGACACGGACAAACTCAAGATTGCCGAGTCGCGATTGAAGAATTCCCAACATTTCGAAGACGATGCCGCGGCGGCGGTCAAAGTTCCCGCCGATGTCGCCGCGAAAGCGGAAGGGGGCGAACATTCTCAGGCGCTCAGTTTGAATGCGCCCGAAAAACCCGCCGGCTCGCTCGACATGGATTGGGTGCTGGACGACGCCAATAAGCGCGACATGTTTACGATCACGAAAAATGTGGCTGTGATTGAGAATGGTGCGCCCGAGGCAACGACGCCAGACGGCAAAGCGCCGAAGGCAACGCCCGAAACGCAAATCGCTGGCGGTGGCGGAGAGGGCGGCGGATTTGGCGGACGGTTTGGGCGCGGTCCGAAAAAGGAACCTGATGTCATCGACAAAAAAACGGGCAAGGAAAGTGAAACTGCCGCGGCTGGACAGAAGCCGAAGGACATCAGCGAATTCAATTTCGGCGCGGGCGTTTCGTCGGTCGATGGGGTGCTCGGAAATGTGTCGGTTGCAGCGCCGAGCGAGAAGAAGTTGAAGGATTCCATGCATGACACTGACGGCGACAAGCACGCGGATACCGCTCAGTTCGAAGTTCAGCCGTTCAAATGGGATTCCGTCGGCGCAGTGGTCGAATACGATTCAAATAAGAGCGCCGCCGAACGCACGCTGGGAAACAAATACGGCCCTGACGCCGCGGCGAAGGAAAAAGGACGAAATAAAATTGGCATTTCGGAAGATCCAAGTCTTGCCGCCAAGGATCCGAATGAGTTTCCCTTTGATGTCTCCAAGGGTATTTCGAAGTCAGTGCTTGGAGACTTGAGTGTTGGCAAAGCCGAGAACAGAACCGTTGATCCGCTGACCAACACCATTGTGCCATCGGTGGACATTTTCAGTTTGAAAAACGCGGTCAGTAATGGCGGCGGCTTTTCCGAATTGAAGGCGGGCGGCACGGCAACAGTCGTCGCCGACCCCAAACTTGCGCTCGGCAGCATGGGCTTCAATGCGGCGGACGCGAAGACATTCCTTGGCAGTTTCGACGGCGATTTGGACCCAGCGACGAGCGCTGGGAATGGGCGCGAAGCGGCGAAGGATGCGGAATCGAAGGACCTTCCGTACGGCTCTCGACTGCATGGGTATTTTATGAAAGTGCCGGATTCGCCCGCTGAAGCCGCGGCGCTTAGGTCGCAAATGATTCAGTCTGCGAGATCGGACGCCGACAAGGCGTCTCAAAAGGAATTGGAGCGCCGCCGCAGGGAGGACGAAGGCAAATTGAATACGGCGCTAAGTGCCGCGCAGGCCGAATTTCAATTCGGGCGGAACGATTTGGCGCTCAAGCAGGCCGAAAAAGTGCTGGAACTCGATCCCGGCAATCCGGAGGCGGCGGCGATCAAAGCGCAGTTGCAGGATAAGAACATTGACTCGCGCCTGAACTACAAAGAAGAAGAATATAAGGTCTGCGTCAAGCCTGAATCGTGCACGACTGAAACCATTCCGCCGGTATACGAGACCCGTACCCGCAAAGTTCTCGTGACGCCAAACTCGGCTACGTTCGAAACCGCGCCTCCCGCACACCGCGAGGGCGTCGATCTCGGCACGGCGGGAATTTCGGGAGGGGACGCGACGGTACGGGACAAGCTTTCAAAGCATGACGTTGCACTCGACAACGCTACGGCAAATTATATTTTGCCGCAGGATTCATTCTTCGAGCAAAACACCGACCGCTCCTCTAAAGATGTTCGCGACCTTTCCGCGCCAATTGCAAATGTTGGCAATGGCCTTTCGTCCGTCGGCGGCGTCTTGGGCATGTCAAAACCGAGCATCGCAGCAAACAGCGGAGCCAAAGTCAATTACAACAATTCCGGCACGCTTCTCATTCCGCAACAAAGTCTGCCGCCGGGACTTGATACGATTCGCTCTCCTGAAGGACTAAGAATGGGCTTTGTCGACAGCGAAGAAATTAATCGTCTTTACAATGCGCCGACACGAGCATCCAATGCTCCGATTCTGCTTCTCCACCCGCGCCTTGATCCCAACTTCCCCTCCCAGAAAGCGCCCGACGCTCCCGTTGCTCAATTAGTCCCGCCTGTCATTGAAACGCAGATGCGCAAAGTCTGCGTCGAGCCGGAAAAGTGCGTCAAGCATCCGGTGACAGGCGTTTTTGAAACGCGCACGCGAAAAATTTGTGTGACGCCCGAACATGACGGCGTGCCCGCCGTCTTTAAAGACGAAGAATACAAAGTCTGCGTCAAACCCGAATCGTGTACCACCGAAACCATCCCCGCTCAGTACGAAGATCGGCCCGTGCAAGTTGTCGTCAAACCCGCGACGTGGCAGTTCAATTCGCCCACCACCGAAGAGCTTTATTTGCGCGGCTACCGCTTCTTCCACACTGAAAATCCGAAGCTCGATTTCGCGCAGTTTTTGCGGCGGCCGGATTCGATTCGGCCCGCGCCGCTTAGCGACGACGGGCTGGACGAGGATGTGTACATCGACAAATACGGCACGCGGCCGTTCGTCGATTGCGCGCGCGATCATCTTTCGACGTTCAGTCTCGACGTGGACACTGCGGCGTACACGCTGGCGCGCGCCAATTTGCGCGAAGGGAAATTGCCGGCGCCGGAGAGCGTGAAAGTCGAGGAGTTCCTCAATTATTTCAAGCAGGATTATGCGGTGCAGGGCGGCGAGGCGTTTGGCGTTTTCGCGGAATCCGCGACGTCGCCGTTCCTCGATTCCACGCAGCTTGTGCGCGACACCTACGCGCCGGCCAGCGACCCGCGCACGCGCGAACTGCTGCGCATCGGGATCAAATCGCGCGACCCGCGGCCGAACGAACGCAAGCCGTCGATGCTCACGTTCGTGATCGACACATCCGGCTCGATGAGCCACAGCGCGTCGATGCAATACGCGGGCAGCCGCTTGCATCTGGTCAAAGACGCGCTCAAAGATCTGGTCGAATCGCTCAACGCCGAAGACGCCATCGGTATCGTCGGGTTCGGCGATCAAGCCGAATTGATTCTGCCGCCGACGCAGGCGCGCCAGAAGCCGCGCATCCTCGAAGCGATCGACGGGATGACGGCCGGCGGCGCGACGAACGTCGAGGCGGGGCTGAACCTCGGCTTCCGGCTGGCCGACGAAGCGTTCGCGCTCAACGGCGTCAATCGCATGATTCTGTGCAGCGACGGCGTGGCGAATCTGGGCGCGAAAGGGCCGGACGAGATTTTGAAGACGGTCAAGCTTTTCGCGCAGCGCGGCATTTCGATTTCGACGGTGGGCGTGGGGCGCGGTCAGGTCAACGATCCGCTATTGCGCAGACTGGCCGACGAAGGCGACGGCAGTTGCCACTACGCCGATTCGCTGGACGAAGCGAAGAAGATTTTCGCCGAGAAACTGCCGCCGCATTTGAACGTGCTGGCCAAGGACGCGAAAGTGCAGGTCGATTTCAACGTGGACACGATCAAGAGCTACCGTTTGCTGGGCTACGAGAAGCGCAAGATCGCCGACAAGGATTTCCGCAACGACAAAGTGGACGCCGGCGAAGTCGCGCACAGCACGCTGATCACCGTCTTCTACGAACTGGTGCGCCAGCCGGGTTCGCACGGGCCGCTGGGCAAAGTGTACCTGCGCTGGAAAGACGCCGGCAGCCCGCGGCTGGATGTGATCGAACGCAATTATCCGCTCGACGAAAGCATCTGTTCCGGCCCCGCGCAAAATGCGTCGAGCGATTTCCGGTTTTTGGCGTGCGTGGCGCGTTTCGCGGAATTGCTGCGCGAGAGCCCGTGGACGCGGCATGGATCGTATTCGGAAGTGCTGACGGAACTGGATGCGCTTCCCGCGGATTACAAAGCGAAACCGGCGTGGAGCGAAGTGCGCGATCTGGTGACGCGGGCGCTGCAGTTGAGTGTGGCGAAATGGAAGACGGAATTGCAATAACAAAGTAGGACGGGCTGCCAGCCCGTCCTGTTTCAATTCAAGCGCCCGACGTAAATCTGGACGGGCTGGCAGCCCGTCCTACGAGAACAAAAGGATCATTATGCGTTCACTATGCGTACTGACGGTCTTAACTCTTACTACAATTTTGTTTGCCGGCGAAGAGCCACCCGAAGCGCCGCCGTCGAAAGTTTTGCTGCGCGAGCGGAATGTGTATGTGCCTTATGAGAAATTGAAGGAGACATTCGAGAAGGAAGGGCGCGGCGTTTTTCTGCCCTATGAGGAATTTCTGAAACTGTGGAACGCGGCTCAGCCTAAGGAGAAACCGCCGGAGGAGGTCAAGCCGCCGGCGGATGCGGTGATTTCCGGCGGGAGCTACACGGGCGTGGCGAGCGATAACGCGGTGCGCTTCGAAGTGACGTACAAAGTTCGCGCGCTTGGAAAAAATTGGAGCGAACTGGTTCTGCCGCTGCGCAACGTTGCGATTGAGACGGCGACGGTCAGTGATCCGCTGGCGGTGTTCGCGCCGAAGGGCGATGGGTATACGTTGGTGTTGCCCAAGCCGGGTGAATATTCACTTACCCTCGCGTTTTCGGTGCGCGTCGATTCCAAGCCGGGGCAGCGGCGGATTGAGTTCGGCATTCCGCCGACGGCGGTGTCGCGCTTGGAACTGACGATTCCGGAAAAAGATTTGAGCGTCGAAGTCACTCCGAAAATGGCGGCGACGACGACCACGCCCGATGGCGCATCGACGAAAGTGCTGGCGTTTGTCGGAAACGCGAACGTCGTCGCCGTGACGTGGATGCCGCCGGCGGGCAAGGAGGAGAAAGGCAAGCCGATTTTGATCGCGTCGCAGGCGACGGCAGTGAAAGTCGGCGAGCGTATTCTGCGCATCGACACGGCGATCACGTACCGCATCGAGAGCAACGAGGCCGACACGTTTCGCATCAAGCTGCCGCCGGAGATGAATCTGCTTTCAGTGAAAGCCAACAACATGCGCACGTGGAACGAAGACAAAGCGAAGGGCGAACTGGTCGTTCAATTGCACACGGCGACGAAGGACGCGGTGATGCTGCTGCTGCGATTTGAGCGCAATTTCGACAAGACGCCGGACAAACTGGCGATCGCGTTTCCGCAGGCGCTCGAGGCGCTGCGCGAAGACGGGTTCGTGACCGTCAGCAGTGATGCGGGGCTGCGCTTGCTTGTCGAAAGTTCGACAGGATTGAGCCAGATCGACGCGCGCGAATTGCCGGAGATGCTGCGCGGAAATAATTTGCTGGCGAGTTACCGTTATGTTGCGCACCCGCTGGCGTTGAGCTTGAAGATCGACACGATTCTGCCGCAGATTACGTCCACGGTGCAGGCAGTGGCGAGCATCGGAATCGAAGAGGACACGCTCAGCGGCGTGGTGTTGTACAAGATTTCGAAGGTCGGCATCTTTACGCTGAAATTGAAATTTCCGGCGCGATGGGAAGTCGCATCGGTCGGCGATCCGCAGACGATTGAGGATTTTCAAACCGCCGCCGATCCCAACGGCACTGACAAGATTCTCACGGTGAATTTGAAGAACAAAGCCATTGGTGATTTTCGATTGCCGTTCAAGCTGACCGCGCCCGGCCGCGCGGCGCCCGGCGAATTGACGCTCGACAGTGTGCAGGTGATCGGCACGCAGCAGGACGCGGGGTTGTTTGGCGTGAGCGCGCCGAAGGCGTTCAAGCTGACGACGGGCGAGCGGAACAAAATGACGTCGGCGAACGTGGCGCTGCTGGTTTCGGCGGGATTGGTCGCGCAACTGCCGCAGGATTTCGATTTGCCGCTGGCGTACACGTACACGGCGCAGCCGGCGTCGGTGAAGATCACGATTGAAAAGCGGCAGACGGAAATCCGCGTCAACGGCGCGCACATCGTCATCGTCTCCGAAGCGGCGATGGAGATGCGGCACCGGCTGGAATATTTCATTCAGTACGCGGAGGTGGACAAGCTTGCGTTCAGCGTGCCGAGCACGCTGGACGACAAAGTCTTCGACGTGAAATGCGCTGGCATGAAGGAGAAGAAAAAAGCAGATGAAACGAACGGGCGGACGAAGTGGGAAATCTTGTTGCAGGAAAAAACGAAGGGGGCGGTGGTCGTCGATATTTTTTACAAAGAGAACTTCAAGAATCTCGAAGCGGAAAAAGCGCAGGACGTGGCGATTCCGGACATTCGCGCCGAGGACGTGAACAGCCAGCAGGGGTACATCGTCGTGCGCAAGGAGAGCGCGCTGGAGATCCAGCCGAAGGCGACGAATCTGGAACGCTTCGATCCGGTCAAGCTTCCGCCGGAATTGCGGCCGACGAGCGAGACGGGCAACATTTATCTGGCGTACCATTACGTTCAGGCCGACCGCTCGCTGGTGTTGAACCTCACGCGGCACGTGCCACAGGAAGTGTCGAGCACGCTGGTCGATTTGATGCGCGTGCAGTTCGTGGTCACGCCGCAGCGCGGGGTGCTTTACAATTTGGAGTTGTACATCGAGAACGGGCGCGCGGAGCAATTTCTCGCGCTCAAATTGCCGGCGGGCGCGACGGTGCGCGGGCATTCGCTGCGCGATCCGCCGCTGAAAAAGGACAACCTCACGCTGCTGAAATTGCCGTCGGGGCCGGCGCCGTTTTGCGTGCGCATGATTTACGCCGCGCCGCTGGATGCGGCGACGATGGGGTCGTACGGGTCGCTGGATGTCTCGACGCCGGAGTTGTCGATTGTGGGCAACACGCCGACGCCGGTGGCAGTGCCGGTGAACAAAATCGAGGCAGAGCTTTATCTGCCTGACGATTATGCGTACATGAATTTCGGCGGCACGCTGCACCGCCGCGAGCGCGCGGATGCGGTGTCGAACACGTTTAAATGGATCGACAACGCGGTGCGCGCGTCGGAGCGGCCGCCGGTGGTGGGCGGCGAGATGAAGAATTTGCCTGCAGCGCCGAACATCGGCGCTGAATTCAAAACGATGGGCGCGCAGTTCAATTTTCAGATGCTTTCGGCGCCGGGCACGATTTCGGTTACGTACGTGGATCGAAAATTGTTCACGCTGATCGACGTGGCGCTGTTCATTGCGGTTTTTGTGATCGGGTGGCTGCTGGTGCGCAGACAAAAATTTTCGCCGCTGTGGGTTTGTGTGGCGCTGATTTTTGTGCCGTTGTGTTGGAGTTGGCTGTCGAACAGCGATTTTGCGGAGTTGCCGCTCAGCGCGTATTGGGCGGGGATTGCGTTGGGCGCGGTGTTTTTGTTGCTGCGCGCGAAACGGTGGTGGGACGAGTACCGCGAGGAGCGGATTGCGCGGGCGCCGGATCCGTTTTTGGAGGACGCGGTGGCGCCGGCGGGAGCGGGAGCGGCGGTTGTAACGTCGGCACCGGAGACGCCGCCTGAGAAGCAGGAGAAAGGCGAGGAGAAAAAGGATGACAAGAAGAAGAAGAATGGAGGCGGAAAATGAGCGCGCCTTCGACGGGAATTTTGTGCCGCCCTTTCAGGGCTATTGGATCGCGGGGGAACTTTTACCCAGGGCTTACGCCCTGGGCTAGGATGTTTTGCCCCTTCGGGGCTAACAGAGGCGTTTCACTACGCGAAACACGTGCAGGCGAGACGCCTGCACCACGGGGTCGTAATTTGCGCGACGGGGCGGGGGGATGCTGGCGACACTCTGAAATGCGAGAGGTTCAGAAGGGGCTTCTTGTCGCTGCGCGACCCACCCCCGTGGGGTGGGCCACCCACGTGGCTGCGCTCGCGTTGGTTCTGATCATGGGCGCGGTCATTGCGGGTGAGGACGAGTTCAAGGATGTGCGCGAAATTCGGACGGTTGAGACGTATGTGCCGTACGACGAATTTTTGAAGATCGCGGGGAAGGATGCGAATGCGACGGTCATGACGTTGGAGGAATACCGCGGGCTGGTGGAGTTGGCGACGGCTCGAAATGGGCCGGCGAAGGCGGGACCGCTGCCGCCGGTTGAGACGTCATTAATGGAGGCGGCGTACACGGGGCGCGCGGGGGATTTTTCGGCGCGGTTCGATGCGCAGTTTAAGTTTGCGATTGCGGGCAAGGAATGGACGCGCTGCGATCTGGGGCCGATTCAGAACGTCAGCCGCGTGACGCTGGATGGCCAGCCTGGCTGGATCGTGCTTGAGAATGGGCGCGCGACGCTGTTGGCCAAAGGGCAGGGCGTGCACAGCGGCACGCTGTCGTTTGCGCTGCCGCTGCAGATTGAAGACGACGTGCAGAAGATTTCGGCGTGGCTGCTGAATTCGGCGTCGGGAAATGTGCGCATGAGCGTGCCAGGATTTGTCGCACCGTCGTCGAATGCGGGGCCGCTGGATGCGGCGTACGATGCGGCGGCGGACGCCACGTCGTTCACGATTCCGCTCGCGCGGCAGTTTCGCCCGGAGGATGGCGCACTGGCGTTTTCGGCTCAATGGAAACGCAAATACGATTCGCGCAAAAGCGAAGCGCTGCTGCAAGCCGAGCATCACGTGTCGTATTTGTTGAATCCGGCGAGCCCATTTTTTTATTGGCAGGCGAGCGTGCAGATCGGGCGGCGCAAGACGGGTGAATTGGCGTTTGTCGAGCCGCCCAACTGCCACGTGATTCGGCTGGCCGGCGCGAGCGTGCATTCGTGGGTGCGCGATGCGGGCGTGCTGCGTGTGCTGCTGGACGACGCGATTTTAGGCGAGGTTTCGATTTCAGCGTCGGGAGTGCTGGACGCGCCCAACGGCGATTTTGCGCTGGGCGCGCCGCAGCTAAAAGACGCGCGCAAGGACACGCGCACGATTGCGCTTTACGAGCCGCCCGGCGCAAACATCACGATGACGCAGACGGCGGGGCTGCGCGAGTTGTCGCTGGATGAACATCCGCCCATCGCGAAATTTCAGTGGCCGGCGTGGGAGGGTCGGCTGGCGCGGCAGTTTTTTATTGAGCAGCCGAACGCCACGGCGGGCGCGCGCGTGACGCTGTGGCCGAACGTGTTCGACACGCGCACGGCGGCGATCTTGTATGTGGCGGAACGTTCGCACGTCGGACCGGACGAGGCGGGCATCAATGTTCATGCGCTGGTGGAGCTGCACATGTCGATTGCGGTGCAGCCGGAACGCGGACGATTTTTTTCGTTCAATCTGGCGGTGCCGCCGCAGTGGAAATTGAAATTTCCAATCGACGAACGGCGCACAGGACGCGGCGTGAGCATCGAGGCGACCGTCGCGGGCAAAGAGGACAATTGGACGATCAAGCTCGCTGAGTCGGCCGACGCGGCGCATCCGCTGGAATTGGGTTTGCGGTTTGTGCTGGCGGACATGAGTTGGGCGGAGAACGTGTGGCCGAAGCACTCGCTGGATTTTTCGCTGCCGTCGATCACGGGCGCGCGGCGCGCGGCGAGTTATCTGGGAATTTCGGCGCATCCGTCGATTGAAATTACGTTTCGCGAGATGCCGGCGTGGCACAGCGATCTTGCGGGGACGCTGGCGCGGCTGAATGTCGCCGAAGCGGAATTGCGCGCGGGGTTGGCGAGCGATGCGGTGGGCGGTGGCGAGGTGAAGCTTGATTTGTCGCACGCGGCGCCGCGCGGCGAATACGAAAGCGTGCTTTACGCGCAGACGATGGAGCAGGAGCTGTCGGTGCGCGCGCAGCTTCGCGTGCTGGCGCTGGAGAGAGCGCGCGCGGTCGATGAGCTCGTCATCGATTTGCCGGCCGACGCCAAGGATCCGCATATTAATGGCAGCGGGATTCGCGAAGTCGCGGCGGGCGCGAAAGCGGGGCAGCGCATAGTCCGCTTCGATGCGCCGTGGCGCGAAGTGCGGATGCTGCGCCTGGATTATCGCGCGCCGCTGGCCGCGGGGAACGACGTGCCGCTGCCGGACGTTCAGATCGAAGGCGATTTCGACAGCCGGCGTTGGATTGTGTTTCAAAGCTCGGGCGTGGTGGAACTCAATGTGAAACCCGGCCCGTCGCTGCTGACGGCGTCGCTGGACGACACGCCGAGTTTCGGGATTCCGTTTAAGAATGGGCGCGCGCTGTTTGCGTTCACGGTCGCGCCGGGCGGGCAGTTTGGGACGTTTCGCACGCGGAATTTGGAAAGCTCGCCGGTGCAGAGCAACCTCGTGCGCGATTTGCATCTGACCACGGTGATCGACGAAACGGGCGTGGTGCGCACGCACGCGGAATTCACGCTGGCATACGCGCAGAGCGAGCGGCAGTACATCGAGGCGACGCTGCCTCTGGGCGCGAAGTTGCTGGAGTTGTGCGTGGACGAGCGGAACGCGCAGCCGGTGCAGGGAGGAAGCGCGGGCGCGGTGAAAATTCCGCTGCCGCCGCGGAGCACGGCGGCGGTCGAGTTGGTGTACGAACAAGATTTCGGGACGTTGGGCGGATTCGGTTCGATCGACGCGGTGTCGCCGGGGTTTATCGATTTTCCGGTGATGGCGACGCATTGGACGGTGTGCCATCCGAGCGGGTATGCGTTTGAAATCACGGGCGGAAACACGACGCCGCTCAAGCCGCATGCGCCGCGATTTTTCGTCACGGAATTCTTTGGGCGCTTGTTCGAAGGCTCTGCGGAATGGACGGCGTGGCGCGTGGAAGCGCCAAGTGCAACCGTTGGTCTTTCGGATACGGCGCTTCAGAAGACGGACACAGTCGCGGCACCGCAAGCGCAAAGCGGCGCTCAGCAATTGAAAGCGATTGAAACGCTTGCGCAGCGCGAGCCGCTCAAGGCGCGCGCGATTGGGGGGCTGGCGATTCCGGAAGGGGCGGTGTTGAAGACAGGGAAGCTTGGCGCGTCGGCGGAGATGGTGTTGTCATACCGCTCGTTTTCGTACAGCGCGTTCGCGGCGCGCACAGTTTTTATTCTGGCGGCGCTAGTGGGCGTGGTGTTGATGCTGCGCGTATCGCTGCGCGCGGCGCTGTTGTATTTGATCGCGGGAATGTTGCTGGGCGCGCTGATTCCGCTGGCGTTGAATTGGGAATCGCCGCTGCTGATGATTCCGTTCTGCGAGGGGCTGACGTTGTTCGCGCTGTTTTTGGGCGCGGCGTATGTGTCGCACGCAATTGCGTGGCTGATCAAGCGGCGGCGCTTGGCGCGGCTGGCGTTGTCGTGTGTGATTTTTGCGGCGGTGATTTTTTCGGCCGCGCGTTCGGTGCAGGCGGGCGAAGCGGAAGCTGTGTTGATTCCGTATCCGAAGGAGAGCGCGCTGCCGGTGTCGCCGAATCCGAAAGAGACGAAAGTGTATGTGCCGAAATCGATTTACCTGGATTTGATGAGCCGCGTCAAGCCGGAGAAGAAAGACCCCGTTGTCGATGCGCCGCGGACGAAGGAAGCGAAGCCGGCGATTGTGCCGCTTTCGTTTGGAAACGCGGATTACGAATTGAGCGCGGATGCGAATGCTTATTTTGTCAAGGGATCGTTGGAGGTGACGACCTACGATCCAAAAGGCTGGGCGAAACTGCCGCTGGATTTTGGCCCGGCGCAGCTTGTGGCGCTGAAGATTGACGGGCAGCCGGCGGGCGTTTCGAATCAGGACGGGAAGCTGTTTGTGCAGTTGCAGGGTGCGAAGAAATACACGCTGGAGTTTGAATTGCGCGGCGCACTGCAGCTTGAGGCTGGGCGCGCGCGCGTGACAACGCAAGTCGTGCCCGGTGGCGCAACGCGGCTGACGGCGGTGCTGCCGGCGAATGTGGAGATCGATGCGAAGGCGCTGCCAAGCGGCGCGTGGATTACGAAAGACGTGGACGGGAAAATGCAGCGCTGCGAGCTGGCGCTGGGATCAAGCGGTGCGGTGAGCTTGAGCTGGCATTCGCCGGACATCCGCGGGGCGAGCGAGCCGCGCATTTCGGCTCAGAGTTACATGCAATTCGAATTGGGCGCGGACGGCTATTGGGTCGGGCGCATGGAACGGATCAACGTTGAGCGCGCGCCGGTCGATCAGTTTTCGTTTCAGGTCATTGGCGATTGGCACATATCGTCGGTCGCCGCGTCCGGACTCGCGGAATGGACGGTTTCGGGAGAGGGCGATGCGCGGCGGCTGCGGCTGTGGTTTCAAAAACCGATTTCGACGACGATGATTCAAATTGCGGGCTGGGCGCCGTTGGGCGCGGCGGACGCGCTTGCGGCGGGAGTGACGCTTGAGAACGCGCTGCGCAAGGAGGGTTTCATTGGATTGAAGCATGGCGGCGGGCGGCGATTTACGGCGGCGTCGCTTGAAGGATTGAAGCGATCATCGCAGGAGGAACTGGCCGCAGCGGTGACGCTGCCGGAGGGCGCGCAGCCGGACCGCATTTTGCATTACAACGATTCACTGGGCAACGCGCGCGTGCAGGCGGAGCTTGATCCGGAGCGCACGACATTGGAGACGCAGTTCGCGGGAATTTTGCGCGACGGGCGGATGCTAATCAGCGCGCGCACGCGTTACACGGTGCTGGGGAGCGGGCCGCTGCGGTACGAGGTTGAGTTGCCGCCGACGTGGGAGATTCGGACGGTGCGCGCGACGCTGCTGCGCGATTGGGAGATTGTCGAGAGCGGCGGGAAGAAGCGGCTGGCGATTCACTTCGGGACGCGCGCGACGACGGGGACGGAGATTCTGTGGTCGGCTGAAGCGGCGCTGGCGATTCCGGCGCAAGGATCGCTGCGGCTTGATTTGCCGCAGCCGCGGGCGATCGGCGATCCGAAGACGACGGAGAGCGTGGACTGGATTGTAGGTGCTGATCCGGCGTTGAGCATTTCGCAAGCGGCGGAGACGACGATGCTGCCGGTGCCGGTTGAGCGCGCGGCGCGCTGGGTGCGGCTTGAAGATGGACAGGAGTGGCGGCTGGCGTTTCGGTCGTTGAAGGCGGATACGAAATTGGCGCTGGACGTGGCGCGGCAGGATAGCGCCGTGTACGCGACGGTGGTGACGTTTGTGCGCGCGGCGGAAGAGCACGTGCAGATCAACGCGCGCATTCGGTACACGATCGAGCGCGCGGGGCGCGATCGATTCGCGATCAAATTGCTGGCGGGCGCGGAATTGATTGGATTGGACGCGAAGAATTTGCGCGGGCGCGAAACGACGTTCGGGGCGGATGGCGTGGCGCTGACCGTGCTGCTGCAATCGCCGGTGACCGGCGAGCAGATCGTTGATTTGACGTATCGGATTCCGCGCGTCACGGGCAAAGACGTGGTCGCCGCGCCGCCGTCGATTGAGGACGCGCGGGCGGTCGAGCATTATGCGGGGCTGCTGGCGGAGAACAGCGCGGTGGTGCTGGCGGAGCGGCATCTGCTGCATCCCATTAATGAGACGACGCCGATCAAGAACGCGGAAGAGCTTCCGTTTTTGCCCGCTGGAATTTCGCGCCGGGCGCTCACGCAGATTTATTCCGGCGAGCCGGGCTGGACGATGACGCTGACGCGCACAGGGCTGGCCGTCGAAACCGGCCAATCGGCGGAAGTGATTCGCAGCGAATTGTACACGTTGATTGCGTCGGACGGCGGGGTGCGCACGCTGGCGCTGTTTCTAGTGCGCAATCACGCGCTGCAATTTTTGCAGATCGAAATGCCGCAGGGCGCGAATACGAAATTGCTGGCGGTGAGCGTGGACGGGCATTCGGCGTCGGTGAGCCACGGCAAAGTCAACGGGCGCGACGTGCTGCTGTTGCCGCTGCAGCGCATGGCGGACACGGATTTGCCGGCGCATGTGTCGATCGCGTACGAAGGCGAGCGGATTGACCTGCCGGCGCTGCACACGTCGTATTCGCCGCAGGCGCCGCGCGTGCTGGACGCGCCGGTGGTGGAGACGCTGTGGCGGATTTATGCGCCGCAGGAATACGACGTGAGCCGTTCGGGCGGGAACGTGAAGGAGGTGGTTGCGGGCGTGCTGCACAGCAGCCGGGTGAGCGGGAACGTGAAGGAACTGGAGCGGCTGGACAAGATCAAGGAATTGCAGGGGCAGACTCCGGCGAAACGCAAGAAGGCGCTGCAGAGCATCGCGGAGTTGCAGCAGGAATTAAACGACAACGAGACGGCGTTGAGCGCTCAGGCGCGCGCGGGAGGCGAGGAACTCAAACGCATTTCGCGCGACGAGCTTGCGGGGCAGTTGCAGAGCAACGACGCGAATCTGCGGCTGGGCAGCGAATGGCAGATGAAGTTGAGCGAGGACAAGCGCAAGAAGGAACTCGAGGAGGCGAAGTCGAACGAGCTTGATCCTGAGCAGGTGCGCGAGTTCATGGACAATTTTAATTTCCTGAACATTCGCTGGCGCGCGGGGGCGCTCAGCCGCCCGGCGGTCACGCAAGCGGCTCCCGAGGGCGGAATGACGCTGGACGATCTGCGTTTTCAGCAGCGCTACGCGGGATTCGGTGTGCGCGAGTTGCCGATGCTCTCGCCGCCGCGCTTTCCTGATTTGCGCGACACGCCGCCGCCGGCCGATTTGGGCGAAGAGGCGGCAGATTTTCTGGCGAAGGAGACGGCGTCGGGGGTTTCGGTCGTCAACGAGAATTTCGCGGCGCAATTGGGGATGACGCAGTTGAATTTCCGCGGCGTGGAAGTGCATCCGGAATTGACGCTGACGTTCCGCTCGAAGAGCGCGACGATGCGCGGGTTTTCGATTGTGGGATTGGTGCTGATTGGGGCGGGGGTTTATTTCTTTCGGAAGCGTTTGAGCAAGGCGGTGGGGTAGGGGAGGGGTCAGGAGACAGGAGTCAGAATGCTCTCGATCGAACTGCACTGGCAGGGCCAGTGGCACATGGCACACGAACGGCGAATAAACTGCCGGCGTGGACGCGCTCGAAATTTAAGGCGGCGGTTCCGATGCGGGCCGGCTGGAAGCCGGCGCTCCGAGTGGCCGCGCGGTTAGACACCAAAGGTGTATCATTGCGGCGAGCCATTGGATTGTCGTTAGCAGCAGATAGATTTGATGCAGATGGCGAAATTGCGCGGGGTTGTGAATCGGCCGGCTCGCATCGGGATTTATGCCGGCGTCGAGCATCGGATGCAGCAGAATCAAAGCGGCCAGCGCGACTGCCATGATGTGCCAGGTCACGAGCAAGCCGCTGCGCATCGGTGCTTTCCGCCATAGCGCGAGCACTCCATTAATGAGGAGGAGGCTCAGTGCGATGCAGCCGGAGAAATTCAGCCAAATGGTAACGCGCTGCGTGATGAATCCAGGTTCAACGTGGTTGCCGAGCACATTCTCGGCGACGTGGATCACGACGGTGGAGTAAAAGAGGAAGCCGCCTTGCCAGAAGAGCAGGGCCAGCATGAGCGCGTAGCGCCACAGATTTCCGCGCGAGAGTTGGCAGGCGTTAAGAATTGAATTGAGGGGGCGCATCGCGAGAAAACGTATCCTGAATTTTGCATTTTGCATTTTGCATTTTGAATTCTTCGCGCATTATTGCGCAATCGTTCATTTTGATATCGATAGAGTGAGGCGGCCGCGGTTACATGACTGAATCGAAAGCGCCGGAGGATTTTGCGGGCTGGAACGAAGAGATGATCCAGCGCTACGATCCGGATATTTTCTACAATCATCCTTTCAGTGCGGTGCGCTGGGTTGAGGACGTGCGCGTCAAGACGATTATTCGCGGACTGGATCTGCGCCCCGAGCATGCGCTGCTGGACGCGGGCTGCGGCGGCGGGCAGTTGCTGGGGAAATTGAATTGCCGCGCGCTTTATGGCGTCGAACTTTCGCCGACGATGGTGGCGCGCGCGCGGGAGCGGCTGAGCCGCGATGTGACGGTCACGCAGGGCGACGCCGAACAACTTCCATTTCCCGATGCAGCGTTTGACCGCGTCGCGGCATCGTCGCTGCTTTCGCATGTGCTGCATCCGGAGCGCGTGGTCGCGGAGTTGCGGCGCGTGACGAAGCCGGGCGGGCGCGTCGTGTTTTCGATTTCGGTTGAAGAGCAGATTGAACGCGGGATGCGGCTGGCGAGGAAACTGGGTTTGGCGCGGTTGTTGGGCGGCGACAAAGTATCGGAAACGAAAAGCGCGTATCACGTGGATTATCATTTGCATCGATTTTCGCTTAAGCGCTTGCGCGATCTTGTGGGCGATTCGATGGAGGAATTGAAACGCACGCCGGTGCCCATTTTATTTCCGGTGCATTGGGTCGTCGTGTACGGGCGATGACGTGTTTGTCAGTGACCGGACATCCCGCCGAATAGTGAAAACCCATCGAAGCGTTGTTTGTTAATCGCGTCTTGATTACGCCACATCATGCGACAAAATAGCTGAGGTTTCGAATTGTTCGAATGAGCCTAATGGACCTTATAGGGCCTAGGGGGCCTATAGGGCGAATGTGCAGCATAAAAGGAGTGCGCATGTTGGAAACGCATCACGACCACGGACACGATGACCACGAGGCGGAGGGCCACGCGGAGCATGGGCATGGCGGGCACGAGCACGCGCATGACGCGCCTGGACACGGACATGATGATCATGGGCACGGGCACGATGAACATGGGCACGGCGATCGTGGCGGGGTGGGCGATTACAATGCGGAGCCGCCGGGCGCGAGCACGCTGCCGCCGGTGCCGGCGTGGGGGTTGGCGCTGATGGGCGCGGTGCTGGCGCTGGTGTTGGGGCTGATCGTGAACATCAGTTTGTCGCTGGGCGCGAATGAGAAGGTGGCGCACGACGACGAGCGCGGCGAGTCGCACGAAGCGCAGGGCAAAGAAGCGGACAAAGCAGAACATTGATTTTAAGCAGCGCGAATTTTTCATTGGCCGGCCCGCTGGGCTCGTTCCGCGTGCCGCCGGGCGAGAGCCGCGTGGGGAGCGACGCGGCATGTGAAGTCTGCATTCACGGCGACGGGATCATGCCGGTTCACGCGTATCTGCGCGCGGACGGCGACAAGATTCTGATACGTCCCGCCAACAGCGACGCGTCCGGCGAGTTGTCGCGCGCGCCGATTGCCGTGGAAGGCAGTTTGATCACAGGCCCGGCGACGGTGCTCAACGGCCAGAGCCTGGCGATCGGCCCGGTGCAATTGCGGCTTCAGCGCAACGCGGCGCCGCGCGTGCCGCTGCGCGCGCGAAAATGGTTTCGGATTGCGATGTATTCGGCGCTGGGACTGGCGATCTTCGCGATCGGGGTGTCAGTTTATATTCGCTATGTTGTGTTGAGCGAGGAGTCGTTTCGCCGAGCGATTCGAGAGAGCATTGCCGACGCGCTGGGACGCGACAAAAGCGACGTTGAAGTCGGCGAAGTGGACATTCACGCGTACGACAATTTTGCGCTGTGCAAGGACATCAAGGTGAAGGAGCGGATCGATTTTCAATCGCCGCCGAATCCGAATTTTATTCTCATCCCGACGCTCAAAGTCAAGCTGGACATTCGCAAATTCCTGACGAGCTGGGGGCACAGCATTCAGAATTTGGAATTGACGGCGTACGGCGACGTGGGGCAGACGCCGCCGAATCCGGAGATTGTGATCGAGCGCTCGGCGCTGGACGGATCGTTCAACGTCGAGGACATTGTGGAGCATCTGGCGAAGTATCAGCGCCGGCCGCGCGCGAGCAATCTGACGAATCTCGATTTTAGAATCAAAATCGTCAACGCGCACGTAACGCTGAACGATCCGTTCACGGGAATCGGGCAGACGAGCCTCGAGGACTTGTCGCTGGATTTGAGCATGCCGCGGATCGGCGAGCCGGTCACGATCGACAAATGCGAGATGACGGTGAATGCGTCGCCGGCGCCGCCGAAGAAGGGGACGGTGTCGCTTACGGGGCGGCTTAACGCGGTGGACGAGAACGGGCAGGCGAATGCGGCGAAGCTGAACGGCAAGTTGTTCGTGGAATTGGGTTCGTTCGATCTCGCGCGGCTGTTCGAACATTTTGGATACGCGTGGGAGCCGCAGGGGACGAAATCGAAAATCAAAGTGGTGCTGGGAAAACCGATCAACAGCAAAAATATTGAGGTCGAATTGAAAAACCCGCGCGACATCGTGCTGAAGGGCGATGTGACCAGCGAGAGTTTGATTTCGGTGAAAGAGGAGGGGCAGCCGCCGCTGGGTAATTTCCCAATGGAATTGAAGTGCCGCGAGTTGCATCTGGTCAAGCGCGACGAGAAGGGCGCGGCGTTTGTGCCGGAGAAGATGGACGTGTCGCTGGAGAGCTGGACGGACGCGGCGCGGCTGGAGCCGCCGTTTTTGAGCTTTCACGCGCTGGGGCAGATGAACCGCGACGGGAGTTCGAGCAAATACAACGTGGCGCTGGGCTGCGGGCTGGAGCAATTGTTGAACACGGACGTGGGGCGGCGGCTGCATTTGGACGGGACGCTGGGCGGGATGCTTTCGGGGTCGGCGGATTTGATTCTGGAATCGGGCGACATCGTGCGAATCAGCGCGACGGTTAACGGCAAGGACACGTTTGTGATGGTGCCGGAGCCGGAGGATTCGCCGAAGCGGCCGGGCGAGCGGGCGCCGGTGAAGCAGCCGCTGCCGCTGAGTTTCGATTTTCTGGGAGTCGCGAAGCGCGACGCGGGCGGCGCGTTTGAATACATTGACATCAAGCAATTCACGCTGAAAGCATCGTCGTTCGAAGCAGCGAGCAAGACGTCGATTTCGCTCGATTTTAAGAGCAAAGACGAACAGCTTTCAGCGCAGGGGCAATTCGATTTGACGCTGCACGGGCGCGAATTCTGCCGCGAGTTTGCGCCGATTTTGGCGCTGTTCGGATTCAAGAAACCGCTGGAAGAAGATTTCGCGCTGAAAGTCGGCGTGTTTGGGCGGCAGGACATCATCGCGGCGCGCGCGGAAGGGACGGCGTCGCGCAAATGGTCGAACGATCCGGCGCCGGTGAATTTGAATTTTGTGATGGAGTACAACCGGCCGCAGCTTTTGAAGCCGCGCGGGAACATGCCGTATTTGTCGATGAGCGTGACGACGAAATCGTCGAGCGAGGCGCCGCTGAATGTGAACGTCGAAGCGCATTGGACTCAGCGCGACGGGTGCGACGCGATTGAGTTTCTGAACATGAAGGACGGTGCGCCGACGGGCAAGCCGGGGATTGTGATCGATGCGGATTTGGCGGCGTTCAACAATCGCTTTGGGCCGTACGTCGAATTGCTGTTACAGCCGCGAAGCAAGGATGTGAAGACGGCGCTGCTGCTGGCGCTGTACCGCGGTTCGAATTTTACCGGGCGAATCAAGCAGAATGCGCAAGTGACGATCAAGCACGTGGAGAACAAGACGGACCACGTTTGGTTCGATGCGGATACGGAAGTGGGATTTGACGCGGCGCTGACACCGGAAGCGATGGCGTTGCTGCGCGCCGGCACGCCGGGCAAGGAGAGTTTCAAATGGTCGGAGAAAAAACTGGGGCTGAAACTTTCGGGATCGTACGAGCAGATAGTGGGCGGTAATTTGGAAGAGCCGGACAAGCTGCGGCTGCTGAATATTGACAAACTGGATGTGGATGGGCGGCTGGGAAAATTTAGCGTGGGCGTGCGCGAATTGGATTTGCTGGCGCTGGCGTCGCTGCGCAGCGCGCCGAATAAGACGTGGAGCGACGCGGTCGCGGGGATGAGCATTAATGGGACGATTGCGCCGGATGCGGCGGCGCTGCTGAAATCGCTGCGCGTGCTCGATCCGGCCGACCCAGTGTCGGGGACGCTGATGCTTGAAGCGGCGTTCGACCGGAAACAGGATTCGGTCGAATTGAAGAAATTCGATTTCAAACAGGACGGCGGATTTTATGTGACGCATCTGGACGCGAGCGGCGCGCTGGCGAAAGTGCGCGAGATTTCGGCGCGGCTTTTCCCGACGCGGCCGGAAGACTCGACGCTGGCCGAACGCGCGGCGTGGTGGCTGGACGAGAGCGGACCGAGCGCGGTGTTTCAGCACCTTGGAAAAGAGCTCACGATTAATTCGCTGGAATTGGATGCGAAGCCGTTCCGCGATTGGCTGATGAAGTCGTTCAAATCGAACGACGGGCGGCGGCCACCGGCGTTGTTCGCGGGGATTTTCGAGCAGACGTGGGAACCGCAGGGCGTGTGGCGCGCGAGAGGAGTGAATCTGGTGCGCGATCCGAATTATCCGGACACGTGGCGCTTGAATGGAACTTTTCAGAGCGATTTGACGGCATCGTCATCGGTGACCGACAAAGACACGGGGACGGTGCCGGTGATCACGCTGGCACATCCGTGGAAAGTGATTTTGGGGTTGTCGGTGAGCAAAGACAACGCGGCGGCGATGCACGGCGAGATTTTGCTGGATGAGACGGAATTGCATGCGACGCTGCCGGCGTTGAAGACGGAATTGGACAAGCCCGCGGGCGAGCCGCTGAAAGTGGAATTGGAAGGCTGCGCGGCGCTGCATAATTTGCTGCCGACGTCGATCGGGCGATTGCACGCGGCGGGGAAATTCGGCGATTTCGAGATGACCGATTTCACGACGCCGCCGGACGGCGCGGGGATTCAATTTAAGATTGGGAAGTTTAGTCTGAAGAGCACGGCGCTGACGTGTTCGGGGTCGGTCGCGGCTTTCGATCAGAAGGGCGACAAACTGGAAGCGCATCTGGAGGCGCCGTCGATGGAATTGAGGGCGCTGCCGGAGGCGTGGATGCTGGCGCCGCGGAATTCGCGCGGGATCGAGCGGTTGAAAAACGCGAGTTTGAATTACAAGGGGGGGATTGGCGCGCTGCTGGCGTCGGCGCGGATTCCGGCGCACGATCCGAACAATCCCGGCATCCAGCCGGCGAGCGACGCGCTGGAGATTGACGGCGACCTGGAAGGCGTGGGCGTCGATCTTTCGAAGAATGAGAGTTTCAAAATCGGCGGGCGGCTGCACTTTTCGAGCAACGAATTGACGGTCGCGAATTTCACGGGCGATCTGTGGCGCTACGAGCCGAGCGGCACGGGCGGCGAAGTGGCGAAGGCGACGCTGGTGCAGCGCTATTCGGCGCCGCTGTTGCGCCTGAAGGCGCTTGAGGCGCGGCAGAATTTGCGGCAGGCGATGGCGGCGCGCGGGCTGCCGCTGGACATCAGCGGCGACATCGCGTGCGAAAAACCACTGGAGGCGCGGCACATTTTGGCGCTGCGCGACGCGGTGAAAGCGATGGCGCCGGAAGCGGAGCTTGGCGAGGCGAAGGACTTTTTGGCGGCGTCGCGGTTGGTAATCAACGCGAGCATAAAGGCGCCGGCGGTTGCGATCGCGCCCTTTAATGCGGCGAATTTCGATTTGCGCAACGCGTCGCTCAAAGACTTGAAGCTAAGCGTGCCGGTGCTGACGGTGTCGTATTTGAGCGGTCGGCTGAAGCTTGAGGACGCGGAGTACGATTTTTCGCGCATGGCTGCGAAGAGCGGCGTGCTCTCCGACATGAAGGGGCTGCGGCATTCGCAGCGCGTGAGTTTCAGCGACGCGGATTTGTGTTTGCTATTGGGCGCGACGCCCGATCCGGTGCGTTATTCGATCTGCGGGAAATTTGGCGCGCAGGGGAATTTCAGCGGCGTGGATTTCGGCGCGTTGGACCGGCTGAGCTGGAACGGCGTGCTGCAAATGGAGGTTGTGAGTTTTTCGGTGGGTTCGCCGCTGGTGGTGAATTCCAATCCGGCGCCGCTGCCGTGGATGGAGCATTTCAAGAATCATTCGGTGGGCCGCGCGACGCTGCTTTCGCGCGCGTCGTTCCAGGATACGGTGTCGCCGCTGGATTTGAGTTTGTCGGGCACGCCGTGTTCGAATGCGGCGAGCGTTGCGGACGGCGTGCTGGCGTGCGCGGAACTTTATTTTGCGAAAGTGTTCGGCGTCGAGCGGCCGCATCTGGAATTCGAACCGATCAAGCCGACGGTGCGGTTTGAAAAAGGGCTGGCGGTGTTTGAGCCGATAGAATTGAAAGGGAAGGGCGCGAGCGCGGGGTTCAATGTTCAGATCAAGAACTTGAAGATCAGCCTGGCCGACGAGCGCTTCGCGGAAGAGGCGCTGATTTTCCCGACGTCTCTGCCACAGGACGCGCAAGACAAACTGGCGCTGGGCAAGTGGGCGCCGGTGCTGCGGCAGAAATTTAATGCGATGATGACGGACGGGCTGTTGCCGCTGCGGATTTCCGGACCGGTGGCGGCGCCGACGGTGAAATTCCCGTGGCTGGAAGTGCGCGCGATTGCGCGCAAGGCGCTGTTCGACACGGTCGAGGCGATCACGGATATGGACGCGCTGACGAAATCGCGCGAGCATTTCTTCCGCGTGTGGGGCAAGGACGATGCGGGCGTGGCGGCGGCGGCGATGCTGGCGGACCGATACAGCGCGGGCTTGCCGGGGACGGTGTCGTCGCGGATGACGAAGGACACGATTCTTGAGGGTGCGCAGAAATTGCCGCCGAAGATTATGGAGGCGATTGCATTGACGGGCGAGCAGCAGCCGAAAGCGCCGCTGCTGAGTCCGGAGGAATCGTTGAAGCTGGTGCTCTTTGTCGAGCCGGAACCGCCGCCTCCGCCCGTGCCGCCGATTCCGCCTGATCCGACGAAGGCCACTGATCCGAAGCAGCCGGCAGAGAATCCCGCGGCGCCGAATGCGCCGAAAACGCCGCCTGAGAAAAACGCGCCGACCCCCGCGCCCGAAATACCGAAGGACCCGAACAGTAATAAGGAGGGTAAGAAGCCATGAATACCGCGCGAATCAGACTAATTTTTATTTTATTGAGCACGCCGGCGCCGTTGAGTTTGTTTGCGGCCAGCGGCGGCGATAACTTCTTGTTCAATGACGTCGCTGTGAAAGTCAACAACGAAAACATCAGCATCCGCGAGGTCGAGAACGTATACGCCGACAGTTACATTTTGATTCAGGACAAACTGAAGCGCGGCGAACTGAGCGCGGCGAGTGTCAACGACGCGATCAAACTGGCGTGGACGGATGCGCTGGACCAGGCGATTCAAGACCGCTTGTTGGACCAGCGCGCGAACGCGCGGCGCAAGGAGATCATAAATTATTATTTGCAGCGCGCGGGCGCGGCGGTGGGGCAGGATAAAGCCTACGAAATGTTCAAGCGGCTGGAGGACGAATACACGCGCAAGCTTGAGCACGACAAAATTGCGGCGGCGGGCGGAGAGGAGGAATTGAGGAAGGCATTGCAGCGGCGCGGGCAGACGTTTGCGCAGTGGCGCGAAAATCTTTCGAAGGAGTTGTTCCGGCTGGACATCATCGCGATGGAATTGGGACCGATCAATGTGCGGCCGCACGAGGTCAAGGAATATTACGAGAAGCACAAGGATGAATTCGGGCAGGCAGAAGCGTGGCGCTTGCGGCGGATACGGATTGCGAAGAGCCGATTCAAGGAGGCGGACGTGGCGCTGGCCGCGGCGAAGAAAACGAAGGAGAGCATTGAGGGCGGCAAGGATTTCGCTGAAGCGGCGGCGGCGGTGAGCGATGATCCGATGTACGCGAAAGGCGGCGGATTGATGACGCGCAACGGGCAGACGGATTTGCCGTCGGGCGTTTTTCCGGGCGAGGAGAAGATCGCGGCGGGGTTGAAGGACGGCGGCGTGTCGGAGCCGATCGACGCGGGAGATTGGTATGTGCTGGTGCAGCGGCTGGGGCATCAGGAGCGGAGGGAGAAACGGTTCGACGAGGTGAGCGACCGCGTCGAGAATATGGTGATGCAGGAGAAGATTCGGTCGAAGAAGAAGGAGATGCAGGAGAAATTGAAGCGGACGAGTTACGTGGAGATTATACAGAAGGATCCACCGGAGCATTTGATGGCGAAGTGAGGGAATGCGATTCGCGCGACGATCCCTCAAGCTGCATGCAGGGCGGCGATTTTGTGCGGGCGTTCGGACTGGGGCCACACTGGCAAGGCCAGTGGCACACGAACGACTTGAAACTGCCGACGGGAGCGCGGTGTGAAATCCGGGCGGGCGCTTTCGATGCGGGCCGGCTGGAAGCCGGCGCTCCGGGCGCACGAAGCCGGCGCTGCGAAAAAACTGGCGCCGGCGCTTCGGGAATTGCGCGTCGAGAATTAATTGTGGAATTTTTGTTGGTTTCGGGTATACACTTCGGCCATGCGGCATCCGGTGTTTAGGATCAAGGTCGGTGCGCCCGCGGCGATGATACTCGCGGCGGCGGTCACGACGGCGGTGTCGTCGGAGGCGATGGTTGCGCCGCAGCCGGGGTTGCCTTGGGCGCTGCACGCTGGGGCGCCGATTTCGGCGCGGGCTACGCGCGCGTTTTTGGCGCATGACGCGGCGAATCAGATTCGCAACCAGGACCGGATTTCCGGAGCGACGGGCCGCTTACTGGCGTGCGCGGCTCTGGACGATTGCGTTCGCGCCGATGGCGCACAGGATTTTCCCGCACGCGTCGATCACACCCGCAGCACTTATCAGCACGCCGCTCCGTAAGAGCAGGTCGTTGTTCCCATCCTTGTTTTTTTGGAACTTCGAACTCTCATCTTAAAAGGAGCGTGTGGCCATGTTGGACTCACTTACTGAGATAGTTGGCAATGTCATCGGGACGATTTTTCCGTCGCGTTCGGCGAGCGTGTTGAAGAAATTGCTGCCGCGCGTCGAGCAGATCAACGTCCTGGAACCGAAAATCGCCAAACTCACCGATCGCGAAATGCGCGAAAAGACGAACGAGTTTCGCGCGAAGATCGCCGAAATCCGCGCCGGCGATCCGGACGCGATCAAGACGCTCAAAGTCGAAAAGTATCTCGATGAAATCCTGGCCGAGGCGTTTGCGCTGGTGCGCGAGGCTGGGAAGCGTTCGCTGGGGATGCGGCATTTTGACGTTCAGTTGGTCGGCGGGATGGTGCTGCACGGAATGGCCTCGCCGCTCAAAGAAGCTCAGAACCGCGGCATGATTTCGGAGATGGTGACCGGCGAAGGCAAGACGCTGGTCGCGACGCTGCCGAGTTACCTCAATGCGTTGCAGCGCCTCGACGATGAATACGCTTATGTTCATGTGGTGACGGTCAACGATTATCTGGCGAAGCGCGACAGCGATTGGAACCGGCCGCTGTTTGAGTTGCTGGGGATGAAATGCGGGGCGATTCAATCGCAGATGGATTCGTTCGAGCGGCACGAAATTTATTCGCGTGACATTGTGTATGGGACGAATTCGGAGTTCGGCTTCGACTATTTGCGCGACAACATGAAAATGGAGCCGGAGAAGCAGTGCCAAAAAGTGCGGCACTACGGCATCATCGACGAAGTGGATTCGATCCTGATCGACGAAGCGCGCACGCCGCTGATCATTTCCGGCGGCGCGGAAGATGAGTTGACCGAACGCTATCGGATCGCTGCTGAATTGGCGGCGCACCTCAAGCCGACGACGCTAGAGGAGCAGTTCCGCATCGAAGATTTGCGCATTCACGGGCAATTTGAAGAGCCGAAGGACGGCGACTACATGGTCGATGAGAAGGACCACACGGTCACGCTGACGGCCAGGGGCATCCACGAGTGCGAGAAGTATTTGAAGATCGACAATTTTTACACCGGCAAGCACATGGACTGGCCGCGCTACATCGACAACGCGCTGAAAGCGAAGGAGCTTTACAAGAAGGACGACAAGTACGGAATTTTTGAAACGAAGGACCGGCACACGGGCGGGACGAAGCTGGAAGTGGTGATCGTGGACGAGCAGACGGGGCGCCCAATGTACGGGCGGCGCTGGTCGGACGGGTTGCATCAGGCCGTGGAGGCGAAGGAAATTCTGGCGGGCGAGAAAATTTCGATGGAGGCCGAGACGCACACGCTGGCGACGGTCACGATCCAGAATTTCTTCAAGATGTACAAGAAGCTGGCCGGCATGACGGGCACGGCGGTGACGGAATCGCGCGAATTTGGGCAGATTTATAAGCTGGAAGTGTGCAGCATTCCGACGAATCGGCCGATGCGGCGCTTGAATTATCCGGACGTGATTTACGGCAGCGAAAAGGAGAAGTGGGAGGCGATTTGCCAGGAGATCGAGGACGTGCACGCGACGGGGCGGCCGGTCCTGGTGGGCACGACGTCGGTCGAGAAATCGGAAGTGCTGGCGGGGATGCTGGAGCGGCGCGGGTTCCGCGAGAAGGTCGATTTCAATTTGTTGAACGCGAAGCAGCATGCGCGCGAAGCGCTGATCATTGAAGTCGCCGGGAAATTGGGCGCGATCACGGTGGCGACGAACATGGCCGGCCGCGGGACGGATATTGTGCTGGGACGTTTTTCGCACGCAGATTTGGTTGCGCATTGGCAGGCGTTGAAGTTGCTGCCGGAGAAATTCGATTTGAGCCGGCCGCGCGAGGAAATTGACGAGCACTTGATCGGCGTGTTTTTGAAGCAGTACGACAAGGAACTCTTCGACAAAACGCCGCAGGAAGAGCGCAAGAAGGCGCTCGAAAAATGGTGGCGCGAGCATAATCAAAGCCCACTGAAATTGGCGGAGAGCGTGAAGGAGTTGGGCGGGCTGCATATCATCGGCAGCGAGCGGCACGAGGCGCGGCGCATCGACAATCAATTGCGCGGGCGCTCGGGGCGGCAGGGCGATCCGGGGAGTTCGCGATTTTTCCTGAGCCTCGACGACGACTTGATGCGCATCTTTGCGAAGGATTGGGTGCGCAATTTCCTCAAGGCCAGCGGGATGAAGGACGGCGTGCCGCTGGAATCGCGGATGGTGAGCCGCTCGATTGAGAAGGCGCAGCGGCGCGTCGAGGAGCATCATTTCGGCACGCGCAAGCGATTGCTTGAATACGACGAAGTGATGAACGAGCAGCGCAAATTGATTTACGGGCTGCGGCAGAAGGTGCTCGAATCGCGCGAACTGAGAGAGACGATGCAGAGCTGGCTGGAGGACGTGGTCGCATTGGCCGTCGAGCGCGAATGCGTGGAAAATCCGCCGCCGCCGGAGAGCTTGATGAAGCTGGCGGATTGGGCGCGGCGGAAATTCGGAGTGGAGCTGACGACGACGGAGTTGAGCGGGAAGTCGCCGGACGAGATTGAGGATTTGGTGATTGCGCGCGTGAAGGCCGCGTACGAGGAGAAGGATAAAGCGCTGGGGGAAATGGAAACGCCGAAAGATAAAGCGCTGCGCTATTCGGAGGCGGAGTTGAAGCAGCCGATTGAGGCGCTTTCGGAGATGGCGCGGTGGCGGGCAGCGGAGGCGATCGGCGAAGGCGCAAAGGTGGATGCGATTTCGACGACGGATATTCGCGCGCGCGTGGAGGGATTGGTTTTCGCGAATCTGCGGGCGCTGCGCGCGAAGGACGAGAAGTTTGTGAGTGCGCTGGATGCGGTGCGGGCGAAAGGATTCGAGTACGGGCCGAGCGAATTGAATCTGACGATTGAGGCGATGGCGAAAGTCATTTGCGGAAAAATCGCGGCGGAAATGAAAGTGGACGCGAAGACGGTCGAAGTCGATTTGGATTACATCACGTCGAACGCGCTGCCGAGTGTGATCACTGTGCCGCAGAAAGAACGGCAGATGCGATTGATCGAGCGATTTTTGCTGCTCGATATTATCGACTCGAAATGGAAAGACCATTTACAGACGATGGACTCGCTGCGTGAAGGGATTTACCTGCGCAGCTACGCGCAGAAAGATCCGAAGCTCGAATATAAGCGCGAAGGCTTCGACGCGTTTCAGGAAATGTTCACGTCGATGAAAGAACAGACGACGGACATGATTCTGAAGATGCAAATGAGCAAGGAAGTCGCGCAGCAGGACGTGGCGAGCGTGTGGCACGAGGACCAGGCGCAGGCGATTCACGAAGAGGCTGGAAGTTTGTTCTCGGGCAAGCAGCCTACGACGGGCGTGCCGCCGGTGGGGGCGGGGTCGGCGGAGATGCAGGCGCAGAGCGAACACGGCGGCGAGAAGCTCAAGCCGGTGGAGACGATTCGCAAAACGGAGCGCGCGCCGGGGCCGAACGATCCGTGCCCGTGCGGGTCGGGGAAGAAATACAAGAAGTGCCACGGGCCGACGGGCGGTTGGGACGGGCCGACGGATGGGACGATTCCGGCTCGGCAGACGCGAGAGCATAAGGGGGAGGCGAAGATCGGCGGATAATGCAAAATTAAAAATGCAAAATGAAAAGGCGGATACCTGCGTCGTTTTTCTTTTTTTTGCTTTTTACTTTTTAACGCGTTGAACTACTTGTTTAGGAGCGGCGGCACTCTTCCCGCCGAATGCCCTCCCCGGCTAACAACGGCGGCAAGAGTGCCGCCGCTCCTATGAACGAACCGGTTCAACGCATTTTTTATACTTTCGTAACCATGAACGTTTCGCTTGCTTTTATCCGCGCGCTGCCGAAGGTGGAACTGCATTGCCACCTTGAAGGGGCGCTGCGGTTGTCAACGCTGTGGGAGTTTATGCAGCGGTATGAGCCGCGGCTTTTTGCGACTGTCGAGGCGTTTCGGACGGCGAGTACCGTTGAGCGCGAGGGCGTGCCGGGGTTTGCGCCGTTCTTAGAGAAATTTGGCGCCCTGCGATTTCATTACGGCAGCATCGAGAACATCGAGCGCGTGGCGGCGGAGTGCGTCGAGACGGCGGCGAATGATGGCGTGATTTATTTGGAACTGCGCTACTCGCCGATTTTTTTCGCGCGGCGGATGTTGAAAGGCGACGCGGCCAATGGACCGGTGTCGATTGAACTGACGGAAGCGGCGGCTGAGGCCGTGATGCGCGGGGCGCGGCGGGAAGCGGCGAAACGCGGGATGCGCGTGTCGTTTTTGGTGACGTGCAGCCGGCATTTTGGATTTGAGGTGAACAAGCCAGCGCTGGACTTGCTGCATCATCGCGAGAGCGCTGAGATATTGGGTTTGGACTTGGCGGGAGACGAGTCGGTGGACGCGAGCGCGTTCAATCCGAGTTTTCTTGAGTGGAAAGCGGCGGGGAAGTTCATCACGATTCATGCGGGGGAAGATCCGCGCGGGGCGGGGGCGGCGCATGTGCTTGAGGCGCTGGATTTGTACGGGGCCGACCGCATCGGGCATGGGGTGCGGGTGATTGAAGATGCGCGCGCGGTGGAGCGTGTGGCGCGCGAGGGCGTGCCGCTGGAGTTGTGTCCGACGTCAAACGTTCAGACTCAGGCCGCGGCGGATGCAGCGCGGCATCCGTTGAAGCGGCTGTTGGACGCGGGCGTGTGCGCTACCATTAATACGGACGATCCGACGATTTGCGGGACGAGTTTGAGCGAGGAGTATTTGCTGGCGTCGGAGCGGATGGGGTTGTCGTTTGAGGATTTGAAGCGCTGCGCGGTGAACACAGCGAGGGCGGCGTTTTTGCCGCGGGATGAAAAGCGCGCGCTGACGGAGCGGATTGAGGCGGCATGGGGAAGGGTATAGCTTGCGGTAAAACGGAGCGGAGCTCCGTTCTACTGAAGGAGTGAGCGTGAGTGCTTTTCAAATACGTCCCGCGACGGCAGACGATGTTCCGCTGATTTTTTCGTTCATTGGGAAGCTTGCGGAGTACGAGAAGCTTTCGCACGCGGTGGTTGCGACGGAATCCGGATTGCGCGAGGCGTTGTTTGGAGCGCGGCCTTATGCGGAAGTGTTGTTGGCGTTTGCCGATGACAAGCCGGTGGGATTTGCGCTTTTCTTTCATAATTTTTCGACGTTTGTGGGCAAGCCGGGGATTTATCTTGAGGATTTGTTTGTCGATGTCGAGCATCGCGGGAAAGGCTTTGGAAAAGCGCTGTTGATTGACGTGATCAAGATCGCGAAGGAACGCGGGTGCGGGAGGGTGGAGTGGTCGGTGTTGAATTGGAACAAGCCGGCGATTGAGTTTTATGAGGCGCTGGGGGCGGTGGCGATGGATGAGTGGACGGTGTATCGGTTGACGGAGGAAAAAATCGACAGGATTGCATTGCATGAAATCGCCGAGCGGCCTCGTTGACAACGCGACGCGCCGATACAATAATCATTTCTTGGTAACGGCGTAAAGGGAACGAAAATGAGTTCAACAATTCTTGAAACCCCCACGCTGCAAACGGGCGAGCGGCTCACACGCGACGAATTTATCAAGCGCTGGGAAGCGCAGCCGGAGTTGCGCTGGGCGGAATTAATTGGAGGGGTCGTGTATCTTAGAATGCCGACGACCGAAGAGCACGGCGGTTCTCACGACGCCGTGGCGTATTGGCTCAAAACGTACGCCTTGGCCACGCCTGGGTGCAAGACAAATCTCGGATCGTCGTGGTACATGCGCGATGACATGCCGCAGCCTGAAAACTCGCTGCGCATTCTTCCGGAATATGGCGGGCAGTCGTCCTTGTTGAATCGCAAGGGGCGGCATTATCTTGTGGGTGCGCCGGAATTGGCCGCGGAGGTGAGCATCTCGTCGCGCGCGTACGACATGAAGGAGAAGAAAGAGCTTTATCGCAAGGTGGGCGTGCAGGAGTTCATCTCGGTTCAGCCGGAAAAGAATTCAGTTGTGTGGTATCGCCTGCGCCAAGGCGCGTACGCTGAATTGAAATCGAAAGAGGGAATTCTGCGCTCGGAAGTCTTTCCTGGTCTTTGGCTCGATGCAAAAGCGATTCTTAAGGACGATATGCAGCGTGTGTTGGCGGTGCTGAACGACGGATTGAATTCAGCGGAACATGCGGAGTTTGTGGCGCGGTTGGCGGCAAAGAAGAAATGAGGCTCAAGTTCATGAAAGTACCTTTCGCGGTTCGCTTGTTGTTTTTAATCGTATCGAGTCACCTTTTCTCCGCTGAAATCACCGGCACCGGCCATCGCTTTATCGCTTCTCAGGACGGCAAGTACCTTGCCATTGTCAGTGCCTCTGGCGAGATTGAATGGAAATACGACGCGGCTGCGGTGCATGACGCTTGGCTGCTGGCCAACGGCAATATTCTTTTTCAGACCAATTATCAGAATATCGTCGAGGTTTCGCCGGATAAGAAAATTGTGTGGTCTTACAACGCGGCGAAGATGAATGGGAATGGGCCGAGCGATGACAATAAAAAGGGGCGGCCTGTGGAAGTTCACGCGATTCAGCGATTGGCGGATGGGAATACGATGATTGTGGAGTCGGGGCCGGCGCGGATTCTTGAAGTCGATAAGGACGGGAAGATCGCAAAGGAAATCAAGCTGGTCTTGAAAAGTCATTCGACGCACAGCGACACGCGCAACGTCCGCAAGCTGGCGAATGGGCATTATCTGGCGGCGCACGAGAATGATGGGACTGTGCGCGAATACGATGAGAATGGGAAAGTGGTTTGGGAATACGAAGTGCCGATGTTTGGGAAGAAGGTGGCGGGCGGGCATGGGCCTGAGGCGTGGGGGAATCATTGTTACAGCGCGCTGCGGCTGCCGAATGGCAACACGCTGATCAGCACCGGAAACGGGCACGGCGTGATCGAAGTCACGCCGGCGAAGGAGATCGCGTGGCAGTTGACGCAGGATGAATTGCCGGGGATTCAACTGGCGTGGGTGTGCCAGCTTCAGGTTTTGAAGAACGGGAATATTATCATCGACAATTGCCACGCGGGGCCGAAGAATCCACAGATTATTGAAGTGACGCGCGATAAGAAGGTGGTGTGGTCGTTCAAGGATCACGTGAATTTTGGGAATGCGGTGCCGGTGTCGTTTGTGATCGATGCCGAAGAGTCGATTCGGTGAACGACGAAGTTTTCACGCAAAGGCGCAAAGGGGCAAAGGCGCAAAGAAAGGAGAGGCAGGGGACGCACGAATCTTCACTAATTTATTTTGGCGTTTTTTTAGAATGGGGTGACGAGGGGGCGGCGCGTTTTGTTCAAGGAATGCTTGTTTCGGCGCTCTTGGCGATGAAAGGTTTTTAATGCGATTGGCGCGTGTGGTTTCGGGCTGTTTGTGGTGGGCGGGCTTTGCGGCTTTTTGCGCTGAGGGCACGGCTGCGCCGGAGCGGATTGCGTTTTTTGAGAAGGACGTGCTGCCGCTGCTGCAATCGACTTGTTTTAAATGCCACGGCGCGGAAGCGAAGGTGAAGGCGAATCTGTACCTGACTTCGCGCGCGGGGATGCTGCGCGGCGGGGTGCAGGGGCCGGCGATTAATGAGACGGAGCCGGCGAAGAGTTTGATTCTGGACATGCTTTCGTTTCGCGACGACGACCATTCGATGCCGCCGGATGGAAAATTGGACGCGGCGAAAATTGAGATTCTGAAAAAATGGATTGCGATGGGTGCGCCGTGGAAGCCAGGGACGGAAGCGCCGCTGCCTGAAGTGAAAGCGGTCGCGAAGGCGGAGCCGGAGCAGAAGGTCAAGACGGCGGAAGATTGGTGGGCGTATAAGAAGCTCGTGCGGCCGGCTGAGCCGGCGGTGAAGAATGCGGCGTGGGTGACGAATCCGATTGATGCGTTTATTCTCTCTGGGCTGGAGAAAGAAAATCTCGCCCCGGTCGGGCCTGCGAGCAAAGGTGTGTTGATTCGGCGCGCATATTACGATCTGATTGGATTGCCGCCGACGCCCGCGGAAGTCGATGCGTTTGTGGCGGACACAGCGCCGGACGCGTATGAAAAGTTGATCGACAAATTGCTGGCGTCGCCTCAGTACGGCGAGAAGTGGGGGCGGCATTGGCTGGATTTGGTGCGGTTCGCGGAGACGAACGGGTACGAGCGGGACAATCCGAAACCGTTTGCGTGGCGGTATCGCGATTATGTGATTCGGTCTTTCAACGAGGACAAAGCGTACGACCAATTTTTGAAAGAGCAGCTTGCAGGCGACGAGTTGGACCAGGTGACGCCGGAGTCGATCATCGCGACGGGATTTTACCGGCTCAATATTTGGGACGACGAGCCGGCGGATCGGAAGCTGGCGAAATACGACGTGCTCGACGGGATTCTCGCGACGACGTGCCAGGCGATGCTGGGTATGAGCATGAACTGCGCGCGCTGCCACAATCACAAGCGCGATCCAATTCTCCAAAAGGATTATTATTCGATGCTGGCGTTCATTCAGGACGTGAGCGACATGCAGACGGAGAATATTACGCGCGATATTCTCACGCCGGAGCAGCAGGCGGAGTACGACAAGCGGTTGAAGGCGAAGATGGCGCGTGAGGAAGAATTGCTGGGAAAGATCAAGAAGCTTGAAGAGGAGATCAGGCTGGCGATTGCGAACACCGGCGGCGAGGAACCGCCGCCCGCAGTTGCGCCGAAGGACGACCCGCTGCCGGATGCGCGCAAAGCGGTGAACAAATGGCTGTACACGACCAGCCGCCCGAATAACGAAGAGTGGTCGTGGACGAATTACAACACGGAAGGGTGGAAGGAAGGCGAATGCGGTTTTGGTTCGCGCGGCACGCCCGGCGCGGTGGTGCGGACGGCGTGGCGCACGAGCGATATCTGGCTGCGCAAGTTGGTGACGCTGAAAGAGGTGCCGGCGAATTTGAAGCTGAGCATTCATCATGACGAGGATTGCGAGATTTATTTCAATGGAAAGCTTGCGGCGAATTTTCACGGATTTTTGCGCGATTATGAAGTCGTGCCGCTGGATGTGGCCGCATTGCAATTGCTGCAAGCCGGGCCGAATTTGATTGCTGTGCATTGCCATCAGACGCAGGGCGGGCAGTACATCGATCTGGGATTGGTTGTGAATTCGGAGCAGCGGTCGGCGGACGAGATTTTGGATTCGAAGGACGCGAAGGCAATTACGCAGGCCAAGCAGGCGCAGTATCGGGCGCTGAAGAAGGAGTTGGACGAGAGCCGCAAGACGAAGCTTGAATCGCCCGGGATCAAAGCGATGGCGGTGTTTGAGAATGGGCGGTCGGGGACGAAGATTTTTTTGCGCGGCAATCCGAACATTGAAGGCGACGACGTGACGCCGGCGTTTCCGGCGATTCTGGGCGATCCGGCTCCGAAAATTCCCGCAGCAAAGGCCGATGCAAAAACCACCGGCAAGAGGCGCGTGCTGGCCGAGTGGATTGCGAGCAAAAACAATCAGCTTACCGCTCGCGCGATTGCGAACCGGTTGTGGCAATTTCATTTTGGGCGTGGAATCTGCCGCACGCCGAACGATTTCGGGCAGCTTGGCGAATTGCCGACGCATCCGGAACTGCTCGATTGGCTGGCGAGCGAATTTGTTTCGCGCGAGTGGAAGATGAAGTCGCTGCACAAGCTGATTATGCTGTCGAGCGCGTATCGCATGTCGTCGCAGGACAACGCCGCGGCGCTGGCGAAGGATCCGAACAACAATTTATTCTGGCGCTTCGACATGCGGCGGTTGAGCGCGGAAGAAATTCGCGATTCGATTCTGGCCGTCAATGGGACACTGAATTTGAAGATGGGCGGGCCGAGCATTTACACGGAAGTGCCGCGCGAGGTGCTGCAGTCGGCGTCGCGGCCGGATCATGCGTGGGGCGTTTCGCCGCCGGAAGAGCGCACGCGGCGGAGCGTGTACATTTTGGTGAAGCGGTCGTTGAACGAGCCGATTTTGAACACGTTCGATCAGGCGGATACGGACACGAGTTGTCCGGTGCGATTCACGACGACGGTGCCGACGCAGACGCTGACATCACTGAACAGCAAATTTTTTAACGATCAAGCGGCGCTTCTCGCGCAGCGTTTAAAGAAGGAGGCGGGGACGAGTGTTTCGGATCAAGTGAAGCTGGGGTTGCGGTTGACGATGGGGCGCGCGCCGAGTGCGAAAGAGATTGAGCGCGGGGTGAAGTTGATCCAGCGATTCGTGGATGAGGATAAGTTGACCGCGGAGAAGGCGCTGGCGAATTTCTGTTTGATGGCGTTGAATTTGAATGAGTTCGTGTACTTGGACTGAACGGAAATTCAAAATGCAAAATTCAAAATGCAAAATTGAACGGCGACGCGGCGCCTTGCGCCGGTCTAATTTTGAAATTTGAATTTTTCATTTTGAATTGAAAGGATTTCGATGAGCCAGTTTTGTGGGCGGACGCGGCGGGAATTTTTGTGGGAAGTGGGCGGCGGGTTTGGCGCGGTGGCGCTGAGCGGGATGCTGGGGGATTCGTTTTTTCGCGCTCATGCGGACGGCGATAAGAAAGTTGTGAATCCGCTGGCACCGAAGAAGCCGATGTTTCCGGCGAAGGCGAAGAGCGTCATTTTTATTTTCTGTTACGGCGGACCGAGCCACGTCGATACGTTCGATTACAAGCCGAAACTTTATCCGCTGGATGAGAAGACGATTCAGATCAAGACGTTTGGGCGCGGCGGGAAGAAGAACGAAGGGCGCGTGGTCGGGCCGAAGTGGCAGTTCAAGCAGTACGGGCAGTGCGGGAAGTATGTGTCCGATTTGTTTCCGAACATCGGCACGTGCGTGGACGACATTGCGTTCATTCATTCGATGTATGCGGATTCGCCGATTCACGGTTCGGCGATGCTGATGATGAACAGCGGGCGGATTTTGAGCGGACATCCGTGCCTGGGGTCGTGGGTGACGTACGGGCTGGGCAGCGAAAATCAGGACATGCCCGGATTCGTGGTGATGCTCGACCCGAAGGGGGGGCCGATCAGCGGCGCGAAGAATTGGTCGAGCGGGTACATGCCGGCGACGTATCAGGGCGTGCAGTTGCGGGCGAGCGGCGCGCCGATTTTGAATCTGGCGCCGCCGGACGGGATGAGCGATTCGGCTCAGCGGAAGATTATCGACGAACTGCATGTGTACAATCAGGAACACGCGGCGGAGCGGGCGAGCAATTCGGCGTTGTCGGCGCGGATCGCGAGTTTTGAGATGGCGTATTCGATGCAGAAACACGCGCCGGAGGCGGTCGATATTTCGAAAGAGGACGAGAAGACGAAAGAGTTGTACGGTATTGATCAGGAGCGCACGAAGGATTTCGGGACGAAATGTCTGTTGGCGCGGCGCATGGTCGAGCGCGGCGTGCGATTTATTCAGCTTTATTCGGGCGGCGGGCACAACGACGAGAATTGGGACGCGCACACGGACATCGTGAAGAACCACTCGTTCCACGCGGGGAACACGGACAAGCCGATCGCGGGATTGCTGAAGGACCTCAAGCAGCGCGGACTGTTGGATTCGACGCTGATTGTGTGGGGCGGCGAATTTGGGCGGCAGCCGACGGCGGAGTACGCGAAGGGCACGGGGCGCGATCATAACGCGTACGGGTTTACGATGTGGCTGGCCGGCGGGGGGATCAAAGGCGGGACGAGCGTGGGCGCGACGGACGAGCTGGGTTCGGCGGCGGTGGAGAACCGTTTCCACGTGAAGAATCTGCATGCAACGGTACTGACGCAATTGGGGCTTGATCCGAATAATTTGAGCTATTTTTTCAGCGGACTGAATCAGAAGTTGGTCGGTGTGGAGGGGGCGGAGGCGATTAAGCAGATTATATGATGATTGAACTTTGTTATGTATTGGCATAATCTGATTGCCAATTGATTCGTTGGGAGCGATGAATGAAAAAGCACATTGGAAAACAGGCGCGTGAAGAGCTCAATGGCGCACATGCCAAAGTGAAGAGTGTTGAAAAACAGGCGCGAGAATTAGCGGCAGAGCATTTGGAGGAAGACGACGAGATCGAAGCTGTGTACTGGTTTCCCAGTAAAAAAGAAGTACGCCTGATTGAGGTCCAGGAGAATGTCCCAAAGAATTTGGACAAGGCGATTCATCCATTTTATTTCGGCCCAATGCCCGACGACAATCATCCGTGGACGACGGCTATCCGTATCATTCGCAGCGACGAATTCGGCAAACTGAAGCTTCCCAAGTCGTGGGGCAGTTGGAAGAGTGCGGTTAAATTGGGAGCCGCCGGATGACGTGGCGCGGCGCGTTCTTGCGGCAAGCGGTGTTTGAAGGCCGCATGTGGAAAAAACTCAATCGCGAGCAATCGGCGCCTTGGGCACGCCTGCATTTCCTTCAGATGTTGACTGAGAAATTGGCGAAGGGATTTTTAAAAGCGGAAGACTCCACTGAGCCGCCGGCTCACACGCATGCGCAATTTGTTGTCTTTCTGCAAACGATCAAGACGAACGCCTATTTCAAGCGGAGACTTGGATTCAAGGACACAAAGACTTTCAAGGCGTACATCAAATCTCTGCTTCGACTGGCGCAGAAGATTGAAGATCTCGCCCCATCGATCGCGGGCGATTTCAGTCCCAACGCCGAATATCCCTGGTTTGACCGAACGACGAATCAAATTCATGTCCCTGCGGAATTTCTGTTCGACGAGTTCGATTTCAAATCGCGACAAATGATCAAACTTGTCCAATTTATTGAATGCCTGCTTCTGTTGGCAGAATAAAGTCAATTCTTCAACTCCGCCATCCTCTTCTTCGCCGCTGACGCCCATTCCGTGTCGCCGTATTTGTCGAGGATTTTTTGCAGGTACGGTTTGGCGCTGTCGGCCATGTTGTTTTTGATGTAGCTGTCGGCGGTGGCGAGCCAGCTTTTGCAGTCGCGTTCGGCGCTTTGAATTGTCGCGCTTTTCATGATTGACGGGTTGGATTTGAGTTCGTCCACGTGCGCTCGCACGGTGGTGAAGCGCGTGGCTTTGGTGAACTGCGTCAGGTAATTTTCGTACTGGGTCAGCGCTTTGGCGTATTCTTTCGCTTTTTCGGCGCTGAGCGCGATCGCTTCGAGTGCGTCGGCTTTGGCGTCGAGTTTGGCTTGCTCGATGTCGGCGAGGATCGACGGATCGGTGTTGATTTTCTGAATCGTGGCGGTTGCCGTCGCGGCGAAAGGCGCGCCGGCGTACGTTTCGGCGACTTGCGTTAGAATCTTGGCAGCGTCGCCGTACTTTTTGGATTTGATCAGCGCATCGGCGTCGGCGATTTTTTTCTCTGCTTCGTCGCCGATGGCTTTGGCGCGCGCGGCGGCTTCTTCTCCGCCGCTCATTTTGCCGGTGGCGCTGTAGAGGTTGAAGGCTTCGCCGATTTTGCCGGCTTTGTCGGCGGCTTTCGCGAGGGCAAGCGACGCCATCATCTGGTTTTGCGGGCCGACTTTGAGCAGCCATTCTTTGAGCGCTTTGTTGTTTGGATCGGCGCTATGGCCAAGACCCGGGAATTCGGTGAACGTCACATCCGCGCCCTTCGCAATATAGACGTCCCTCGCCGCTTTGGCATCCTTGTTGAATTGGTCATTTTCTCCGACGCCAATGAACACCGGCTTGCCCTTGATCTTAGCCGCAGGCTGCCCGCCCGCGCCCATGATGGCGATCCCCGCAAGCTTGTCGATGTACGAATGGCTGAAGCTCGACGTGGACCATCCGCCCAAACTGAATCCGCCCATCAGCACGAGCTTGGAATTAATCTTCAGCTTGGTTTCGACGAGCGCGCGAATCTTCTTGATGTTCTCCATGTCGATGGCAGGATTCGGCTCGTCCTTCGTTTTGTAATCGTAACCAATGATGATGTAGTCCTTGCCGTCGGTCGCGTCCTTGAACGGCCAGGTCGTGGGACTTCCGGTCTTCCCATGGAGACACAGGATCGCCGGCCATTCGCGGTCGTCCTTGTAATTTTTCGGCGTGTAGACCACGTAGTATCCGCACGCGCCGCTCTCCGGGTCGGTGATCTTGACTTCCTTCCCAGGCGTGAATTTCGCCTGGTCCGGCGCGACGCCCGCGTCGGGTTGGCCGGCGAACGCGGAGGCGGAGAGGACGAGGACTAACGTGGCGAAGAATGAACGCATGTCGCGGACTCCGAGAAGGGGTGACGTTCCTTACAAGACGTTAATTCGGGGCGAAATGCTGCACTAAGATAGTACCCCCGGGGCGGGGGTTTATTGCGGGAATATTCATTTTGGCACTCGATGGGAGTTAAATTCATTTCGCGCACAGGCGCGAAGGCGCGGAGGAAAAACAGACGGTAGGCAACGACATTTGATATTTTAAAGGCGAGGACGCCTGCGCTACGGGCCTTTTTGAACGGGCTGTTAAGTCACGGCACGATCCCCTGATTGAGGCAGTCGCACACGTGCGCCAATGGTGCATTGTGATTATCGGAAATGTCCGATATTTGGCTACAATGCACGTTATGTTATTGGATGATAGCGAGTCTAGTCTTTCGTTAAGGCACTATGTGCTGCTCGTAGTGCATCATTCGAAAGAAGGCTCGCTCATGCGCTTCGTCGCCACATTCGTCGCACTCGTTTTCAGCTTCGCACACGCTCGAGACTACTACGTCGCCCCGACCGGCAACGATTCCAACGCCGGGACGCAATCCGCCCCGTGGGTCTCCATTAACAAGGGCGTTGATCTGTACGTGCCCGGCGACACCATTTACCTGCGTGCCGGCACGTACACGCCGAGCAACAGCATCTACTTCTATCGCGCCGGATCGTCCACGGCGCCGATTACGTTCCGCGCGTTTCCGGGCGAATCCGTGATCCTTGACGGCGCAAACATGCCGGCCAGCACCACGCTCGTTTATATCGCGGCGCAGTACTTCGTGATGCAAGATTTCGAGTTGCGCAACGCCACGCTCAACGGCATCACCATCGAGAGTACGTCCTTCGTTACGGTCCGCAATTGCAAAGTTCACGACAGCAAAAACAGCGGCATTTTCGTCGGCAAAGGCGACATGACTTCGACGCACGACATCACCATCGATTCATGCACAGTCTACAACAACGTCCACATGAACGACGCTCACGCGCTCAGCGGCGGCTGGTCGGGCGCGCTGGTCGCCGGCGGAGCGGTCAACGTCACCTTTACAAATAACACTAGCTACAAGAATCAGGGCGAAGGCATCATCTTCTACCTCGCCGACAAATGCAGCGCGGTCGGCAACACCTCGCACGACAATTTCGGCGTGAATCTGTACCTCGACAACGCCACGAACACGACTGTCTCGGGCAACCTCATCTACAATTCCGGCGACGCGACTTACTACGTCGACGGCACCGTTCCTGCCACAGGCATTCAATACGCCAACGAAGTCTACAACATCTCCAACCCGTCCGCCAACAACACCATCATCAACAACATTTTTACGCAGAACAATTACGCTTTCGTCTACGGCAATTACGGCAACGGCGGCGGCTTGAAGAACTTCACCTTCGCCAACAATTCGATGTACCTCTCAAACCGCGAGTTGATCCACGTCGATCCCGACGCTCATTCCAACGCCGTCTTTTGCAACAATATCTGTTTCCAAAGCTCACTCGGCACGCAAGTTGTCCTGCCCACGTCGCTGGCGGGCCTGAGTTTCTCGCACAATGTCTGGAACGGCGCGGCCGCCGGAGCCGCGTCCGGAAGCGGCGACGTGAACGCCAATCCGCTCTTCGTCAATCCCGGCACATTCAACGCCGCCGACTACAAACTCCAAGCCAATTCTCCCGCAGCCGCTATGGGCATGACCGTCACCGCCGTCACCACCGATTTCTTCGGCACCGCGCGCACTCAGCCGCTGGACTGCGGCGCGGCCGTCGCGCCCGCGGCATCGACCACGCCGCCGCCGACCACACCTCCACCGACCACGCCGCCGCCCACGACTCCGCCGCCATCCAACACCGCGCCCACGTTTACCTCACCGCCGAGCGCCTCGCCCAACCCCGCCGTCGCCGGCCAACCCATCGTCCTGAGTGCCGCCGCGACCGATGCCGACGGCGACGCGCTCACCTACACCTGGATTCTCGGGGACGGCTCGACCTTTTCCGGTCCCACGCTCAGTAAAACCTACGCCAATCCCGGCACTTACACGATCGCGGTGACAGTCAGCGACGGCCAGCTCAACGCCACTGCCAGCGTCATCGTCACCGTCACCGCGCCAGCCGCGCCGCCCGTCACCGGCACCTTCGCCGTCTCCAGCTTCAGTGCCAGTTTCAATCTGACTTACGCGGGCCGCGACACGCTCAGTGTCGCCGGCACCGTCCAAGTCCCCGGAGCGTTCAACCCCACCGGCGCCAGCGCCGTGATCGCCATCGGCGGCTTCCAGCACGCCGTCACCTTGACCTCGTCCGGCACGAGCACCGACCGCACCTTCAAACTCCGCGGCCACATGGCTCGCGGCGCCTTCACCACCACGACCGTCAACTTCGTCCTCTCCATCAAACGCGCCACGCTCTACAGCCAATTCCAATCGCTCGGCCTCAGCCCCTACACCGGCCTCTACCGCCAAACCGTCCCGCTAAGCCTGACCGTCGCCAGCGGCAGCTTCACCGACAACGCCCCCCTGACTTACGCCATCGCCGGGGGCAAATAGCTCTCGTGTTCGCAGTTCCGCCTTTAGGCGGAATACTCTTGCAAAAGTTGCACATTGAAAAGTGCCGCAAGGGGTGTCAGTGCGTGATTTTGCTCCCGCCGCAATTCCGTGCAAAAGTTGCACATTGTGTTCCCGTCTCCAGTCTTCCGTGTCCAGTCTCGCGCCCGTTATATCACACCTTTTGACCCATAATGTTCCACGTGGAACGTAGGGTTAAGTTAGGTATTCATTTGGGCTAGTGCGAATAGACCGCTTCCGCAGCCACAGCCCTTTCACCTTTGAGCGGAGTGCTCCTCCACGCCTGAACCAGCAACACTACCCCAACCAGCAGCAACCCCACGTGGATGACGCGAATAAACGCAGGCCTCCGTGTTAGCACCTTCCATTGTAAAACTTGCGAACAGTTTTGCTCAATTTAAGGAATATCTCTTTCACACTCCTGCCCAAGCTCTTTTCGAAGACGCTTCGCAGCAAGCCTTTAGCGTCAAGACCCGCCGGAGTTAAGTTGGCACGATTATTGAGTGAGCTCATTGTGTCAGGCAATCTTAACTAAACTCACGCTGTGATAAGGAGGTGCCAATGGTAATGGCAGGGAGGGAAGAGGAACTCCTAACTTGAAAGGAGGAGTTTATGTTTAGCTCCCGATTTTACGTGCTGGCTTTCGCAGCAATTTTGGCACTGCCCGTACTGGCGGAAGTAACCGAAGATGCGATTAAGCTGGCTCAAAACGGCGTCACGGAAGACGTTATCGTGGCGTGGTGTGAAAACCAGAATGTGCGCAATCTCACTGCGCAAGATGTCTTGCGCATGAAGGACGGAAAAGTGCCGGATCGTGCCATTGCCGCATTGCTCCGTACCGCTGCAAGGCAAACTGTCCCGCTGAATACCAACAACACCGAGTACGTGGCGACGCCATCCACGACGTATGTCTATACGTCCCCATACTATTCGGGCTATGACTATCCCTACTATTATAGCTACGGATACCCCTATTATCGCTCCTACGGCTATTGGGGCCCAAGCCTCGGATTCGGTTTCCGCTTCGGCGGCGGCCACGGTGGAGGTTTTCATCATCACCATTAGCCCGGCGCCGCGGCGGCAGAAAATAAGAAAATAGGGACAGTGAGAATGAGCGGCGTACCGCTCATTTACACTTTCCCTATTTTCTGGAGATGGCACCATTTGGCGCAAGAAATGAAAATAGGGACAGTCTGCGCCACGCTAGCGCACACTGTCCCTTTTTTGTTACTTCTTTTCGCGCCGCGCCACGTCTTCCAGATGTTCGATTTCCTTCTCGTGTTCGACCAGCGCCAGTGCGGCTTCCTTGTGTTCCTTTACAAACACGCGGTATTCCGCCAGGCCGTCGCGATGTTTTTCGTGGATGCGTTCGAGCGCGATCGTCTCTTCGTCCTTCTTCTCGCGATGGCGAATGAATTCCTCTATGTTGCGCTCGTTGTCCTTCGCCAAAAACTCCGTCATCTCGCGGAAGACTTTGTGATGGTTGCTGGTCCACTCCGTGAACGCTTCCGGATGCCGGTCGCCCCAGCTCTCCGCCGCCCGCGCGCTCCCTGCAAAAAGGGAAAATAGGGACAGTGTGCGCCACGCTAGCGCACATTTCCAGCGGGTGCAAGTCCCGCCTTGGTCCGGGTTGCTTGGGCCATGTAGCTATCCTGACGCCGGGTTGGTTTCGAAAGATAACCGGCGAAGCATCAGGAGACACACGGCGGAGAAGTCCGTCGGCAAGCAGTCAGGCCGTAACAGCAGTGAAGGCCGTTGAGGCTCCGAAATTTTAGACCCGAATGCCGACCTTGCACTGTCATGG
>Ga0070731_10000326_pt1 | contig 72373 bp, 59 predicted proteins | sample Coa_R1_2_FD_66448 | JGI IMG/M metagenome (GOLD analysis project Ga0070731, IMG submission 66448) | Surface soil microbial communities from Centralia Pennsylvania, which are recovering from an underground coalmine fire - Coalmine... | ecosystem: Environmental > Terrestrial > Soil > Unclassified ... | reverse complement strand
CCGGCGCACTCACATTTTCCGGGAGCACCGCGGGGCTAAGTCCGGTGGCGATGGATTCCGCGGGAAATACCTACGCTTTCGGCTACAGCACAAACGGGGGAGCGGCAGTAAGAAACAGCCTGTTTACCTGCCAACAGGACGCCTCGAGCTCTCTAACGGTTTACGATACGGACGGAAACATCCTGCAAGCGACTTATCTACCTCCGATCGGTTCCGCGAGTTCCGCGGCGCTGGGGCCGAATGCGGAGATATACGTGCTGGGCGGGACAAACATCAATTACACACCTACGCAGTCTCTGTCCGGCATGTCGAACATCCCGTTCTCCCTGACGCGCCTGGCGCAGCATGCGGGCGCATCGACGGTTCAACTGGCCTGCGTGACGAACGCGGCGAGCTATTACCCCGGGCCAATCGCCGGCGGCGAGATCGTGTCCCTGTTTGGACAAGCGCTCGGGCCGCCGCAAGGCACGGCGCCACAGGTGGACCTGCAAAATGGCTTCCCCACCCAGGTATCCGAGGTTCGGGTGACCATCAACGGATCGGCCGCCCCGCTGTTGTATGTCCAGGACGGCCAGGTCAACGCGATTGTCCCGTGGGCCCTGGCAAGCGCTTCCACGGCGCAGATCTGCGTCTCATACAACGGCTCGCAAACCAACTGTCTGCCATGGGCGGTATCCGGCGCGGCGCCCGGCGTCTTTACCGTGGATGGGGTTCATGCCGCCGCGCTGAACCAGGACGGCACCATCAACTCGGCGGAGAATCCCGCGGCGCCCGATTCCATCGTCTCGGTATTTGCCACCGGCCTGGGAGCCATTGGTCCGCCACAGAACGATGGCGCCATCGTGGCGCCCCCGCTTCCGGTGAATGACCTGCAATTCGTGGCGGCCGGCCGGGTAGGCGGTATCGTGTTCGTTTACGCGCCGGTGCCCACTGAATATGCCGGACCGGCGCCTTACCTGGTTGCGGGGGCCAGTCAGATCAATTTCACGGTCACAAACAGCGATCTGCGCCTGCAGACTGCGCCGGGTTCATCGGCGGACTTCTCCAGTCAATCGTTTACCGTCTATGTAGCCGGGCAGTAGACCGCGCACCACTCAATCGCGGCGCTCGCCTGCCGGCGGCTTGGACGATCCGTTGGAAACCTCGCGCAAGACGTCCGTCACCACTCCGTCCGCCTGGCCGGACTTCAGTTGATCCTGCATGCGGCGCAGCGCTACGCCCACGATGTCGCGATGGTGCAGCTTGGAGCCCAGCCCTTTTTCGGAGAGCTGCAGCCAAAGCTGATGCAGCAGGTCGATATCCTCGGGCCACAGGCGGGGCGGGTGCGGGCCAAGGTTGAAGAAGATGGATTCCTCTTCGCCCGGCACTACGATCTCGAGCGAGAGCGATGGCCGCGGCTCGGGCAGATCCTCCCACTCGCGTCCTACGGTGGCGCCCTGCTCGGCCGGGGTCATTTTCGGCGACAGCCCCATCACGATCCGCGAGGACTGCACACGCTCGGCTGTCTGCACGATGGCCGCGTAGGGATTGCCTCCCGGCACCACCATCAGCTCCACATGCTTGCCGGCCTTCTCCGCCAGGTTGACCACCTTACTGAAGACCTCGGTTTCATCCGCCGAAAAGATCTGGCTCAACTCCAGGCCATGCTCGCCCGAGCCGGCCTGGGTGACCTGGCGGACAGAGAGCACCACGATGTCGATGCGGCGCGTATCGGTCTTCTCCAGTACCCGCTGCAGATGTTCGAGGCGATTGGGGTTGCGCACTGCCACCAGGACGTTGCCGGACCGCACCCGCGCCGTGCCCGGCGTCAGGTCCTCTTCCGTAGTCAGGTTGAACTTCTCCATGTCCTCGGAGTGCGCCGCCGTGTGACTGCGATTGTACTTTTCGGAGAATTCAAAAACGATGAAGAAAGCAATCGTGAAGGTGACGCCGGAGATGGTGGCCACTTCTTTGGTGACCACGTTGATCAGCGCCAGGGCGAACAGGGTTACGGTGATGAGAAACAGTCCGACCGGAATCTCTGTGCCGCCGATGCGGAAATTCAAAGGCACTTTCCAGCCGCGGCCATGCGGCTGTTTATAGCGCAACACCAGCACCGACAGAGCCTTCATGGCGAAGCTCCAGACCACGCCGAAGGCGTAAGCCTCGCCCAACATGTAGACATCGCCCCGGCTGATGATGATGGTGATCAGTTGCAGGATCACGATCAGGTTGATCAGCCGGGAAGAGGTGCCGTATGTGTGATGCGGATGGCGGAACCAGTCGGGCAGCACGCCGTCCTCGGCCACCCGGTTGAGGACTCCGTTGGAACCGATGATGGCGGTATTCACCGCGCCGGCGAGAATCAATGTGCCCACCAGCACCACAAACGCATGGAACAGCAGCCGCAGCGACATGGGCCCCACCAGGTACATGGAGAGGCCCCCGATCAGGTTGTTCAGAAACTGCTGCCGCGCTGCGTCCGGAATGATCATCACCGCGAAGAAGGAGACCAGCGACGTGAACAGCATGCTGTAGATGAAGATCACGAAGCCGGCGCGTTCCAGGTTCTTCAGCTTGGGATGCGCGATCTCGCGGTTCACCTGCGCCAGACTCTCTTCGCCGCTCATGGCCAGCAGCGAGTGCCCCAGACCCACCAAAATAGCGATGAGGGTGATGGAAGGCGCCGCGGTTCCCCGCAGCCAGCCCAGTCCTTCCTTGCTGAAATGCAGGTTGGCCAGCGTGGGCAGCGGGACGGGCTGATAGCCGCCCTTAAAGATCGTAATGAGGCACCACGCGATCAGCAGGACCACCATGACCGTGGTGATCTGCATGATGCGCAGCGCCTTTTCGCTCGACTCGTGAATGCCGATGATGTTCTTGCGCCAGAAATAAACGGTGACGGCCGCCGCGAAAACGGCGGCGAAGTAAGGCGGATATACGTGGAGGCTGGGAATTTTCAGATACTCGCCGGTCTCGTTGATGAGGCCGCCCAGGTACAGTCCCGCGCTGACACCGCTGATGGGGCCTGTGAGCACGTAGTCGAACATCAGGGCCGAGACGGAGAATTTGGCCAGAGTGCCGCCCATGGCCTCGTGCACTACTTTGTATACGCCGCCGCGCACGAACATGCTGCAGCTCTCGATGTAGATCGCGCGCACCGCATACGAGAACAGCATGATGGCCAGGATGAACCAGGGCGCCGCCTTTCCGATGGCCTGCTCGGCGATGCCGCCCACGTAGTACGCGGAGGAAGCCAGGTCGCTCAGGACGATGGCTGCCGCCCTCCAGAAGGAGATGAACGACAGCATGACCGTGGTGGCGACGACGACATTAACGGCACGCGGCCGCTGGGGCTGGGTCATGCGTGGGGTACTCGGGATGATGTTGGCAAACACATGTTAACACGGGGTCCCGCACACGTATACACGCGGCGCGGCGGTGCGCTGCGCTTATATTAGGAATTGGCGATGACCTCCGAAGAACTGGCCCGCTCCATCGTCGCGCAGTTACGCTCCGCCGGGCACCAGGCATACCTGGTCGGCGGTTGCGTGCGCGACATGCTGCTCGGCCGCTCGCCTGAGGACTTTGACGTTGCCACGGATGCCCGGCCCGACCGGGTGAGCGAATTATTCGAGCGCTCCGAACAGGTGGGGGCGCACTTCGGCGTGGTGCTGGTGCGGGAGAACACTTCGCAGGTGGAGGTGGCCACCTTTCGCAGCGACGCCAGCTACAGTGATGGCCGCCGTCCGGACGCCGTGCGCTTCGAAAGCGACCCGCGGCGGGACGTGCTGCGGCGCGATTTCACCATCAACGCGCTCTTGCTCGATCCCGCGACGAACGAGGTGCTGGACTTCACCGGCGGCCGGGAGGACCTGCGACGCCGGGTGATCCGCGCCATCGGCGATCCGGAAGAGCGCTTTCGGGAAGATCATCTGCGGCTGATTCGCGCGGTGCGCTTCGCGGCCCGGCTGGGTTTCACTATCGAGCCTGCCACCATGGACGCGCTGGCACGCTTGCACGCGCTGATCCTGAAAGTTTCGCCCGAGCGCGCGCGCGACGAAATAGCGCGCATTCTGACCGAAGGCGGCGCACGGCGTGGTTTCGAGCTGCTGGACCAGACCGGGCTGCTGGGCGATATCCTGCCCGAGGTGGCGGCCATGAAAGGCGTCGCGCAACCGCCCGAGTTTCATCCGGAAGGCGACGTGTGGACCCACACCCTGCTGCTGCTCGAAAAGCTGCATCACCCCACCGTGACGCTGGCCATGGGCGCGCTGCTGCACGATGTCGGCAAGCCTCCCACATTCCGCGTGGCGGACCGAATCCGCTTCGACGGCCACGCGGAGGAGGGTGTCCGCATGGCCCACGACATTCTCACGCGGCTGCGTTTCTCCCACGAGCAGATCGAGCAGATCGAAGCGCTGATCGCCCACCACATGCGCTTCAAGGATACCGGCCATATGCGCGAAAGCACCTTGAAGCGCTTCCTGCGCATGGAGAATTTCGCCGAGCATCTGGAGCTTCATCGCCTGGACTGTCTGTCGAGCAACGGACGCCTGGACACCTACAAGCGCGTGCTCGCGCGCCGGGAGGAGTTGGGCGAGGAAGAGTTGCGGCCCAAGCCTCTGTTAACCGGGCGCGATCTGATCGAAGCGGGCTACGCGCCCGGACCGGCATTTTCTAAAATGCTGGCCCTGGTGGAGGATGCCCAGCTCGAAGGCCGTCTGCGGAACCGCGAGGAGGCGCTGGCCCTGGTGCGCGCGGAGTTCGGGCAGGGCTGACAGCGGCGCCTCATTTCAGCTGCGCATCGAAAAACTTCACGGCCGCGTGGTACGCCTCCAGCCAGTGTGCTTCGCGCAGGAAATCATGGATCTCGTCGGGAAAGATCAACTGCTCCACGTGCACGCGGCCGCGTAGCGCCTCCACCAGTTCCACGGTCTGCCGGAAATTGACGTTGCGATCGTCGTCGCCGTGAATCAGCAACACGGGCGAGCGCCAGTCTTTCACGTCCGCCATGGGCGATGAGTTGAACGCCAGCCGCCCCGGCGCGTCGTCCTTGCCGATGCCCAGTTCCTCGGTCCAGTCGTGCACGCCGTGCAGATCCACGCCGGCGGCGAACAGGTCCGACGCGCGCGCCAGGCCCAGCGCCGTCAGGTAGCCGCCATACGATCCGCCCCATAGCCCGATATGCGCCGGGTCCACCGCCGGGTGGCCTTTCAAATAGAGCCCGGCGCCCAAAACGTCGTTGAACTCGCTCGCACCGGTGGGACCGTAATTCAGCGCCTCCCGGAACTTCATCCCGTAACCGATGCCGCTGCGATAATTCACCGAGAGCACCACATAGCCCCGGCTCGCCAGGTATTGATTCATGGCGTAGGCATTGTTGTAGTAATACATGTAGTGCCAGCCCAGCAGCATCTGCCGCTGCGATCCACCGTGAAAGAACAGCACCGCCGGGCGCCGGGCGCCGCCCGCCATCTTTGGGAGAAACAACTGGCCGTGCAATTCGATGCCGTCCGCGGACGAGAAGATCACCTGTTGCGGAACCACCAGCGCGTCGCGCGGGAAGTCCGCGGGGATGGCGTCGGGCGCCAGGTCGCGCACTTCGCCGGATGCCAGCCGGATGGCGGGCCGCGCCGGACGTTGCGTATCCGCATGAATGAACACGACGGCGCCACCGCCGGCGGCGGCGGGCGACCACTCCAACCCGGTGCCGCTGGATATGGCGGTAGGCGTCCCACCGGCCGTAGCGACTCGCCAGATGTGCCGCCGGTCGATATCGTTTTGGTTCGACGAATAGACCAAGTCTCGGCCATCCGCCGTCATCGCCACGTGTTCCGCCTCGGATGCGCCCGGTGTCAGCAACGTAGCTTCTCCGCCCGCTGCCGGTACGGAGTACAAATGCGTCCACCCATCGCGTTCCCAGGGAAAGACCAGCCGGTCGCCGGCCCAGAACAATTGCTGCTCGGAGCCCAGTTGGCGGAAGGCGCTGCCATCGCCCTCGGCCGCCTTCCATACTTCCTTGCCGGCTCCGTCGCCCGCGGCATCCGCTACCCGTATGGACCACGGCGGCGCACTGCGCACGGCAGCGAAGTATCGACGCTCATCCACCGAAGGAATACGCAGAAAGGCGACGTGCCGGCTGTCAGGCGACCAAACCGGTTGCTCGTCGTGTTCCACGCTGGGGTCGAGATAACGGACGGTCTTGCCTGCCACATCGTACACGCCAATGAGGCTGTGATTGGCGCGCCGGCTGACGAACAACAGGCGCGACCCATCCGGCGACCAGCGCGGATCGCCGTTTTCCCCGCGCGCGTGGATCAGCTGCTCGGGTTTCTGCCGGCCATCGAGCGGCGTCCACCAAATCTGCCCTTTTCGTACGAACACCAGGCGGCCGCCCTGCGGCGCGACCGCCGGCTGCGCACCTTCGCCGATGAGACGCGGCGCGCCGCCCTCCAGAGACACCACCCAAACATCCTGTTCCGCTCCCCGCGGATCGCTGGTGGGATTGGGGTATTCCCCGGCGCCGTTGGCGCCCTCACCGCGAACGTACACAATTTCACGGCCGTCAGGAGCCCAATGCAAATTGGAGACCTCCTGCCCATCATCCGCGGTGTATGCGGTGAGGCTGTGGCCGCGGTAATCCGGAGGCTCCGCCACCCAGATGTTGCGTACTCCGCGCGCATTGTAGACCCAGGCGATGCGGCCGCCGCTGGGCGACATGGCCGGCGCCGACGGAAACGGCGCGCTGAGCACCTGCTCGAGCGTAAAGGAGTTCTGCGCGCACGCGCAGACGGCGCCCAGGAGCGCCGCGAAGAGCAACCCGGGAATTCGCATCCCTATAGCTTACAAGGTGGCGGGTACGCCGCAGGCGGCCTGATTGGGGAGACTCTGTGTGACGGAACATACGAGTCGACCAGCCGGACCTCCACCGGTTAACCAAAGAGAAGGGTAATAGACTAATTAACCAGCGTTAGCCTGGAAACAATATCGAGTACTTATCACTCCTCAGAGGAGGATTTACGATGAATATAACATCCGAATTGCGGGGAACTGTGCTGATCGTGGACGATGACCCCGCCGTCCTGGTCCTGATCCAAGCCATTTTGTCCGCCGCCGGCTATCGCGCGTTGTCAGCTACCACGCGCGCGGACGCCGTGCGGCTGACCGCCCAGAAACACATCCATCTTGACCTTGCTTTGCTTGATGTATACATGCCCGGAGTATCCGGCACCGCACTGGCGGACGAAATCCTTTCAATTCGTCCGGATATCCGTGTGCTCTGGATGTCCGGCTTCGTCAAAGACGAGTTTATTCGCGTCAAATTAGTCGACGGATACGCCGGATTCCTGCCAAAGCCGTTGCGCCGCGACGGTCTCCTGCGCGCGGTCGAGCAGGCCATCAACGGTGTTCCCGAACAACGCCCGGCCCAGGCTGCCCGAGCCGGCGGCGGCTCCGCGTAGCTTACTTCCCTCTCTCCTGGTGCGTGTATCTTGGTACCAGGGAGCCCGTCTTGAACGTATTTGAACTGACCGCGCTGGTAGGCGCCATCTCAGTGGTTGCCGGCTTCCTGGGTGCTCTGACAGGCCTGGGAGGCGGCGTGGTCATCACCCCCGCCATGGCGCTGCTGCTGGGGATCGATCTGCACTACGCCATGGGCGCCACGCTGATTTCCGTCATCGCCACTTCCTCCGGCGCCGCGGCGGCTTATGTGCGCGAGGGCTTCTCCAACATCCGCATTGGCATGTTTCTGGAGATCGCCACGACGGTGGGCGCGGTATGCGGCGCGCATGCCGCGGCGCGCGTTTCCCCATCCGGGCTGGGCGTGGTGTTCGGCGCCGTGCTCCTGCATGCTGCCTGGACATCCACGCGCGGCCATCCCCCGCCGCGTCCGGGGGAGCCCGACGATTCGCTGGCGGCCCGCCTGCGGCTCAATGGAACCTACCCCACGCCGCAAGGCCCCCGGCCTTACCAGGTCAGCGGCGTGAAATCCGGGTTCAGCCTGATGTTCCTGGCAGGCGCGGTTTCCGGCCTGCTCGGCATCGGGTCCGGCGCATTAAAAGTGATCGCCATGGACCGGGCCATGCGAATCCCCTTCAAGGTATCCACCACTACCAGCAACTTCATGATTGGCGTGACGGCGGCCGCCAGCGCCGGCGTTTATCTGAACCGTGGATACATTGATCCTGGGCTGACGATGCCGGTGGTGCTCGGCGTCCTGGCCGGCTCGATGCTGGGCGCGCGCCTGCTGCCCGGCGCTCCGACCCGTACACTGCGCTGGCTTTTTGCCGCGGTGGTGGGCGTCTTGGCCGTGGAGATGGTTTACAAAGGCGTCACGGGTAGACTGTAATGCTCACAGACCAGCAAATGGATATGATTATCGGCAGGCTGCTGCAGTTTGGCGTGGCGTTGTCCGCGTTGGTGGTCATGGCCGGCGGCGTCTGGTATCTCGTGCAATACGGCGCCACCCCGCCGGGTTACCACATCTTTCGCGGCGAGCCCGAGTATTTGCGGCATGTACGCGGCATCGTGAGCGGGGTGCGCGGCTTTCATTGCCGCCGCATGATCCAGCTGGGACTGTTGCTCCTGATCGCCACACCCGTGGCCCGCGTGGCTTTTTCGGTCGCCGCCTTCACGCTCCAGAAGGATCGCACATATGTTGCGATTACTTTGTTGGTTCTGGCCATCCTGCTAGTGAGTCTCACCGGCATAGGAGTATAATCAAGCCTCTGAAGCAGCAATCGAACGGCGGAGTAACATTGAAAACCACCAGATTAGTAATGGTAAGTTCAGTACTCGGACTGATGTCCCATGCAGCTTACGCACAGACAGCCGCGTGCACCAGCTTCCAGCACACTGTAACGGTTACCATTTCCTCGGCGAACGGCGCCGCGACCGTCTCTCAGGATCCGGCATGCGTGGCCCGCGGCGGCAAGATGTCTTGGACCGCCACGGAAGGCGACTCCTGGAGCGCAGATTTCACCGACGACTCCCACTCCCCGTTTGCCTCCGGCAAAAAGCACCACGGGGCCAAGGTCGCAAAGACTAGCGGCGACAAGGTAAAAGCCTGCTCGAAGAGCGACTCGAGTTACGACGCGGCAGCCGGTGGATGCGTTTTCAAATTCAAGGCGACGCATGTAAAGGGCGGTAAGTCTTGGATACTCGATCCCCAGGTTGTAGTGCAGCCGGGCACCTGACGCTGACCTGAATGATCGGCGAGCAACTCGGACATTACCGGATTGAATCCAGGCTGGGACAGGGCGGCATGGGCGTCGTCTACAAGGCCCATGACCTGCACCTCGACCGGCCGGTGGCCATCAAGGTCCTGAATGCGGCGGCGGTATCCGATCCCGAGCGCAAACGGCGCTTCGTGCAGGAAGCCAGGACGGCATCGTCCCTGAATCATCCAAACATTCTGCACATTTACGACATCGACCAATCCGGCGGCGTCGACTTCATGGCGATGGAGTTCGTGGCAGGCAAGACCCTGCATGAACTGTCCGGCCACCACGGTCTCCCGCTAGCTGAAGCGCTCAGCTACGCCAGCCAGCTTGCCGGGGCCCTCGCGCAAGCTCATGAAGCGGGCATCGTGCATCGCGACATCAAGCCGGCCAACATCATGGTTACCTCGGACGGCCTGGTGAAGGTGCTGGATTTCGGCCTGGCGAAACTGTCCGAACCGGCGGAGGAACTCGGAGATGCGGCTCTCACCCGGACCGCACACCTCCAAACCGAAGAAGGCGTGGTGGTCGGCACTGTCCAATACATGTCGCCCGAACAGGCGGATGGCAAGAAGGTCGACGCCCGATCCGACATGTTCTCATTCGGCATGGTGCTCTACGAAATGATCACCGGCCAGCGGCCATTCCGGGGTGACTCGCGGCTCTCCATCCTGGCGGCCATCCTGAACAAGGAGCCCATACCGGCCGGCGAGATTAAAGAGGGTCTGCCGCCCGAGGTGGATCAAATCGTCAACGGCTGCTTGCGGAAAGATCCCGATCAGCGCTTCCCGAATATGGCCACGGTGAAGGCCGCGATCGACGAAGTGCAAGCGGCATTGAAGGTTCCTTCTACTGCCAGCCGACTGGAACGTCCGCGTAAGCGTAGTTGGATCCGCGCGGGGGTGGCAGCCGCGGTGGCCGCGGTGCTCCTCGTGGCAGCCCTGCTGGCTTGGCGCTGGTCTCGCGGCGGGAGCCCGGAAAAGTTGATCGCCATGTTGCCGCTGAAGAGTGCGGCGGCTGACCCGGGCAGCCAGGCCTTTGCGGACGGCCTCTCCGAAACACTCAGCCGGCAACTTGGCTGGCTGAACCAGTTTCAGCCCATAGAGCGAGTGCTCCCTGCCGGCGACGTGCGCGGGGACGCGGCGCTGGGTCCCGCCGAAACCCGGAAGAGACTGGGCGCCGATCTGGTCTTGACCGGAGGTTTGCGGCGTAAGGGCGCTAACGCCGTATTAAGCATGGTCCTGTGGGCCACGAATCCGGTCCGGGAAGTAAAACGCATGGACCTGACAGTGCCTCTGCGCGATCCCTCGGTCATGCAACTCGAGTTGCTCAAAAAGATCGCGAAAATCCTGAACCTGCGCTGGAGCCCCCAGGCCGACGAGATCTTTACCACGGGAAACACCCAGGCGCCCGAGGCCTACGGCGCCTACCTGGAGGCCTGCGGATATGCGCGGCACCCGGATCGAGCCGACGATATGGATCGCGCCATCAGTTTGTCCCAGGCGGCAATCGCCAGGGACGGATCGTTCGGGCGCGCGTATATGGTCATGGCTGAGGCGCTGTGGGCCAAGAGTGCGCTCACCGAGGATCAGCAGTGGGCGGTGAAAGCGCGCGAAGCCTGTTTACAGGCGATCGCCGCCAAGGCCGACCTGTCCGACGTCCACCTGGTGCTGGGAAAGATCGATAAGAGGACCGGCAAGCCCCAGGAAGCCCTCGAAGAGTTTCGGAAGGCGCTGCAGCTCGACTCCCTCAGCATCGCGGCCCACACCAGTCTCGCGGAAGCTTATGAAGCTCTGGGGCAGGTGAACGATGCCGAGTCCGCCTACCGCGGCTTGATTGAACTTTGGCCCAATTACATCGTCCCCTACAGCCACCTCGGGTCTTTCTATGTCCGCCAGGGCCGCTACAAGGATGCCGAACCGGTCTTTCGAAAGTACACTGAGTTGGCGCCGGAGAACGCATCCGGGTATCAGAATCTGGGGGCGGTGTACCATCTGCTCGGCCGACCCGACGATGCCGCTGTCATGCTGAAAAAGTCGCTGGCGATCAAACCTTCGGCCCGCGGTTATACCAATCTCGGTACGCTCTACTTCTTTGAAGGCCACTATTCGGATGCCGTTCCCCTGATGGAAAAGGCCGTGGAGATGGAGCGCACGAACTATGTGTACTGGGGCAACCTGGGAGATGCATATCGGTGGGCGCCGGAATTCAAAGACCGCGCCGCGGAAGCTTACCGGGAGGCCATCCGTCTGGCGGAGGAGCAGCCCGGCACGGATCGGAACGACGCCAATCTATGCGCCAGCCTGGCCGCTTATTATGCCAAGCTGCCGGATACCGCGAGAGCGCTGTCGGAGCTTGCCAGGGCGCGGCGCCTCGCGCCCATAAATCCTGCCGTGCTCTTCAAGTCGGCCGTGGTATATGAGATCGCCGGCCGGAAGGAACAAGCCATCAGCGCATTGGATCTGGCGTTGCAAGCGGGCTATTCGATTGACGAAATTCGCCAGGACCCGGAGTTGACGGAACTGCGCAAAGATCCGCGGTTCGCGCGGCTGGAAAAACGCGCCGGCTCCGGCGCCAAGGGTACCCCCTAGCTCGAACCCCCTCGCCATGTCCGACGCCACCGAATTCACCAAAGCGCGGGATTTTCTGATCCGCCATCGCATCGACTATGAGCATGCCTGCCGGCATTTTCAGTGGCCGAAGGCGGATGAATTCAACTGGGCGCTCGATTATTTCGACGTGATGGCGGCCGGCAACCAGAATGCGGCGCTGTGGGTGGTGGATGAATCCGGCGCGGAAACCATCCACACGTTCGCCGGGATGTCGGAGCGCTCGAATCGCACAGCGCAATTCCTGCGCGAGATCGGCGTCCGCCGCGGCGATCGCATTCTGCTGATGCTGGGCAACGAGCCGCCTCTCTGGGAAACTCTTTTGGCCGCCTGCAAGCTGGGCGCGGTGGTGATTCCCGCCGCGACATTGCTGGGTCCCGAAGATCTCCGCGACCGGCTGGATCGTGGCGCAGTCCGCCACGTGATCGCGGGGGCCGCCCACACCGCCAAATTCGCCGCCCTGGAGCGCGACTACACCCGCGTTTGCGTAGGCGGGCCCGTGATGGGATGGCATTCGTTCGAGGATGCCGCGCGGCAAAGCGGCTCATTCACCCCGGATGGCGTCACGCGCGCCAGCGATCCCCTGCTGCTCTACTTCACCTCCGGAACGACGGCCAAACCGAAGCTGGTGCTGCACTCTCACCAGAGCTATCCTGTGGGCCACCTTTCCACCATGTACTGGCTGGGCCTGCTGCCCGGCGACGTGCATTGGAACATCAGCTCCCCGGGTTGGGCGAAGCACGCCTGGAGCTGCTGGTTCGCGCCCTGGAACGCGGGGGCCACGGTGTTCGCCTTCAATTATTCGCGCTTCCAGGCGCCCGTGGTGCTCGAGATGCTTGCGCGCAAGCACATCACCACTGTCTGCGCGCCGCCTACGGTCTGGCGCATGCTGGTGCAGGAAAAGCTGGCGGATTTCAAGGTGCATCTTCGGGAGGCGGTGTCGGCGGGCGAGCCTTTGAATGCCGAGGTGATCGAGCGGGTGCAGGCCGCCTGGGGGATCACTATTCGCGACGGCTTCGGGCAAACGGAAACCACCGCTATCGCCGGCAACTCACCCGGACAAGCGGTGAAGGCCGGCTCCATGGGGCGCCCCATGCCCGGCTATCGCGTGGAACTGATCGACGGAGAGATCTGCCTGGATCTGGCGCAGCCCACGCTGGGCCTGATGCTGGGTTATGGCGACGGCACGGGCGCGGCGGCACCCGATGGCTACTATCACACGGGAGACCTGGCATCCCGCGACGAGGACGGTTACATCACCTACATCGGACGGGCCGATGACGTGTTCAAGTCGTCGGACTATCGCATCAGTCCTTTCGAATTGGAGAGCGTGCTGGTGCGCCATCCGGCGGTGGCCGAAGCCGCCGTGGTGGCCAGCCCCGATCCGCTACGCTACGCAGTCCCCAAAGCATTTGTCCTGCTCGCTCCCGGGTATGTGGCGGGCGCGGATCTGGCGCGCGCTATCTTTCAGTTCGTCCGGCAGACGGTAGCGCCCTACAAGCGCATCCGGCGGCTGGAATTTACGGAACTTCCCAAGACCATCTCGGGCAAGATCCGCCGGGTGCAGTTGCGAATCAGCGGTTCGGCCGGGCAGGCACACGAGTACCGTGAAGAAGACTTCCCCGATCTGGGTTGAGTTCACAGAATATTGACGGCCCGCGCCGCCAGCAAAGCCACCGTGGTAAACGATATGCTGGCCTGTACCATCATCATGCCCTTCGCCCAGCGCGAGAGCACCGGCACATCGGTCGGAGAAAATGCCGTGCTGGTGTTGAACGCCAGGAACAGGTAGTCCACGAATCCCGGCATCCAGTCCTGGTCTCCCTGCATCATCTGCGGAAACAGGAACGCGCCTTCGGTGTGCTCTCCGCGCAGATCGCGCTGATTGGGTCCGCCGGCATCCAGCCGCCAATACCACGAGGCAAACACCAGGACGTTTGAGACCCACAGCGCCGCCGCCGACCGCAACAGATCCCGGGGCGCCTCTTTGTGTTCCGGAAGCGCGGCAATCAGCAGGATCAGCGAGCCGATCATGGCCGCCGTGACGATACCCAGTGAAGTGTATCCCACCGCCTGGCTGAGCGCGTTCTTGGACCGCTTGTGCAGCACGGTACCGAATAGCGAGAGGGGCGTCACCAGCGCCAGGGCCAGCCACCCGGGACCGGGACTCAAAGCCTCCGGCAATACCCAATACAACCCGCCGACCGCCAGCAGCGCCATGATCGCCGGCCAGCGCGGCTCCGCGCGCAGCCCGGTTGTGTCCGACATACACCCATCGTAAGACAGGCCTCAGTCGTTATGCAGTTTGACAGACCCATCCACTTTCGCCAATAAACGGCAGCAGCCTTCCCGGAAGGTCTCCGGCTCCGTCAACAGGCTGAGCACCAGGAACGCCTCCGATTCGAAATCGTAAAAGAATCCGGGTTGCGCCAGCACGTCTTCCTCGTCCAGCAGGGCCAGCACCCAATCTTCCTCGCGGCGCGTGCGAGGCACCTGCAGCGTGGCATACCAGCCGCCCTCCGCGGCCAGCATGCGGCAGGGGGATTCCGCGCCGATGGCGCACCGGAACCAATCGAGATTATCCCGCACGCGCGCGGCGATCTGTTCCCGGATTCCCTTCCCCAATTCCAGCAGCCGGGCCGCGGCGTGCTGCACGGGCGTGCTGACGGAAAGATACGTGTCCGCGATCAGTTCGAGCTTCTCCCTGGTTTCCGCGCGGGCGGGCGCGGGCCCTGCGATCACGATCCATCCCAGCTTCATCTGCGGCAACCCCGCGACCTTGGACAGCCCGCTCATGGAAAATGCCGGCGCTTCTTCGATATCCACTAGCCAGCGGACCCGGCGCGGATCTTCGGCGAAGGCATAGTCCGCGAACACTTCATCCGAAATGAGAGCGATCCTTCGCGGTGCGCACAACTCCGCGAGGAAGCGCGCCTCCTCGCGCTTCAGAAATGATCCGGTGGGATTATTCGGGTTCACCAACACGATGGCGCGCGTGCGCGGCGTGAGGGCCGCGGCCAGCGCCTCACAATCGACGGACCAGCCGCCGTGATAGACCAGGGGATACGAAACCACGCGCAGCGATTCCATGGACGCCAGAAACTCGAACAACGGATAGGACGGCCGCGGAACGAGCACCTCATCGCCCGCATCGGCCAGCAGCTTGAAGAGATAGGCGTACGCTTCACTGGTGCTGGCGGTAAGCAGTACGCGGTCCGGCGTGACGTGGTATGCGGAGTCCGCGTAATAACGGCAGACGGCTTCGCGCGCCGCGAGCAGCCCCGCGGGCTGGGGATCATACAGCAGGCCGCGCGGGTCCGCCAGCGCTTCTGCGATCTGGCTGGGATACGTGAATCCCGCGCGCGTGGGGTTCGATTCGGTCAAATCCAGGATGCGCGCACCCAACCGCCGCTTCTCCGCCAGCAGGCGCGCCAGGCGGTTGGGAGCGAGGTCCCAGTGAAATCGAGACGAGAACATGGAATGATAGGCTTGATTATATGGCCTTTCGCGGAGTGGATTACCTGCTGATCGATTCCCTGTTCAATGAAGAGGAACTGCTGGTGCGGCAGACAGCGCGGCAGTTCGTCGACGACCGCCTGATACCGGTCATTCGCGACTGTTATCGCGACGCGCGCTTCCCCTGCGAGCTGGTGCCGGAGATGGGCCGGCTGGGCTTCTTCGGCGCCAACCTGGAGGGCTATGGCTGCGCCGGCATGAGCAACGTGGAATACGGGCTGATTATGCAGGAGCTGGAACGCGGCGATTCTGGATTGCGCAGCTTCGTCAGCGTGCAGGGCGCCCTGGTGATGTATCCCATTCATAACTACGGCTCCGACGCACAAAAACAAAAATGGCTGCCCCTGTTGCAAAGCGGGAAAGCCGTCGGCTGCTTCGGGCTGACGGAGCCGGACTTCGGCTCCAACCCCGCCGGCATGCGCACCACCGCGCGGCGGGATGGCGGCGACTGGATTCTCAACGGCGAGAAGACCTGGATCACCAACGGAACGCTGGCCGATGTGGCTGTAGTTTGGGCGCGCGCCGAGGAAGGCATCCGCGGGTTCCTGGTGGAGCGCGGCACGCCGGGTTACACTTCGTCGGATATCCACGGAAAATGGTCCATGCGCGCATCGGTCACTTCCAGCCTGTCGCTGGCGGATTGCCGCGTACCGGCGTCCGCCATGCTGCCGGGGGCCAAAGGCCTGAAAGGACCTCTGGGCTGCCTCTCCCAAGCGCGTTACGGCATCGGCTGGGGCGTGCTGGGCGCGGCCATGGACTGCTACGAGACCGCCCGCCAGTACAGCATCCTGCGCAAGCAGTTCGATGACCGGCCCATCGCCTCGCACCAGCTTGTCCAGGAGAAACTGGCCTGCATGATTACCGAGATCACCAAAGCGCAATTGCTGGCGGTGCAGGTGGGCCGGCTGAAGGATCGTGGGAAGCTGGAACCGGCGCACATTTCCATGCTGAAACGGAACAACGTGGCCATTGCGCTGGATTGCGCGCGGCTCAGCCGCGACCTGCTGGGCGCCAATGGCATCACGGACGAATACCCCATCATGCGGCATCTGTGTAATCTCGAGACCGTGAAGACTTACGAAGGAACCGACCACATACACACGCTGGTGATCGGAGAGAGGGTGACCGGTATCGCCGCTTATAAGTAGCGGGGGATGCCCAGTCCCCGGCTCCGACTCAACCCATGCTTTTATACGCACTGACCATCCTGATAAGTGCTTTTCTGCTTTTTCAGGTACAACCGGTAATCGCCCGCATCATCCTGCCGTGGTTTGGCGGGTCGGCCGCTGTCTGGACCATCTGCCTGCTGTTCTTCCAGTCCGTCCTGCTGCTGGGTTATTTGTATTCACACTGGCTGTATCAACGGCTGCGGCCGCGCGCGCAAATGCTGGCGCATATCTGCCTGCTGGCCGTGAGCCTGGCGGTATTGCCCATTTCGCCTTCGGCTTCCTGGAAGCCCACCGGCACGGAAGACCCCACGCTGCGCATTCTGCTGCTCCTCGCCGCCAGTGTCGGCCTACCCTACTTTTTGCTGTCGACCACCGGCCCGCTGTTGCAAGCCTGGTACGCCCGGCGCTACCAGGGAGCTATTCCCTATCGGCTCTATGCGCTGTCAAACGCCGGCTCGATGCTGGCCCTGATCACATATCCGGTGCTGTTTGAACCATGGCTGGGCACGCGCAGCCAGTCGCTCAGTTGGTCCTGGGCGTATGTCGTGTTCGTGGTCCTTTGCGCCGCAACCGCTCTGCGAACACCGCGTCTGGCCGCCGCCGCATCCAGCGCCGCGCCTGAGCCGGAAACCGGGCACTCCGCATCCCGCACGTTTTTCTGGATCGCTCTTCCGGCCTGTGCTTCGATTCTGCTGTTGGCGGTCACTAACCATCTGAGCCAGAATATCGCGGCCATACCCTTTCTGTGGGTGCTGCCGCTCAGTCTCTACTTATTCAGCTTTATACTCTGCTTTGACAGCCCGCGGTGGTACCAGCGGCGGATCTTTCTGGGGTTCTTCGCGGTATCGGTAGGCAGCATGGCCTACGCGTTGTCGCCGGATTTCCAGAACAATCCCATCCGCATCATGGTTCCGTTCTTCGCCGTCGGGCTGTTTGTCTGTTGCATGGTCTGCCATGGCGAACTGGCCCGCTTGAAGCCGCACCCCAGCCGCCTGACATCTTTTTACGTGATGATCGCTCTCGGCGGGGCGCTGGGCGGAGTCTTCGTGGCCCTGATCGCGCCGCGGGTCTTCAGCGGATTCTACGAGCTGCCGCTGGGCCTGGCCGCCTGTGCCGTGGTGGTCTTCGCGGTGCTGCGGGCCGATCCGGAGAGCGAACTGGCAGGCTCGTGGCGGAGTCCCCGCCCGCTGGTGGCTACGGTGCTTACGCTGGCGCTGGCGGTGTACGTCGGCGTCATCATCCGCCAGCGCGGCGGCGTGGCCCGGGTGATGGCGCGAAACTTTTATGGCGGGCTGAAGGTTACCGACGCCACCGCCGACGATACCGACGATGCGGTTCGCAGGCTGACCCACGGCACCATCACCCACGGCGAGCAATATCTGGATCCCAAGCTGGAAGGCCGCCCCACCACGTACTACGGACCAAACTCCGGGGTGGGCCGCGCCATCCGGACGGATCAGGAAGCCGGACCGGTGCGGGTGGGAATCATCGGGCTGGGCGCCGGCACGCTGGCAGCCTATGGCCGCGCGGGCGACTATTTCCGTTTCTACGAAATCAATCCGCTGGTGCTGCGGCTGGCCAACACCCAGTTCCGTTTCCTGAAGATCTGCAAGGCCCGGCTGGACGTGGCGCTGGGCGATGCCCGCCTTTCGCTGGAGCGCGAGCCGCCCGAGAACTTCGACGTGCTCGCGGTGGACGCGTTTTCGAGCGATGCCATCCCGGTTCACCTGCTCACGCGCGAAGCGTTTCTTGTGTACTTCAGGCATTTGAAGCCGGGCGGCGTGCTGGCGGTGCATGTCTCGAATAAGCACCTGGATCTGAGCAAGGTCGTGAAGCTGGGCGCCGACGCATTGCAAAAAGAGGTGCGGCTGATCGACACGGAGGACGAGCCGAACGACGTGTTCGGATCCACCTGGATGCTGGTAACCGCCGCGCAGGGCTTCTTCGACAAACCGTTGCTGGGAGCCGCCGCGCATGCTGTGCCGCGATCCGGCAGCGTGCGCTTGTGGACCGATGACTACAGCAATCTCTTCCGCATTCTGAGGTAGTGCGAGCGTGCCGCCCTGCCGCATACTGTTTGTCGCGCCGCCGGTGGGACCTATCGGCTCCGGGGAAGCCGGCGGAGTGGAAACTCACTTACTCCATCTGGCGCCCATACTCGTCGCGCGCGGCCATCACATCGGCATATTGGCGCCCGCCGGGAGCAGAGTGCCGGCGCCCGGGGTTGTCGTTCATCAGGTCGATGGCCAGCCCAGTCCCAGCGCCACACGGGCTGCGAGAACGGCCGCGGCCGTAGTACACACCAACGGCGTGCTTGAGAACCTGTGGGACCGCGCTCTCCGGCTGCAGCGGGACTATGATGTAGTGGTCGGCGTCAATTATGACTGGTTGGCATTTTACCTGACTCCGTTCTTTGCCACAACGGTCGGCCACTGGATCACCATATGCTCCGCGATTGATGAAGTGGACCGCATTATCGAGAGGCGCTGGGGGGAAGGCCGCCTGCATCTGGCCATGTACACCGGAGCGCAGGTGGGGACGTTTCCGTTTCTCGAGCGCCGGCGGGTTCACCTGCTATACGGCGCCGTGGATGCCGCGGTCTTCCGCTACGGCGCCGAGCCGCGGGACAGACTGTGCTGGGCAGGGCGCATCTCGCCGGAGAAAGGCCTGGAGGACGCCATAGCGGTAGCGGCCGCCCTCCGCATGCCGCTGGATGTGTGCGGCAAGATTCAGGACGAATCGTACTGGGAGTCGGTGACCCGCGCGTCCGGCAGCCCGGAGATTGTCTATCACGGTTTTCTTTCTCCGGCGGAATTGCAGCAGCGTTACGCCAATGCGCGCGCGACGCTGGTCACGCCGCGCTGGATCGAGGCCTTCGGCAACATCGTGGTCGAATCGTTGGCGTGCGGCACGCCGGTTGTCGCATATAACCGGGGCGGTCCGGCGGAGATCGTCGCGCACGGGAAGAGCGGCATCCTGGTCCCGCAGGACGACGTCCCAGCACTGATCGATGGCGTGCGGCAGGCGGTCGCGCTGGACCGGCGCGCGGTCCGCGCGCGCGCCGAGGAGTTTTCTTTCGACCGGATGGCGGACCGCTTGCAAGCGTGGATTGAATCCATCCGCGGCGCGCCGCGCGAGCGGTAAACTACGGCCTCTTTACAATCTCGTTCTCGTCGGTCTCCGGCGTATCTCCGGACAGAGGATCTCCAACCCCGGCTCTGCGGATCCGCAGCATGGGTTTGTCGCTGACTGAGAAATCCGCACCGGACTCACCCGCCGATCCGATATCTTCGCCGCCAGTTTGACGGAGCAATTGTTTGGCGCGCTTTACCCAGTCCTCGTTGTCGCAATGCACGGACAACAGGATGCCGCCTTGTTTCACGCGTCCTTCGAAACGTCTCGCCTCATATTCCGGGATGCCCAGACCAGCCAGGCCTCCGATCAGGCCACCTACGGCTCCCACCGCTCCCAATCCAGCCAGCGCGGCAACGATCGGACCGGCCGCGATGAGAGGACCCAGGCCCGGAATCGCGATGGCTCCGATGCCGGTAAGCCAGCCCAGCACGCCACCCGCTACGCCGCCGGCGACGCCGCCGGCCGTCGCTCCTTCCGGAGCTTTCGTATTCTTCTCGTGACCCAAATCTTTTGTACCCAGATTTTCCTGAAACAGTACGGAAATATCCGTACCGCGAAATCCGGCCGCGCGCAGTGTATCCACCGCCTCCTCTACGCCGGGTCTGTCATGGTAAATACCGAATACAGAGGTATTTTTACCTGCCATGTGATCGCTCCCTTCCGTGGCGCGTGAAGAGCAAAACATTAGCCAATGGATGATAGCGTCCGGCCAGCGGCCGGCACCGCGGCCCAAAAACAGACTCTGTCATCTCAAACCCCGATTGACAGCGTTAGACGGAGTGTTTCATAATCGGGCGATCGTAACAAGGGGCGATCGAAGCTCTCGCGAAATGGCAACGGAATTGCTGATCGGACTCCGAGAAGAGCCGCAAGATGCATAAGCCCTATTGTTTTGCCGGCCAACCGGCCCCCTGTCTGGGTTACTTCGCCAACGACAAGCTGCCCTGCGTATGCGGTAGCGGAGAAAGCCTCCTGAAGGTGCTGAGCCAGGTTGCCGGCCCAATCGTGCCGGTCGAATTGCTGGCGCCCGCGCCTCTACACCTTCTGCCGCTATCCGCCTGATGACAGCCTGCATGTCAGGCGACGGCTGGGTGTTAACTGGGTCAAAACTCCCAGGCGAGGTATCTACTACCCTAACGCCAGCCAACCGAGCGCGCCGCGCGTGGCACTCCGTGAGAGCGGTTTATCGACCGCCGGATCCCAAGGCTGCTCGCTCAAGATCATACGGCTTTTGAAATTCGCTCCCCGGTCGTATGAGACCGCCATAGCTAAATCCACCAGCAATTCGCCATCGGGAGTTTTCCGGCCGTATTCATAAAATGCACAACAAATCTCGCCGCCCGCGGTCACAATCAGGTGTGGCTGGAATTCATGCTGCTCAGACAAACCGTCCGGCATCAAAGGTTGGCCCGCCGGCGGTCCTTGCCAGGTCTTCCCGCCATCCTGGGAACGGCGGCAGTAAAGGCGGGAGCGGCCCTCCCGGTCGTCAGCCCAAACGCAGAGAGAAATGCCGTCCGGCGCGATACAGGTGGCCGGCGCCGTCTCGGGCAAGCCATCCTGAACAACAGTGATGCCCTCGGCTATGGTGCTGGGGACGCCAAATGTCAGCCCTCCATCGTCGGAAGCAACCGACACAATACGGTCTCCACCCGGTCCGTTCATCCACACTACGTGTACCGTGCCGCGGGCGTCCACCATCACCTCGGGATTGAAACAGAGTCCGGGCAACATGGGACCCGGCCTGGCGGGCCCTTTCCCGCCCCAGAACAATCCATCACTGGAACGCGCGAAGCATAACGTACCGCCCATATCCGCCGCCAGATAGACGCTTCCCTGAAAGGCACTGGCGGCGTTGAGGTCGGCGGCGATCGAGTAGCAGCACTCGGCCCCCCCGATTAGGACCACAGTCGGCAAGGTCCAATGGATGCCGCCATCCTCGGAGCGGTAGACCACCAGAGAGGCGCGGGAACGGTCCGGATCGAGGGCCAGAGCCGCGAGATTCAAGTTGCCGTGCGCGTCCACGGCAAGTACAGGGCCTACCAGACCAGCCCAGCTTCTCTCCACCGGGAGAGGCCAGGATTCCCGCCAGGCGGCGCCTCCATCGAAACTGACGCGGGCGGAGATGACCCGCGTACCATCTGTCGGCGTGATTTCCTGCACACCCACGATGTGGTTTGGATCGAGGGGGTTGACCAGCAAAGCGGACTCATTCCGCACGGCGGCGGAGCTCTCACGTCGGGGACCCGGCTTGCGGGTGAGCGGCTGGGTATCTGTCATAGGGGCCTGACTAGCCTTAATTGAATTGTGACGCACATTCGCCATAAACTGCTATACATTCTGTATCGCGCATTACAGCCGGCTTGCGCCATTGGCGGGTAGCTTATTGCAAAGTCAGGAGATGCTTGAACGGGCGGATCTCCACTGTTAACCTTCTGGGATTCGTCTGACAACTCTCAAGCATAACCCGGTAGTCTCCGGCGGCGCCCGCCAGGCGATGCTATGATGACCGCTACTGCGATGCCGCAACTACGTCCTTTGGCCATGATTACGGGTGCTTCGAGCGGCATCGGCGCAACATTCGCCCGCCACTTGGCCGCCCGCGGCTGCGATCTGGTGCTGGTGGCGCGGCGGCGGGATCGCCTGGAAGAGCAGGCGCAAGCCATCCAAGCCGCCGATTCGTCGGTGCAAGCCGAAGTCCTGCCGGCGGATCTCACGCGCGACACAGACTTGAAAGCGGTCGAAGAGCGCATCGCGGCGGCGCCGAACCTCGAATTCCTGGTCAACAACGCCGGCTTCGGCATCGCCGGACGCTTCTTTTCCGTGCCGCTCGACGGCCAGGACCAGATGCACCGCCTGCACGTCCTCGCGCCCATGCGACTGATGCACGCCGCGCTCGAAGGCATGGTCCCCCGCCGGCGGGGCAGCATCATTAACGTATCGTCGGTCTCGGGTTTCGGACAGAATCCGGGCAGCGTCAGCTATTCCGCCACCAAAACCTGGATGACCAGCTTTACCGAAGGCCTCTACATGGAGCTGAAAAGCATCGGCTCGCCGGTACGGGTGCAGGCGCTGTGCCCGGGATTCACGCTCTCCGAATTCCACGACACCATGCACTTCGACCGCAAGCAAATCCCGGCGTGGATGTGGATGTCCGCCGACGAGGTGGTGGCGGCTTCGCTGCGCGGCCTCGATCGCGGCCGGTGGCTGGTGATTCCCGGTTGGCGCTATCGCCTGCTGGTGTTGCTGATGCGCGGTTTCCCGCGGCCGTTATATCATTCCCTGGCCATCAAATACGCGCGGGGCACCGGACGGGACCGTTGAGTTATATCGCATAGACCACGTACCCGGCGTTTTCGAAGACCGGCGCACGGTCCGGCAGGCGGTTGCGTGGCGTGAGCACGATGTAGTCGATGCCCAGCGCGCGGTCGCGCGCCAGGTCGCCCGCGCTGAACGGCTGAGCCATTACCTGCTGCCAGCGAGCCCACCATTGCTCGCCCAGCTCCGTCAGGTAGTTTACTTGCCCGCCACCCTTCCAATCCACGTAAACGGCGCGTAGGGCCTCGCTGCGGAAGATGCCGGGCTGCAGCTGCTTGCCGGCGTCGGGGAACAGGAAAACGGCATCGCGCGGGCTGGAGGCGCGCGCCCAGGCGGATAGGCCGGTCAGCTCGGGTGTGTGTAGTTGCGGATGGCGGACGCCGGCAAGGTTCGGGAAAAGGAAGAACGCGGCCACCGTCACGGCAGCCAGTGCCGGCGCGCTCCACTTGAATTTGCGGCTCTCGGCCCAAGCGGCGAACGTCGCGCCCACGGCAACCAGTGCGGAGACCAGCGCAAACCGGCCCGAGACCGGTCCGCTTGCCAGGTAGACCAGCGCAAACCACGCGAAGGCTTCGGGGAAGCGGCGCGCCTGAGCCGCCAGGATGCCGTCCGCGGCCGCTGTAAACTGCGCCAGCACCACCACGAACAACAGCGCGCGCATCGGCTGGAGCTGCGGCATCAGCGACCATTTCAACTTCTCCAATAACAGGAGCGAAGCTGGCAGGCTCAAGATGCCAATCAGCGGCACCCAGACCAGGATGAATCCGAGGTCTGGTGGCGTTCGTTTACGCAGCCGGGCATACGCCAGCAAGGAAGCCACGTACAAAACCAAATATCGAGGCAGCCAGTCGCGCCACCACTCCGAGATCCAGGAATATGGCGCGCGCATACGCTGCAGGCGCTCAATGGCGGGAGTCACGCGGGCGAAGAAGAGCTGCGCTTCGGTGGCGCCGTCCTGAAATCGCGCCGAAATCGCCAGCACGATACAGGCGCCCGCCAGCGGCACCAGCGGGTGGTATTTGCGCCGGACAACTGCCAGGCAAATGAAGGCGCCCCAAAACGGCCATACGGCGGGCGGATGCATCAGGAAGGCGGCCGAGGCCGCGATGGCAGCCCACAAGTTCCGGCCTTGCGCGACCAGGCCGATGGCCAGAAACGTGAGCGGCACCGCAAAACCGCGCGGGTCCGGTTCCAACTCCATCGAGAGTACGGCCGGTCCGCCGATGGTGGCGCCCAGCGAGATGGCGCCCGCCACCAACAGCGATGCCGGCGCGGAAAGGCCCAACGCGGCGGCCATCAGGTACAGGCCCCAGATGCCCAGTGCGCGCGTGACCATCTGGCAGCCTTCGAGTACCTCGCGAAAGCCCAGGCCGGTCGAGCGGGCCAGGCCGCGTGCGGTTTCGTCGTACAACGTGAACGAAACGTGCGGGCGCTCCGCCAGGATGTCGCGCCGCAACACGGCCGGATCGCGCAGATGCTCCAATATGGGGACGTAGATCTGGCTATCCTGTTGCAGCCAATTGTGGCCCGGGAACTCGAACCACGAAAGCGCGGTGAGTGCCAGAATGACTGCCGACACCGCGACGTTTTTCATTGCGCGGGGGTCTTCTCCAATTGCTGTTTGATCCAGACGCGGGCGGGATCCAGTTGCTGAGCTTTGGCGAAAGCCTGGCGAGCGTCGCTGTTGTGATGCTCCTTGCGCAAGGCCAGGCCCAGCCACAGGTAGGCCTCCGCGGAGGCCGCATCCAGGCTGATGGCCTTGCGAAAGTCCGGGATGGCCACGCCCGGACCGCCACCCATAGCCTCGGGCAGATAGTAATTTCCCACGCCGCGCGCCAGGTAAGCCTGAGCCGATTTGGGATCGAGTTCCAGCGCCTTGCCGATGGCCTCGCGGGCGCGCTTGCCGTAAGAAAGCGCGAAGAGCAGATTTGCCGGCACCACCTGCCCGCAAAGCGTGCCCAGCACGCGGTGGTACTCGGCGTTTCGGGAGTTGATGGCAATGGCGCGTTCGGCGGCGTCTATGCCAACTTTGGCGGCCTGCTCGGCTTGGTTCTTATCGCGCAATTCCAGGGCGACTTCGGCAAGATAAGAGGACACCAGCGCCACCCGGTATTGCGCGTCGCCGTCGTGACGACTTTTTTGGGCCGCCGCCGAGAGTTCGGTGACCTGTCTCTGGAGCTCCGCGCGATCCTGGCGGTCTCTGGCGCTTTCGAGCGCGCCGGGCTCCGCGAGCAGGGCAGCCATGAAGAAGATTGCGTGCATCTACTTTTATTACAGCGCAAAGTGATCCTCAGCGGGTTGTGCCCGCGACCTCACTGAAGCGCCGGCAGGTAGATCTTCAAGGCGCCGTTCTCGCCCGAGAGGCGAATCTCGCCGAACGAATGGCGCACGATTTCGTCCAAAGCAGGGAGGGCCAGCGCCGCGGCATGCCCGCCCCGCGGCGGTTCAACGGTAAGGATCGCGCAGGCATCCGGCGAGAGCTCGCTCGCGACAGACGCGGAAGTGATCGAGAACTCGCCCCGCGGGCCGTTCTCCCGCGCGCAAATGGCCATGTGCATCAGGAGCAGCTCGATTTCGCCGGGATCAACCCGGACGCGGCCTGCCATGGGATCCAGGTTCAGCCGGAGCAATACTTCGTCGCCCAGCGCGCATTGCAATAGATCGTCCAGGCCGGACAACAGATCGTTGACATACAGGTCAATCGGAGGCCCGGGCTGGCGCTGCCCGAACTCGAGCAGACGGCTGGCCAGCCGCACCGCGCGCGTGCGACCCTTGCCGGCCTCCAGCATGCTGGAGAATTTCTGAGCCACGGCGGCCGTCAGCCTGCCCAGGATCTCCATGCGGCTGGTCGAACCGTGATCCGGAGCGCCCCACGGTTCGCTGCCGGAACGCCGGCCTGCGGCGCGAAACAACAGGCAGACTCCCACGGCGTTTTCGCCGCTACGCACGGGCGTGGCGCTGCCCTGAATCGCAGTGCGGGTTCCTTGCCTGCTCAGGAGCACGGCATTTTCTCCCAACCCGATGCTGATTCCTTCCCGGAGCACTCTGCCGAGCGGAGAGGCCAGAGGTGCGCCAGTAAGAGCATTGAGAACTGTGACCACCGCACCGACGGGTTTGCCGAGCGCCTGCTCTTGATTCCATCCGGTCAGCGCCTCGGCCACACGATTCATCACGGCGACCTGCCCGCTTTCCTGCGTGACCACCACGGCTTCATCGATGCTGCCGATGGCGGTGGCCAGCCGCTCGCCGACTTCGATCAGCTGCCGCTCCCGGCGGTGCCGGTCGAAGGCGATTTCGATGGCGGTGCGCAAGGCGCGGTCGTCGAACGGCTTCAACACATAGCCGGAGGGCGCGGTTTTCTTGGCGCGCTCCAGAATCTCAGCATCGGCGTGCGCCGTGAGATACACCACGGGAATCCTGAGCTGATCGTATAGCGCTCCGGCCACCTCGATGCCGTCCACTAAGCCTTTCAATTTGATGTCCATCAGGACCAGGTCCGGCTCGGTTTGGACCGCCAGACGGACGGCCTCGGTACCCGAAGCGGCGGATCCCACCACTTCGTATCCCAATCCCTCTACACAGGCGGCAATGTCGGCGGCCACCACCTTCTCATCCTCAACCACCATGATCCGGGGCTTGCTCATCTGATTCTTCCTTTCTTGATTCCGTTGTTTGAAATACCAACCGGTAGCGCGTGCCGGCGTCGCTGGAGCGGTCGATCTCCGCGCCGATCTGCTCAGCCAGCAGGCGGACGAGATGCAGGCCAAGGGACCGGGTAGCAGCTGCGGGATCGTTTTCCGGGAGGCCGCATCCGTCGTCGCCCACGGTGAGTTCCGCCTGGCCGCCGGGCACCGCCCGGAGACCCAGCCGGATGCGGCCCTTTCCTCCGGGGAACGCGTGCCGCAGCGAATTGGAAACCAGTTCGTTCACGATCAGCCCGCAGGGAATGGCGGTGTCGATGGAAACGGTGATCTCCTCGATGTCCATATGAAGATCAACCTCGCACGAATTCACGCCGTAGGAGCAAAACAGGCTGGCGGCCAGGCTGCGCAGGTATTCGCCCAGATCGATGCGGGAAAGATCTTTGGCGCGGTGCAGTTGGTCGTGCAGCAAAGCCATGACCAGCACGCGCTCACGGCAGTCCCGCAGAGTTTGCAGCAGAACCTCATCGTGAAAATAGCGCGCCTGGAGCCGGAGCATGCTGCAAATGACCTGCAGATTGTTCTTGACCCGATGGTGCACTTCGCGCAGCAGCACTTCCTTTTCCTGCAGCGCCCGCTGGATCTTTTCCTCCGACCGCCGCCGCTGGGTCACATCCCGGAAGTAAACCGCCAGGCCTTCCTCGGACGGATAAACGTGGACCTCAAGCCACCGGTCGAGGGGCGCATGCGGATAGAATTCTTCCAGGTGAGCCGGCGCGCCGGTTTCCATGGCTTGTTGATAAACCTGGTGAAAGCGGCTGTCCACCGCCTCAGGGAACACGTCCCACAGCCTGCGGCCCAGAACGTTGTTCCGATCCCTCATCCACAGATGTTCCGCCTGCTGATTCACGCGGATCAACCGCCAGGATCGGTCCACCGCGAAGAAGGCGTCGGTGCTGTTCTCTACCGCGCAAACGCAGCGGGCTTCGGCATCGCGCAGGGCGGCTTCATCCAGTTTGCGGCGAGTGCGGTCGTGGCCGACCATATAAGCCGACCCTTCGGCGTGGAACGGCGTGCTACTCCACGTGATCCATTTGTAAGAACCATCGGCGCAATGGAAACGGCTCTCAATATCCGTGATTGGCGTGCCGCGGGCCAAACCGGCAATGGGGGCCGCGGCTCTGCAGCGATCCTCGTGATGAAGCAGATCGAGAAGGCTGGTGGCGAGCAGTTCCGCCTCACTATGGCCGATTGTCCTGGTGAAGGCGGGGTTGACGCGCGTGAAACAGCCATCCAGGGTGGTGATCCAGAGCGGGTCGAGCGAAAGGGTAAAGAACGGGCCGGGGTCGCCGTGCGCGCGGTGCTGTCTCCCGCGGATCGCGTTAACGATGGAATGCCACGTCATGTGTTCCCGAGATCATTTTACCGGGAGGGCTCGGCATAACCGCAGCGACTATTTTGCGATGTGCCGTATAATCAATTGTTTACGGGAAATCGTCCACTTGTGAATGGCCCATTGCCGGCGCGCATAAGGAGCTCATTCTTGGGCACGAACGGCGTGCCGCTAAAGCCTTCCGGGTGACCTGCCGATGCTGAAGACATGCCGCGAACACGCGCTGAACTTCGGATGCTTTGCGCAGACATGGTGGAGGTCTGCTGGAAAGAACCACCCGGCCACAAGCGCAAATCTACAGCCCTCTTGGAGGACATTTCCCGGTCGGGGATGTGCTTGCAGTTCGAAATACCGCTGGCCATCGGCACGCACGTGCAGTTACACTGCCCGGGCGAGAAACTGGCTGGCGTAGTGCGGTACTGCGTCTACCGGGAGATCGGCTATTTCGTGGGTATCGAATTGGAGCCGTCCAGCCGCTGGTCCCGCCACCAGTTTGAGCCAAAGCACTTACTAGATCTGGAAGAACTGGTGCTGCGCAGCGCACGGCGGACCAGCCCGCTCGTTCAGTAGGCTTGATCGTTAGCTTACGCGGGCTGCCCCATACCTGTACAATGGAGAATCCCGCCGCCATGGCAGCTACCACCGTCTCCATTCTGATCCCCCTATACAACGAAGAAGAATACGTCGGAACGTTGCTCGAGCGGGTCATGGCGGCCCCCCTCCCTGAGGGCGTCAGCCGGGAAATAATCGTGGTGGATGACGGCTCCCGGGACGGCTCGGCCGAGATCGTGGAGGACCTCGCCGCCGCGCACCCCGGCGTTCTCCGCTTGATCCGGCAACCCCGCAATCAAGGCAAGGGCGCCGCCATTCGCACGGCCATCGAGCACGCCACCGGCGAGTTCTCGATCATTCAGGATGCGGATCTGGAATACGACCCCCGCGAATACGGGCGCGTCCTCGGCCCTCTGCTGGAGGGCAAGGCCGATGCGGTATTCGGCTCGCGTTTCATGATCTCCGGAGAGCGCCGCGTGCTCTACTTCTGGCATTCGGTGGCCAATCAGATTCTCACCGGCATGTGCAACATCGTGGCGGACTTGAATCTGACGGACATGGAGACGTGTTACAAGGCCTTCCGCACTTCCCTGCTCAAGAGCATTCCGCTGCGCAGCGACCGCTTTGGCATGGAGCCGGAGCTGACCATCAAGCTGGCCAAACGCCGCGTGCGCGTTTATGAAACGCCCATCGCCTATCACGGACGCACTTACGAGGAAGGCAAGAAGATCGGTTTAAAGGACGCCTTCGAGGCTGTCTACGTGATCCTGAAATATGCCTTCACGAGCGACCTCTACAAAGGATCCGGACCGGACATCCTGGACGCCCTGTCCGGCGCGCGGCGCTTCAATCAATGGCTGGGGGACACCATACTGCCCTACGTCGGCAGCCGGGTGCTGGAGGCGGGGGCGGGCATCGGAAATCTCTCGGGCATCCTCTCTCCGCGCCGCGAACGCTACATCGCGGGGGACATCGAGCAGGAGTACCTGGCACGATTGCGTGCGCGCTTTCAACACCGTCCGAAGGTGGAAGTGCGGCACTGCGACCTGGAGAATCCGGACGATTTCGCGTCCCTGGCCGGCGTGGTGGATTCGGTGGTCTGTCTGAATGTGCTCGAGCACATCAAGGACGACGCCGCGGGCCTACGCAACATCTACACGGCGCTCGAACCCGGCGGACGCGCCATCGTGCTGGTGCCGCACGGCCAGGAAATTTTCGGATCGCTGGATATGGCGTTGGGCCACTTCCGCCGTTATTCGCGAGAAGAACTGCGGCAGCGGCTGGAACAGGCCGGCTTCCGAGTCGAACGCATCCTGGACTTCAACCGCATTTCACGCCCTCCCTGGTACGTGACAGGCCGTATCCTGAAAAGCCGGACGCTCAGCCGATTCCTGCTGCGCATCTTCGACCGGCTGGTGTGGCTGTGGCGGCGCATCGACGCGCGGTTGCCATGGCCGCCCGCGTCCATCATCGCCATCGCGGTGAAGGACCGGTAAACAGGCGAAGCCTATTGCACCGCGATCGTCACGGTGTTGGAGTTCACGGTGCCCATCGAAACCACCACGGGCACGGCCGCGCCCGAAGCGACTCCCGCGGGCACTTCCGCGTTGACCTGGTATAGACCTACGTAGCCCGGCGCGAGTCCCGAGAATGTCACATTGGCCGTCAGCCCGCCGATGGTTACCGTGGGCGTCGTGGATGTATGCGCCAGGTTATTGGAGTTGGTTGACGCCGGCGCGCCGGTGGCGGGCTGATTGCTTGTCACCGCACCCAAACCGGTACAGTAAATCAGGATCGTAGTCGTACCGGCTACCGCGGGGTTAGCGGCGTTGATCGGCTTATAGTTCTGGTCCAGGATGGCCCCCGCTCCGGTGCCCTGGGCGTTCTGGGTGAAGATGGCCGGTGCGAATTGCGCCACGGTCACCGATTGCGCGGTGCCTGTGGAACTGAACAGCATCGGCGTAATGGTGGTAGACGACTGCTGCGCTACCTCCCATGGCACTTGCACGTTCGCCTGCCCGCCGGAAACGAAGAACAGAGGCGCCGCCGTGCCGCCGAATTGAAAAGACAGGTTACCGAGGTTAATCGAAAGCGGCAGGGCCGTGTCAACGGATGTCGACGTAAGGAAGAAATCGCCAAAGACCGAGGCAATGCTGCCGGGAACTACGGGAGCGGCGAAGCTGGCTCCGTTCACCACTCCGCCCGCATTCACCTTAGGAACCTCGGCCACGGGCGTCAGCAGGCGGATGGCATTGTTCGCACTATCCGAGATGTAGACGTTCCCTCCATGCACTGCCACGCCCGAAGGAAAGAACAGTTGGGCGCTGGTGGCGGCGCCTCCATCCCCGCTCCAGCCGGGTCCCAGCGCCTGGTTGCCGGCTATAGTGACGATGGTGCCGTTGCTGTCCACCAGGCGGATTACGGAGTTGTCCGAGTCGGCAATGTAGATATTGTCGGAGGCATCCACTGCAACGCCCTTAGGATTGTTGAGCGTAGCCTGAATCGCCGGACCGCCGTCGCCGGAATAGCCGAAGACTCCGTTGCCCGCCACGGTGCTGATCACTCCGCTGGTATTGACCTTGCGGATGGCGTGGTTGCCGGTGTCCGCGATGTACAGGTTGCCGGCTGCATCCAGAAAGACGCCATTGGGGTTGCAAAGCTGCGCGCCTGTGGCGAGACCTCCATCGCCTGAATATCCGCAGCCGGACGCTTGATTCCCGGCGAACGTGCTGATGTCGCCCGCGGCGAAGGTGGCGCTGCCGAAAACATTATTGGTGCAGGCGATGGGCGTCTGGTTGGCGCATACCACGCTCACTACATTCGCGCCGGGATCCGCAATGTACACGTTGCCGGAGGCATCCACGGCTACGCTGGAGGGATTGTCCATCTGCGCGTTGACAGCCGCCCCCAGGTTGCCGCCAAAACCGGCGCCCAGGGTGTTCTTTCCGGCGAAGGTGGAGATATTGCCACCGGACACCTCCCGGACTTCGTAGTTGCCGCTGTCGGCGATATACATGTTGCCCTTGCTGTCGAAGGTCACACCCGAGGGGCTGTTCAACTCGGTGCCGCTGGCCGTGGCGGATGATCCGTCACCCGCGAACCCAGCGGTGCCGTTGCCCGCCACCGTGGAGATCGAGCCGTTGGAAATCTTGCGCACGCGGTTGTTGTTGGAATCCGCGATATACAGGTTTCCGGAGGAATCGAACAGGAGGCCGAACGGGCCGTTCAGTTGGGCGCTGGTGGCCGCGCCGCCATCTCCAGAAGAACCGCCCGTGCAGCCCGTCACCGCACACCCCGACCCAGCTACCGTCGTAATGGTGTAAGGCGGCGCCTGGGCCAAACAAAGCAGCGGCCATAACATAGCCGCGGAAACCAGAAACCGGGTATAGCTCTTGCGTACAATGGCTGAATAAATTAGTCGATGAGTCACCTTTATAAGTCCTCTTACCGGCTCGTGTAACTCCGCTGCAACAGGTGGGCTAAAAATTCACCCTCAACGGAGCCGATACTTTCTGAGCAGATCCTTCACGGGCGCAAGTTGATCGCGCACCCGTTGCTGCTCTGATATGGATACGGGAACGAGCCGGATATTCTCCAGAACTCTATCATAAGCCCTGACGAGCTCCACCGCTTGTCGCGCGGCGGCCAACCGCTGGCCCGCGGCGAGCATGATCTCAGTCGCGTGCGCCAGAGCAAGGCAGGCCTCTATCTCCGCGCGGACGGTGGTCTCCGCGGCTTCGGGTTCCGGAGGGAACAGCAAGGCGACCCCTGGTTCTGCTATTGGCTGACTTCCCCCGAACCAGCCCGGGCATGCCCCCGCATTCCAGTGCGGCGCTGACTCTCCATCTGGTCCAGCTTGGTGCGCTGCTCCGGCGTGAGAATCTGATAGAACGCGGCCCGCGTTTTCGACTGTGCCACGGTCAACTGGGCTGTGAGGTTGCCGATGGTGGACCCAAGTTGCTCCATGCTCACGGTGTTGTTGCTCCGCACCGCGTCGTTCAGCGCCTGGTGCGCGGTTCTCAGACTCGCGTGCAGAGACTTCTCGGCGGCGGCGCCACTGGAGAAGATCGTAGTGGCCTGCGACTGCTGCTCCGCGGTCAGGCTCAACCGTGCGGTCATTAACCCGACATGATTCTGCGCGCCGTGCGCGCCGCCTGGGCCCTGGGCCATAATTCCGGCCGCCAGAGCGCATGACAAAAAGAAAGCACTTAGTGTGTTCTTCACGTTTGCAGATTACCTCTGCAACGGGAAACGCCCGCAGGCGCGCTTGCGTTACGGTTTTGTTGTTAAGGCTTCGTAAAATCAGGCGGATATCAGCGCTTCCCATATTCCGGATACCAACGCAGACCCACAAACGCGCCCGGGTAAGTCGCTTGCACGAACTCCACCTTTTCCGGAGAAGTCTTGAAATGGAAAGCCTTCACGCCGCCCTGGATCTCGAACTTGCCAAACCGGTAGTTCAATGAGGCCTCCGTATCCCAGATGGTGGCGCGATGCGGAAAAGCGAATCCGGACGCACGGGCCTCGAACCGGAAATTGTGGCTGATGAGATAGTCGGCGCCCAGGCCGAAGCTGGGATAGATGAACCAATCCTTGCCATACGCGCTGACAATGATGGGAGCTCCCGAAGCGTCGGTTTGGCCGTGCCGCAGCGGCGCGTCAAAGGATGACGCGATGTTGGTGTACTGCACCTCCCACAGCGTCTTGATGTGAAATTTGGAGTCCTTCACGGGGAAAGGCCATGACAGGTAATCGAACGACGCCTTGACGTTTTGCATGACGTAGTGGACAGCCAGATAATCGCCCTGGTTGTAACTGGTGCCGTAGATGATCGAAGCAGCCGGCAGCGTGGGATTCCCGTTGCCTTGAATCCGGAAGTAGGAAATGCGGAGCGCATTGTGCTTGCCCACCGGGATACTGATGATTCCGGCGGGCGCCGGCCGCGGTTTGCCTAGATAATCCACGCTGCTGGGCTCGCCGTTTCCGTTGCCATGTCCCGTTCCCATAGAGGGGTGTCCATAACCCAGCCAGTACTGCGCCGTAATGGAGATCCCGTCGCCCGCATAGAAATCGCCGGCCGTCACCACCTGGGGAGGCGCGGGCGGAGGGGACGGTTGTCCGGCGGGCGCCGGCTGTTGGGTGGTAGTCTGCTGCTGCGCGGCGGGCTGCTGCGCGGCGGGCTGCTGCGCGGCGGCCGGCTGTCCGTGGAGGACAAAACCGAGGCACACACCGGCAATCCAGGCAGCCGTTTTTAAGGCATTCCGCATCGAGTATAAGCTCCGAAAACCCCGCCCTAACCGGCAGGGCTGAAAACTGGCAACTGCAATAACGGCGGGTTGGCTGGCGCGAATCCGCATCCGTTTCAAAGCGCCAGTTCTTTATGATACATCATGTCCTTCAGATTGAATTTGGTCTTGACCGGGAGTTGGCCCAGTTCCGTGGTGAAGGTGACTTCCCGATCGTCTTCGGTCAGCGGCACCACGTCGCGTGGAAAACCGAACAACAGCGTGGGAGGGCCGGAGCTGGTGATCGCGCCTTTCTTGACCGCGCTGGGCTGCGCCGGCGCCTTTCCCTTAGGTTCCAGATAGGTCAGGTTCTTGATGCGATCGAGCAACTCGTCGGTCAGTCCCTGCGACACCGTGGTGCCCGAGTCGCCGTCGTCGGAGTGCTGGCGGCCCTGCCGCAGAATCGGTACACCGCTGACGCTGATGACGTAGGCGTTGGCGAACTCCTCGGGCAGCGGATTTTTCAGGGCCTCCACTATGGGCTTGGCGCTTTCCCAGCGCACCGTAGCCTTATAGGATATGGGCATCGGTCCGCCTTGACCGCCGCCGCGCCTGCCGCCGCCCATTCCCCGGCCGCCGCCACCCATGCCGCCGCCGCCAGGGTACCCGCCACCGCCGGCAGGATAACCACCGCCGCCGCCGACCCCGGGATCCCCCGGCGAGGCGCCTCCGTAGGGCCGGCTCATGGCCGCCGACGAAGCCGTCACCTCTTTGGCCCACGGCGATTTTGTCAGCAGCTTATCGATCTCTTCGCTGGACCACTCCGCCGGCTCTTTCTTGTTCCAGAAGTCCGAGTTGCCGGCATACAGCCGGAACCAGGGTTGTGCGCTCGCTCCGGCCGCGACCATCAGCAGCCCGCGGCGCGTGAAACCGTAAGTCTCAGACATAGTCTTATCCTAATTAGCTTGAGACGTTAGAAAGGGCGCGTAAGGTTGCAGTGGAAATTCCGCCACTTTCTGCGAGAATGAGGATGATGCGGTATGCAATCCTCTCCCCTGCTTTGCTGATACTCCTGCTGCCGGCGCTCTCTCCTGCGCAGTTTGCCCCCCGCCGCCGCGGGCCGGTCTCCGCCTCCGCGAACTCCGGCCCTTATAACGGGCCCGCGGTTACCTTCAACGGAACCGTAAAGTCCCTGACTAAAAAGGAGCTCATCGTCGAGCTGGATCCCTCCGACCCCGCGGCGGAGCAACAGAGCATCACCTTCCGCCTCTCGAAGAAAACTAAATTCCTGAAGGACGATAAAGAGATCAAGCCGGCGGACATCCTGGTGGGAGCGCGCATCGCCGTGGATGCTACGCGCGACGGCGATCAGAAACTGTCGGCGCTCAATGTGATGGCCGCGCCGGCCGCGCAGGCTGCCAAGTAATCTTCCGGCTACCCGCGCTTCAGCTTCTCCAGTTCGGCATAGACTTCGCGCTTCGGCCACCCTCTACGATGCGCCACTGTCTTGATGGCCTCCATGCGGGACATACCCCGCGCCATACAAACCTCCACGGCTTCCGCCACGGGGGTATCGTCCACGGCCGCGGCCGGCCGCTTGCCGATTAACAGGGTAATCTCGCCTTTCACCGATTCGCGGGCCGCCAACACAGCGCGGACCTCGGCCGCCGGGCCGCGCAGAAACTCCTCATGCACTTTGGTCAGTTCTCGCGCCACCACCACCGGCCGTTCGCCCATAGTCTGCTCGACCCCCGCCAGCGTCTCCACGATGCGGTGCGGCGCATCATAAAAGATCAACGTGCACGGCTCGTCGGCGAGCGCTTCGAGCACGCGCAGCCGCTGACCGGATTTGGCCGGCAGGAAGCCGCCAAAATGAAAGCTGTCGGTCGCCAGGCCGGATGCCGCCAGCGCGGTGACCAGCGCGGACGCCCCCGGCACCGCCTCCACCCGTATGCCCTGCTCCACCGCCGCGCGCACCAGCCGGTAGCCCGGGTCGCAGATCAGCGGCATGCCGGCATCGGACACCAGCGCCACCCTGGCCCCCGCCAGCAGCTTTTCAATCAACTCCAGGCTGCGCCCGGTTTCGTTGTGTTCGTGATAGCTCACCGTGGGCTTGCTGATTTCGTAATGGTCCAGTAGCTTGCGGGTCTGGCGCGTGTCCTCGCACGCGATCAGGTCCGCCTCCCGCAGCACGCGCGCCGCGCGATAGGTCATGTCTTCCAGGTTGCCGATCGGCGTGCCCACCAGGTACAGAGTTCCGCGCGGCGTGTGCGGGGCTCCCGTCACTTGCCGGCCATCTTCTTCTGGATCAGGCGGGCTTGCGCATCTAAACTGTTCAACTGGCGCAAGTCTTCCTCGGCCATGGCAATGGCATCCTGGATGCGCGCCAGGTCGGCGCTGCCCGCGGCGGGCGCGTCGGTGCGCTGCGCCTGCAGCACTCCGGACATGGACCGGTATTGCTCGGTAATCTGCTTGTAGCGCCGCAGGATGCTGTTCAGGTAGGCCTCGCGGCGCTGGTGGATATCCTGCAACTCAGCGGCAAACTGCTGGAGCTGCGCGATCTTCTGTACGTCGCCGCCGCTCTGGTCCCGCAGTTTTTGATAAGTAATCTCCACCTGCGTCACGCGGTCGCGGCTGCTCTTCAACTCCTTCTGCAACGCATCCACCGCCTGGTTGGCGGTGGACAGGCTCTCCTTCAGATCGCTTTCCGACGCGGCCAGCCGCTTGTTCTCCACCCGTAGATTGCGGAGCTGCGCCTCCGCCTCGTCCGCGCGGGCCTCCAGGCGCGCGATGGAAACGTTGGCATCCCCGAGCGAAAGCTTCAGCCGCTGAATGGCGATGGCGTCTTCCGGATTCATGGAGGGGCGCGCCGCGCGGGGGGCGGCGGGGATCTCCGTCGCGGGCGCCGGCGCGCTGGCCGCGGAACCCGGCGGCGCGGCGCGCGTGAGATCGTTCACCTGCCGCCGCAGCTGCTCGTTCTGATGCGTCGCTGCCGCGATCTGATTGGCCTGCCGCCGGACGACGCTCTCCCGCCATACCGCCACCGCGGCGGCCGCCAGCAGGATGACCAATATGCCCCAACGTTTCACTGCCACCGTATTATCTCTCTTTCACCACAAAACGGGTGCGATAGGTCAGGCTGCCTTTCTCTCCCGCATCCAGTTGCACCTGCAAGCTCTTCGGCGCGTGCTCGGGCAACGCCACCGCCACGCTGTAGGAAGACGTGATCTGCGCCAGCGCGCGATCGATGGCTTCTGCGATCTCTTCACTCGACCGGCAGAAGATGGCGCTGCCGCCGGTCACCTCCGCCAGTTGCTTCAACCCGTTCTGATAGGCCTCGCCCAATCGGTCGCTGCGAGCCCTCAGGTGCACCACGAACAGCGGCGCCTGCCGCTCCGCCAGTACCCCCGCAACCTTCGAGATCTTGTCTTGAATTAATGCCTCGGGAAAGCGGCGGCTCAAATCGTGCGTGTCACTCGAGTTGATGACCGGGTTGGTGAAATCCTCGCGGTAGTTCTCCACGTCGCTGTCGGTCAAATACAGCACGGCCACGCGCACGTTGCTCTTGGCCAGAATCGCATCGGCCAGGTTGGTCACGGTTTCCACGGTGTCCAGCAGCCCGGCCTTGCCGCTCACAGGCAGGTCGTGCACGGCGGCCACCGCCGGCGCGCGATCCACGCCTGGGTCCGCCAGCACCTTGGGCCCGTCCTGCGCGCGCATGACCGCCACGGTTGCGCGCGGCGGCAGTTTCTCGATATCTGCCGCCAGGGCTTCCTTGGCCGGCTCCGCCAGCGACAGATCGCCGGCCAGATCGAGCACCACCACCAGCAAAAGGTCGTCGTCTGGGCCCTTCACGTCCACCACCCGCGAGGCCGTTCCTCCCAGCGTGGCTCTGAGATCCTTGGCGGCTAGCGGAGGCGCGTCCTTGTCGCCTGCCCACACGGCGACCTTGAGGATTGAGTTGGTGAGCTTAGGGGGAGTAGCGGCCAGCGCCGCGATCAACATCAACACCGGCAGCAGCCAGCGCGCATTCATCAGAAGCTCAACCTCAGCCCCAATTGAATCACGCGGCCGCCCCGCGAGCCGATGATCTTCCCCGCATTCACATTGGGCGTGGTGGCCGACCCGATGGTGTTATCCGGATCGTTCCAATTGGCGTGATTGATGAAATCGAAGGCCGCCGCGTTGAACTCCAGGGTACGCTCCGCCGCCAAAGCGAAGCGCTTGTTCAACGACATATCCCAATTCTGCCAGCCGGGATTCAGCAGGCCGGCTTGCGTGCGCGATACGTCGCCGATCGTGAAATCCGGGGGTTGCACGAATGCCGCCGGGTTGTACCACAGCCCCGGGCCCTGGTTTGGGACGTGGGGGTCAACGCCGGGCACCGCGTCCACATGCAGCGCCTGCACCACGCCGCCTGTGTTGTTGAACAGCGGAGTCAGGTAAATGGGATCACCGCTGGCCACCGTCGCCATGCCGCTCACCGACCACCCGTCGATCACGTACCGGCGCCAGTCCGGAAAACGCAGAAACGGCTTATTGCTGCCGATCGGCAGTTCGTAGGTGTACGTCAGATCCAGGTGCTCCGGACGATTGCCCGCGGTCACCGACCATTCGTCCTGCCGGTTGTAGAAATCCTGCGTGCCGTAGGGTCCCGAGTAGTCGTCCATCTGCTTGTTGAATTCGAAATACGCGCTCAGCGACAGCCCTTGCGACAGGCGCTTCTCCACTCTTACGTAGCCCGCGTCCCGCTGGTAGCGGCCCACCGGATACAGGCCGTACAAATTGAATCCCTGATACTGCGGATAAGGCCGCAGCGATTGATTGAACGCCAGATCGTTTAACTGAATCCCGTACTTCAGGTCTTCGAGCGGGATGGCATTGGGATTGGCGGAGCCGTTGCCTACCAGCAGGTTCTTGCCCCCGGAGTAGGCCGCCCCCGCGGTGAGGATGGTCGATCCGGGCAGTTCCCTCTCTACCGACAGCGAAGCCGATTGATATGTGGGCAGACGGTCCGACCTATCCATCAGATCGGCAATCGTATTATTTGCTGCGTCGGGCTTCAGGTCGGGGATGGGCATGGCCGGTGCAGGCATGCCATTGCGCAACACCAGCGCCGGCTGCAACTGTGCGTCGGGCGAGAGAAACGTGGAATACAGGTTGAAGCCCTGTGTGCCAAACTGGCCCGAATAGATGGGAATGCCCGAATAATTGCGCGCGAAGGACGCCCGCACCACGGTCTTGGCGTCATTCCGCGGATTCCAGGCAATGCTCAGGCTGGGCGCCAGGCGCACCAGCGTGGGCTGGAATGCGCTGCCCAGGCCGTCTTGTCCCGCCACCACCAGCGCCCCCGCCAGGCCGTTCGCGGGATTGATGGCGCTCAGGTCCACGGTCGACTGCCGGTCGTATTTCTCCATGCGCGGTCGAAACATCTCCACAGTGAGCCCCAGACTGATGGTGAGGCCCTTCATCGCCTCATAGCGGTCGCGAAACGCCAGCGATCCTTCCGAGCGCCTGAAATAGGAAGGCTGCGTATCGATGGTCTGCTCGGCGAAATACGGCATGCCGAGCAGGAAGCTGGCCAGCGCGTCGCCCGTATCCACGATCCCCGGCAGGCTGGTCAGCCCTTCGTTGAATGAAAGCAGGCCCGCCGGGTATTGCGGCCAGAAGCTGTTCACCTGCTGGCGCGTATACTGGCCAACCACCCGCACCGTGTGCTGGCCGCGCTTGGTGGAGAGGCCGTCGGTCCACGTGTATACGTTGCGCGCGTTCCGCGAGAACGGATACGCCTGCCCCATGCTCAGGTAAGGGCCCAGCGCGACCTGCGGGAAGCCGTTCCCCTCAATTCCCGCCAGGCCTATCTGCGCCGCGTAATTGGTCTGATCCTGCGGGTCGCCGCTGGTCGACACATTGGAATTGGCTTCGAAGGTCAGCGTGTTGACGGTGCGCGCCGAGGCCGTGAACACGTATTCGAGCGATCCGCGGCGGGTTTGGAAATCGCGGTTGGAAGGCCCCGGATTGGCGGCCGAAGGAAACCACTGGGCGGCGCCCAGAGTGCCGTTCGAAAACGCCAGCTCCACCGTCACGCGATGCCGCTCCCGAATGGTTTGATCCAGCTTGCCGATCATGCCGTTGGCCGTGTTGGTCTCCGGTGAATCGATGAAGTAGTTATTGCGGAAAAATGGTCCGATGTCCGTGTTGGGCGCCGGATAGAACTTAAGCGCGTTGAGCGCCACCGGGTCCAGTTGGGATTTCGGAATGACGTTGCCCGGAAACGGATCGCGTTGGTATTGCAGGTTGGTCGTGGAGACCGGTTGCGTCGCATCGTAACCCGCATTGGGACTGGTGGTGCCCGGATCGTAAATCGGAAGTACGTTGCCGGCCGCATCCACCACGTCTGAATAATCGCCGCTGCGCTGCGCCATGGTGGGGATGGTCTGGAGATACGTGCGCGCAATGTCTTCGCGCACACCCTCATAAGAGATCGAGAAATACGTATTGCGCCCCTCGATCAGGTGCGGCAGCGCCAGCGGGCCGGCTACGTTGAACCCGAATTGATTGCGGCGCAACAGGCCTTTGTCGCCGCCGTTCTGGCGGATCTCGTGGGGCACCGCATCCAGCGCATCGTTGCGAAAATTCTCGAACAGGCGCCCGTGCCAGTCGCGCAAAGGACTGTGCCGGGCGGCCTTGGGCGGGCTGTCGGCGCGCAGGCCCAAATTGCGTGTTTGGGCCTTAAACTCCTCTATGGCGCTGCTCATCTCGGCGTCTGGAGGTGCCGGAGAGGGCTGCTGCCCTGCTGCCGCCACGGCGCACAGACACACCGCCAGAGCGTATTGGCGGAGCGGCATACGCCATATTTTATCAAGCGGCGGCCGTGCGTCGCTTGGCCCCGTCAATGCAGATCGATGGTGAACGTGGCGCCCTTGCCCGGCTCGCTGCGCACGGCGATCTTGCCCCCGTGATCGCTGACCACGGATTGCACGATAGCCAGCCCCAGCCCGGTGCCGTGCGTCTTGGTCGTGTAGTATGGTGTGAACAACCGGTCGCATTCTTCCTGCGTCAGCCCCTGGCCGGTGTCGGCCACCTCCAGGCGCACGCCGCTTTCCTTTGCGATGGTGCGGACGGTGAGCCTGCCTCCCGAAGGCATGGCGTCGATGGCGTTCAACACCAGGTTCTGCACGGCCCGCCCGAGTTGGCTGGGGTCCGCCTGAATCGCCCGCAGATCCGGCGCCAGCTCCAGCCCCAGTTCGACGCCGGCGGCCTGCATCTGCGCCTCGAACAGCTTCAGGCTGTCGCGCACCAGGCCGTTCAGGTCCACCGTTTCCAGGCGCGGCGGCGGCATTTTGGCGAAGTCGCTGAAGCGCCCGATGATGCCGCGCAGTATGCCCAGCTCCGCCAGCAGCGTGGCCGTGCTCTCGCGAAACACTTCATCGAACTGCTCGGGATGCGTGGCCCGCGCGCGCTGCAGGTTCTCCACGGTGATCTGCAGCGGAAACAGCGGATTCTTCAACTCGTGCGCCAGGCGGCGGGCCAATTCCCGCCAGGCGGCCACCCGCTCGGCCTGCACCAGCCGGTCGCGCTGCTCCAGCAGTTCCCCCGTCATCTGGTTGAATGCCGCGGCCAGCGCGCCGATCTCATCGCCGGAGCGTACGTCCACCTGTGCGTGCCAGTCGCCGCCGGCCACCGCCCGGGCTCCCGCAGCCAGCGCTTCCACCGGACGCGTAATGCGCGCGGTGGTCCAGAAGGTCACCAGCACCGCCAGCAGGATTCCGCCCGCCGCCACCAGGATTTCGACGCGGCGCAGAAAGCGCTCCAGCCCCACCTGCTCGCGCCGCGAACTCCCCACCAGGAACGCGCCCATCAGTTCGTTGTCCGGACCGATCAGCGGAATGCCGTGAAACGTTTCGGCGCCGGCGGCGTCGCCCGACCAGTTCACGGTTCGGGTCAAGTCGGTCCGCCGCTGCCGAATCTCGTTGATGAGCGGAGCCAGGGCCGCGGTCTGCGGCACCGGGCCGGACGCATCGATCACCGACTGCGGCTCCCGGTACAACAGCGCCCGCATACCGGCCGGCAGCACGAATGTCGAAAGAAATTCGCGGTCGAGCGCCTGCCCGCCGATCACATACAGCTTGCTGTCCGCCACCTGCGCCATGCGCACCGCGACTAAGGCCAATGCCGTATCCGAGGGCAGTTCCTCGCGCTTCAGGAAGGGTTCCTGGGTATCCCAGTCCTGGCGGCGAGTCACCCAGTCTTCGTGATAATCGAAGCGCGCCGGCCACTGCGCCGACGAGACGATGCTTCCGTTGCCGGAGACCAGCTCCAGAAAATCCAGGTTGTGCGCCGTGGCCACCGGCTGCGCGGCTTCGTAGTAAGCCGACGCACCCGCGTCCGGGCGGGTCAGCCCGATCACCATGTCGCGCGTGGTGTCGGCCTGGGCGATATCCTTCACCTGCCGCGCAATCTCGCGTTGGCGGCGGAGAAACTCCTGCCGGAATTGCGCGGTCAGCGCCGCCACCCGCTGCTCGTCGAGACGCTCGAAAGCCCGCCGCGTAGTCGTCGATACGATGGCCCCCACGAATACTACGGCGATCACCACGGTCAGCGAGAAGATCAGCAGCAGCCGCGTGCGGAAGGTCATGGCGCCGTCCCGCTTGGCTTAACGGCCAGCCAGACCTGGTCGAATCGCCAATAACCCAGGCGCGTGACCGCCGGCGGCGCAAACACCCGCACGCGGCTGCCCGCGCCGTAAAGATCGGGAAGATGGAACAGCGGAATCACCCGGCGGCCTTCGAGCAGCTGGTGTTCGGCTTCGTAGAGCGCTGCTGTCGTCGCCACGAAGGGGGGCGCTTCCAAAGCCAGCGCCGCGGCCACTTCAACCATTGCGCGCGCGGCATCCAGAGAGCGGATGCGAACTTCCACCAGGCGCACATCCGCCTGCGCCGCCTGGCTCGAGACCTGCACGGCCAGTCCGGCATCGCGCGCGTTGACGGCTACCCGTTCGGCCAGCGATCTCGCCGCGCGCACCGCGGGATCGTAAGTGAGCGTGAGAGTGCGGGCCGCCGGCGGCAGGCTGCCGGCCAGCGCACGCGCACGCCCCAGGTCCTGCGCGGCCGGAAAGGCAAACGCATAGCCGCTCAACCATTGCGGCAGCAGCGCGGCCGTGGCCTCGCCTTGCTTCTGCAGGAGCACGTTGTGCATGGCCGCGCGGTCGATGGCCAGCGCCAGCGCTTCCCGCAGCCGCGGGTCCTCGGCGCGCCCCGGCGTGAACTGGAGCGCCAGCAGATTCACCGGCGAGCTGGACCAAACCGCCCGCCCGTGTTCGGAGGCGCGCCGCAAGTCCGCCGGAGCAATCTCGGCGAAATCCGTCTTGCCCAGTTCCAGATCGACAAGCTGGTCGCGCAGCGGCCGGCCCAGTTGCACGTCGATGCCATCCAGAAACGGACGGCCGTCCCAATAGTCCTGGTTGGCGGCCAGCGTGACGCGGCGGCCGGGCTCGAACGCGGACACGCGAAACGGCCCGGTGCTCACCAAGCGGGTGTGCGCCAGGTCGAGCAGCAGGCTGGATAGGCCGCGTTCGGCGCGGATGATCACCGCCTCGCCGTTAGCGGTGGCGGCCAGCCCTGGCAAGGCAGCCTGTAACGCCGACGCCACGTCGCCGGGGGTCATTTGCGTCCCATCGTGCAGCTTGACGCCGGGCCGCAAATTGAATTGCCAGCGCTTGCCTGTACCTTCGTGCTGCCAGGAAACGGCCAGGCAAGGCTGGGGCGTGCCCGTTTCATCCAGACGCAACAGCGGCTCGAAGACCAGCGCGGCCAGCGGTGAGGCCTCCGGTGTATTCGCGTCCAGCGCGGCCGGCGCCGCGCGCATCTCCACGCGCAAGGTTCCGCCGTAGCGCGGGCGGATGGCTCCGCCGCACACTGCCAGCGCGCTAACGGCCGCAAGCGGGAGCCAGGCTGAAGGCCGCATAGCGTCCGGTCTGAAGGTCGCGCACCACCGCCGTGGCAGAACTGCCGGCGGACCAGAGCGCGGTGATGGAGCCAGAGAACTCCAGTGCTTTGCCGGACGGGCGCGCCGCCCCTCCGGTGATCTCGAATGGCTGAACAGCGTCCGGCTCCTGCGGGCCTGACGGGCGGGTGGCAATCACACGCCCGCCGCAAGGCGTGTCGATCGACGCCACATCGCTGCCCATCTCCGCCGCCTCGCCGGCTGTTTGCCAGGAGTGCGTGTATACCCGCGCCCGGCCGTCCGTGCCGGCCAATATCCAGCCGTCTCCCGCGGGTGCGGCGGCATAAAATGGGGGCACCTCGTGCACGCCGCCCGGTTCCACGTCGATGCGGCCCTGGAAGAAGTTGCCCGGCGTTGCGAAAGTCGCCAGCGCTCCTGGGCCGATCAGCCAAGGTTCTTGTGACTCGCGGCATTCGATGCTAAATTGCGGCTCCAAAGCCCCCCGGCACAGCGTCCCCGGAAGCCAGGCGGTGAATGCCGTGCCGCTCACCGACAGCCGTCCCCGCAAATCGCGCGGCCATGGATGCGCGAGGGGGATCGGCGCGGATTGCCGTTCCGATCCGCGCACCCGCAGCACATGCTCCGCGTCCAGCACCACTAGCGCGTCGCCGGCCTGGGCCGCATCCAGGATAGGTTGGTCCTGCTCCCACAGCAGCTTTTTTTCCAGGGTGACCTGTGCCGCGGCGCCTTCCCCGCCGGCCGCGGACGCCGCCGCGCGCGGCCAGGATTCTATCATCACGTGGCGCTCGTCCCCACGGTGAATCTCAGCCACCAGCAGGAACTGCGTCGGATTCTCCGAGATGGTGATCTGCACCTCCGCCGCGCCCGCTCCCGCGGGCTTCAGTTCCGATTCGAACACGCGCCCGATCTCGGCCGCCTCGCGCGGACCCAGCGAAGACACATTGCGAATGCTGAGCGCGGCCGGTTCGTGCGCCACCGCGGCCGCCACGCCCCGCGCCAGATCGCGCGCCGCGCCGCCCATGTCGACGGCCAGCAGGACCAGAACAAGTGAGATCAAGACTCATGATCGCATGCGGCGCGCTTTAGGCGGCCACCGCCCGCCTATCACGACGCTATCACGACGCTATCACGACGCTATCACGACGCTATCGCGACGCCTTCGCCAGTCCGTCGTAAAACGATCGCAGGCGTTCCCGATAAGTCAGTCCCGCCACCTCCGCGATGTCATTGTGACCGGCGCCGGGCACCAGCCAGAAGGACTTCGGCTCAAGCGCCGCCGCGAACAGGTCCTGACCGAGGCGCAACGGTATCACTGCGTCACGATCGCCATGCATCACCAGGAGCGGCGCATGCATGCCCCCGATTTTCGCGCGGGAGTCGAGACCCCATATCAGCAGCGGGCCCAAGATCGGAATAATGGTGTTCGCCACTTGTCTTGCGGACGTGAAGGGCGATTCCAGAATCACGCCGGCGCACGGCCGGCGCGAAGCCAGATCCACCGCGATGGCCGTGCCCAGAGATTCGCCGTACACTACGATCTGATCCGGTCGGTACCCGGCGTTCACCAGGTAGTCGTATGCCGCCTCTGCGTCGCTGTAGAGTCCGGTCTCCGTAGGCCTTCCGCTGCTCTTTCCGTAGCCGCGGTAGTCCAGCGCCAGGACCGCCGTCCCGGCCGCCCGGATTTCGCGAAAGCGAGCATGCCAATGCGTAATGTTTCCGGCGTTGCCGTGCAGATGCAAAGTGACCCGGGGCGCCCCTTCGCGTGGTATCGACCAGGCATGCAAACGCTCGTGATCCGAAGTATTGATCCACACGTCGGACGCGCCCAGCAATGCTTGCGCACCCCAGTACCCAACGGGATACTTTGCCGGATGAAACACCGCGCGATGGGCAATGTAACTGAGCGCCGCATAGACCGCCAGCGCGATTGCGGGCGCTGCTACGTACCAGCGAACCCGAATGCTACGCAATGATCCCCTTGCGCACCGCGTACAGAATTAATTCCGGCACGCTGTGCAAGTTCAGCTTCTGCAGGATGTGTGTGCGGTGCGTCTCCACCGTGTACAGGCTGAGATTCAGCATGTTGGCCACGTCCTTGTTGGTCTTGCCTTCCGCCAGAAGCTGCAGGATTTCGCGCTCGCGGGTGGTCAGCAGCTCGTAAGTATCCTCCGCGCCGCGGCTCTCCAGTTGCCGCATGTAATCCTCGACCAAAATCTTGCTGATTGCCGGACTGAAAAAAGACTTGCCTTCCGTCAGCGCGCGCACCGCCGCCAGCAGGTCGGCTTCGGCGGAATCCTTCAACAGATAGGCCCGCGCGCCGGCCTTCAACGCGCGAATCACGTAGCTCTCGTCGGAGTGCATGCTCAGAATGGCGATCGCCGTCTTCGGATTTTTGCTCATGATCTGCCGCGTGGCTTCGATGCCGCTCAGGTTGGGCATGGCGATGTCCATGATCACCACGTCGGGATGGGCCGTTTCACTGAGCGCCACCGCCTGCCGTCCGTCCGCCGCCTCCCCCACCACCTGCAGGTTCGGCTGGCGCTCCAGCAGCAGCCGCAAGCCGCTGCGCATCACCGTGTGGTCGTCCGCCAGTACGATCCTCACAGTGCTCACGCGTAGGTCTCCGCGAGCCGCGCGGCCAACGGGATCTCGATCCGCAGTTCCGTGCCTTGTCCCCGCTCGGACTTCAAGTGGAACCGGCCGCCCAGATGCGTGACCCGCTCTTCCATCCCCAGCAGACCCAGGCCGCGCACATGCGTGTTGTCAAACCCCTGGCCGTCATCCAGCACGCTCAGCCGGATGCGCTGGCTCTCCTGCACCACCTGGATGCGTACGCTGCGCGCCGATGCGTGCCGCGCGCAATTGTGCAGCGCCTCCTGCACCACGCGATAGATGCAGGTCTTGTGCTCTTCGGGCAGGTCGTCGGCCACGCTCTCCGCGTCCACTGTGACCGCCATGCCGGTGCGCTTGGAAATCTCGCGCGCCTGCCATTGCAGGGCCGGCACCAGGCCCAGATCGTCCAGCATCGAAGGACGCAGCAGAAGAGCCATGTTCCGCACCACCTGCACGCTGCTCTCGGCCAGCTTGCGAATCGACTCCACGTGCCGCCGCAGCTCCGCATTGCCCGGAGCCACCGCGCCCAGATTTCCCAATTCCATCAGCAGCGCGCTCAGCGACTGGCCCACTTCGTCATGCAGTTCGCGCGAGATGGCCCGGCGCTCCTGTTCCTGCGCCTCCACCAGGCGCGCCGACAGCTCCTTCAGTTGCCGCTGCGCCTGCACCACCTGGTGGTACCGCAGATCGGCGTCCCGCGCCAGGTGCAGGATGTGCCGGGTAGTGGCCATCGCCAGCAGCAGACCGATGCCCAGCGTGATCGCCAGCATCACGCCCAGCCGCTCCCGGAAGTTGGCTAATATCTCCTTCAGCCGCTCGTCGCCGTTGTTGAGTTCCTGCTCATTGACGGCCGCGATGCGATCCGCGATTTCGAGCGTAGTTGCCCGCCGCGGGAAAAGCTCCTGATGCATGAACGCATCCGTGCGGCCGGCCTTCTCCTGCGCATTCCAGTGGAAGACGGGATCCAGCACCTTCCAGTAGTCCGCAATGCGTGCTTCCAACGCCTGAAAGGGCGCCTCTTCCCTGGCATCCAGGGACTGCGAGTAACGCGCCAGGGCGGCGTCCATCTTGACCCGCACACCCTGCAGGCTGCCGCGATACGCCTCCGCTCGCGCGGCGTCTTTTTCGAGTAGGTAGTCGCGCATGAACGTGCCGGATTGATACAGCGCCGAACGGATCTCTTCGAGCGCACGGTTGCGCAGCAGGAAGGTCTGGCGGATCTGAGCGTTGCGCTCCTGGATCTGGCGCAGAGCCCGCAGCGAGTCCACGCCCGCGAACAGTATCAGCCCAAGCATGCCGCCAAAGCTCGCCAGCAGCACCACCTGGGACCCCCATTGCAGGGGCTGCCCGCTGCGTTTGAAGACCACCGCGTCTTTGGCTCCCTCTTGTTCCATAGCGTATCAGGGGCGGCAATTCGATCATATACCGTCCGCTTGGTAGAGTGCGCGCCGGCGGTATCCACCGATGGCCGGCTCAAAATACCCTGCGGACGGGATACGGCTGGCGCCGCGCAGTCTCTATCCTGAAATCAAGTAGCCTGGTCGGGGAACGCGTCATGCGGTGCCCGGGACCTAAGATTCAGTCCCGTGCGCTGCGGACGCGTTCCTGCGTTAAGGCGCCCGCCTGCGTCCTCCCGCGTAGTATAATCCTGCTTCGATCTCATTCCGGAGGAGAATTACCACCATGTCATCCGAAATTGCGCCCCGCCGTGGATTCCTGCAGCGTCTGGCGGGCCTGGCGGGCTTGTCCGCGGCCGCCTCGCCCGCCGGCGCGCAGACCGGCCAGAACGCCGCCGGGAATTATGCGTTTCTGCCCCGCTACACCCGCGCCCAGAACTACCGTTCGCTCAAACAGTCCAGCTACGACCGCACCGGCGGCAATGCCGACTCCTGGCCCATTCAACCCGGCGCCACGCGCGAGGTCTTCGCCTCCGAAGGTCCCGGTGTCATCACCCATATCTGGTTTACCATCGCCGCCCAGAGCGGCGACCACTTGAAGGAGATCGTGTTGCGCATATACTGGGACGGCGCCGCCAAACCCAGTGTGGAAGTGCCCGTCGGCGATTTCTTCGGATTGAACCTCGGGCAGTATTTCGTCTACCAGTCCGCGTTCCTGAATTGTTCCTCCGTCCAGGCGCTGAACTGCTACTTCGCCATGCCCTTCCGCAAGTCGGCCCGCATTACGGCTACCAACGAAGGCACTCGCCGGGTGGGCGCGTTCTATTCCAACATCGATTATCAGATCGTTCCCGCGCTGCCCGATGAGGTGCTTTACTTCCACGCGCAGTACCGCCAGGGCACGCCCAACAAGCCCACCACCAACGATTGGCACAGCAATGGCGATGCCGATAAGCTGAAGAACCTCGACGGCCAGGACAACTACGTCTTCGCCGAAACGCGCGGGCGCGGGCACCTGATGGGCGTCACGTTAGGTGTGCTCCAGAACCAGAATGAATGGATGGGCGAGGGCGACGACATGATCTTCGTGGACGGCGAAGAACATCCCGTCATCACGGGCACCGGCACGGAAGACTATTTCAACGGCGCCTGGGATTTCGGCGGCCGCGACGGCGCGGTACCCTTCGCGCATCTCTATAATGGCGCGCCGCTCATGGTGGGCCCCGAACGCACCGGCGGCCGCTACTGCCTGTACCGCTGGCACGCCGATAACCCGATTACATTCACGAAGTCTCTGAAGTACACCATCGAGCACGGCCACGCCAATCACCGCGCCGATAACTACTTCTCAGTGGCTTATTGGTACCAGGCCGGAGCGTACACCGACTTCCCGCCCTTGCCGCCCGTTGAAAACCGCATACCCAGGTTGAAGGCCGTCCCGGGTCCCGGCGGCGCGCAGCCGTCGTAATGCGCGGTCTTTAATGGGAGACGTGTCCGCTCAGCCCTTCGGCTAAAGAAATGTTATTCTTCTCCAGCGTCTCGCCCAGCACCTGGTCGAGCGATACGCGGGCGCGCGCATAAGTGATCGAAGCAGTCACCTCGGAAACCTGCGCGGTCACCAGCGCCCGCTGGTCCACGATAATGTCGTTGAACGTGGAAATCCCGTAGGAGAACTTCTTGCGCTCGTCGGCCAGTAGCTGCTCTTGCAGCATCCGCGTATTCTTAGCCGTGGCGAAGCGCGCGCGCGATTGCCTGACCGCGCTCAACTGATTCGAGATATCCACCACGATCTGGTTCGTGTCTCTCTGCCCGCTGACCTGCGACTGGCGAAATTGTAACTGGTCGATTCCGTAGTCGCCCTGCGCCAGCCGGTTGCCCACCGGAATGGACAAACCCAGCGATCCCGTTTCGTTGGGAAAATCGCGGCGCAGAATCTGCTTCAGCGCCGTGCCGTACCCGCCCACAAAGTACGGATTCGGGCCGGCCCCATTCACGATCTGGGGCGTTCCCGCGGCGCCGCGATTATAAGTCAGGCCCTGCGCCACCAGGCTCGGCAGCAGGGGATTCTCCGTCCCGATCAGGTTCATCTCCTGCGTCTGGTCCCGGTACTTCGAAACCGCCACATCCGGCCTCTTCTCCAATGCCGTGGCGACCAGTTGCCGCAAGGGCGGCAGATCGTCGCTGTCCGGTACCTGAATGCTGTCGAGCGTCACGATGGGCGCAGCTTCGATCTCGGGATCGGGCGCGCGCGTGATGGCGTCTTTGAGCGCATTTTCCCGTTCCCGAACATTGTATTCGGCCACCACCACGTCTTGCGTGCGGCTGCTCGCCTCAGCCTCGGCGCGCGGAAGCTCCACTCGCGGCAGTGCCCCCGCCGCGATCTCTTTCTGCGTGTCCGCCAGGAATTTCTGCGTCATCTCCAGGGCGCTTCGTCTTACCTTCAGTTCATCGTTGCCGCTCACCAGGTCCCAATAAAGGTTGAGCACGCTGGCGGTCAGGTCCAGCAGTTGCGAGCGGAACGTCTCCCGCGACGCCACCGTATTGATCTCGGCGATGCGGATGCCGCGATTGTTGAGCTTCACTCCGAAACCTTGCAAAAGGTTGTGCCGGATCGCCAGGCTCATGAAAGGACCTACGGCGGGATTCAGGTTGTCGCTGGGAGCGTTCTCTTTCAGATACTCCTCGAAAGAGCGCAACTGGACGTAGCCGCCGCTGAGCAGGCCCTCCTGCAGTGTGGTGTTGTACACATGCAGGGTTTGGATCAGGGCGCTAGTCTGGCTCACCACGAAATATGGCTGCGGCTGGCTCAAATGCGCGAAAGTCGTGGCGTTCTGCAACACCGGATCCAGATTAGGCGTGACCTGTCCGACCTGCTGAATCACCGCGCCGCCGGCGTTCACGCTGCTGGTTCCGCCGCCGCCGCTCGATAAGCCCGCGCTCTGCACGCTGCCGTTCACGCCCACGCCGGCATCCACACTGGCCACCTGCGCGCTGGCGCTGGGCACGCCGCGCAACGGACCACCGGCTTTGCTTCGTTCCAATGCCGTTTGCGCAAGCAGCGGCCCGTAACGGTCCACTTCCAGGTTCAGATTATTCTCGATGGCCAGCGCCAGCGCATCCTGCACCGTCAGGTATAACCTGCCGGCCCGCAGCAGTTCGTGCAGCCGCTTCGAGTTGCCCGGCCGGCTGGTGGACACGGTGGCGGGCGCATAGGAGCGCAGTGGAACGGGCAGATGCGGTCTCTCGATGGAATACTGCGAGTCCTGCGCGGCACACAGGCTTGCCACGCAGATGCACGCCACCAGGCTTCGCCGGACGGATGCGGGTCTCATTTGCGGGACTCCGGCTTCGGTTCCTCGGGGAGTGACTCGGGTATCGTGGAATCTCTCCCGACGCGCCCCGCCACAGCTTCCTGCATGGAGATGTGATTTACGTCCAGCGTGCGCCCCATGGCCATGTCGAACGCTATCTTGGCATGCGTGTAGTTCGCCATGGCCTGTACTTCAGCGTCTTCCGCGGTGGCCAGGTCCCTTTGCGCCTGAATCACCAGCGTGACGCTGGATACGCCGTGTTGGAACCGGTTCTGCTCGTCCTTCAGGCTCTGTTCCGCCAGCTTGCGGGTGTCCACCGCCGTCTCGTAGCGCGCCCGGGCCTGCTGCACTCCAATCACGGAGGTCTTCACGTCCACCCTCACCTGGTTGATGATGCGCTGGAACTGCAGTTCGGCCTGCCGCAGTTGCAGCTGATCCGTTACATAGTCCGCCTGCGCCGCGCGGTTGCGGATTTGAATGTTCAGCGACACGCCCGCCGAATAGTCCGGAAAGTCCCTGCGAAAGACCTGCCCCAGGGCGTTCCCCGTGCCGCCGATGAAATAGGCGTCGGGCACGCCGCAGGTGCTGCACAGGATCGGGTTCACCGGGCCGCTCAGGCCGTGGTTGGTCAGCTCCAGAAACGCCTGCAGGCTGGGCAGCAAGCCGTTCCGGCTGCCCCGCAGCGCGATCTTCTGGCTGTCGATATTCACTTTGCCGCGCTGCATCTCCAGGCGGCTGTCCATAGCCTCCGGCATCAGGTCCGCCACCGGCTTCAAATCGTCTGTCTTGGGCACCTCGATGGGGTTCAGCGGCACGATATGCACGTCATCCAGCCAAGCATTGGCGATGGCATTGCGGCTCAGTGCATTCTTCAGCACGATCTCCTGTTGCTGCACGTTGGTCTGCGCGAACAGCAGGTCCTCTTTGCTGGCCGATACCTGCGCCGCGGCGCGGGTCACTTCCACCGCCGGCAGGGAGCCGATCTTCACCATCTTCTGGTCGTCGTCATACAGCTTCTGGGAGGTCGCCAGGGCGCGTTCTTTGATGCGCACCGCGTCCACGAAACTCACCAGGTCCCAGTAAAGGTTCAGCGCCGCGGAAACCGTGGTGGCCACTTGCAGCTTGAGCTGCAGATCGCTCACCTTCATGTTGTTCTTGGCGATCCGGATGTCCCGGTCGTTGACCCCGATTCTGGATCCCTGCAGAATATTTTGCGTAATCTGCAGATCCAGGTAGCCGGTGATCGACGGGTTGAAAAGGTCCGACGGGCTGTTCTGCAAGCTGTGCAGGTCGAAGAAGGTAAGCTGCGCACTGGTCCCCGTGATGAACTGCTGTGAGTATTGGAAAGCGATCTGGCGGTAGTCGGTTGTCAGCGCCGCTGTCTGGTTGAGTAGCTGGTTGGTCAGCGGTGTGGTTTGATGCCCCGCAAAGAACCCCACAAACAGGTTCGGATCCAGGTTGGGCGGCACCGGGCCGATCTGGCTGACAATGCCGCCGCTGGTTCCCAGGCCTGCGCCGCCCGCAATTCCATTGGCGTTCACGCTGACCCCCGCCGTGCTGACGCTGGTAGGGCCGGGCGTGATCGGCGTGTCTACCTGGCGCAGAAAACCTCCCGCCTCCGCCCGGCGCAGCGTCTCGCGCGCCAGCAGCGGACCGTAGCGCTGCACCGCAATATCGAGATTGTTCTCCAGCACCAGCGCGATCACGTCCTGCACCGACAAATAAAGGTTGCCCGCCTTCACCAAAGATTCCAGGCGCGGCGTATTGCTCAGCTTGGCCGGCGCCACCTGGCGCTTCTCCAGATGAAACGGCCGCAACAGGCCGCCCACCACCGGCGGCTGCTTGGGCGACTCAATGTACACTTCGGATGATTGCGCAAACACCGCGGCGCTCGACGCAACCCACACGAGCGCTCTGAGACTTCGGAATGGGTTCATTGTGTAGGTGTGTCATTGGCAATTGCGCTTCCACTGGTTCGTGGCCGGACAGCGCGGGTTACGCGGATACTGCTGTCCGGTTTTGGGACCGGCTGTTCGATTTTACGACTTCAGCAGCGTCTCGATAGCTACATGTCCAATGGCTTCGTCGACTTCCGACGGAGCCCCGCTCACCCCGATCCCGCCGATGGTCTGGCCGTCGATTTGAATCGGTAGCCCGCCTTGATTGGGGAACGCGTCGGGGAACGCCAGCACCTGCAGATCGCCGCTCTTCAGTTGGTCGGCGGCCGCCTTCGATGGCTGCTTGTACAGCGCCGCGTGGCGCGCCTTCTTCTGCGCGAATTGAATAGTGTTCAGACCCGCCCCGTCCGCCTTCTGCAGGAACAGCAGGTTGCCGCTTTCGTCCACTAGGCAGATGGTCACCTGCACGTTGCGCTTGTGCGCCTCGGCTTCCGCGGCCGCCACCATGGTCTTGATAGCTGCCAGGTTCAAGGTCTTTCGGCTCGGTAGATCGGCGGCGGATATCATAGTCGCGGCGATAACCCCTAACGCTGCTGCTTTGAACATGCGGCATTATACTACGCGCCGTCGCGCGCCGCGAGCTACCCTGTGGTGAGGAGATACTTCCATGAACCAACCTGTTTCCCGGCGTGGCTTCCTGCGGGCCGGCGCTGCCGGCAGTACCGTGCTGCTGGCCCCCGCGGCCGTCGGCGCGGCCGCCAAACCTCCCGCCGCCGGCGATCGCGTGCGGTTCGGCATGGTCGGCATCGGCATGCAGGGCTCCGGCCTGCTGGGCACCGCCATCACCCTTCCCGGCGTGGAATGCGTGGGCGCGGCCGACCTCTACGATGGCCGCCATACCCTGGCCCGCGAGATCACCGGCAATGCCAGCCTGCCCGTCAGCCGCCGCTACCACGATCTGCTCGAGCGCAAGGATATCGACTGCATCGTCGCCGCCGTCCCCGACCATCACCACATGCGCGTGGTCGTGGACGCCTGCAACGCGGGCAAGGATATCTACTGCGAGAAGCCCATGTCGCACTCCGCCGGACAGGGATTCGAGATGGTCGCCGCCGCCAAGAAGAACTCCCGCATCGTGCAGATCGGCTCGCAGCGCGTCAGCTCCGTGCTGTGCGCCAAGGCCCGCGAGCTATACGATGCCGGCGCCATCGGCGGGGTCGAGATGGTGGAGTTGACGCTCGGCCGCAACGACCCCACCGGCGCCTGGGTATATCCCCCGCCGTTCGACCTCTCGCCCTCTAACCTCGATTGGGACACCTGGCTGAACGATGCGCCTAAAATTCCCTTCGATAAATTCCGCTTCGCGCGCTGGCGCTGCTGGAAGGAATATGGCACCGGCGTGGGTGGCGACCTGATGGTTCACCTCGTCAGCGGCATGCTGGTCACGCTGGGGTGGAATGAGCCGCCCCGCTCCGCGCAAGCCCTCGGCGGCATCTTCCGCTGGCCCGACGGCCGCAACATGCCGGACCTGCACGTGGTGCTGTTCGACTATCACGGCATCCCCGTCTACGTGCGCCTGGGCCTGGGCGCCGAGACGCCCGAACTGGCCCGCTTCATGGGACCCAAGGGAATTTTGGATGCCGGCGAATTCGAGCTCCGCCATTCGCCGCAAAGCGGCCTCGACACCGCCCCCAGCTATTACACGAGCAGCTTCCCCGGCAAAATGCGCGCTGAATACGTGCGTCAGTGGGAAGCGGAACACGAAGTCGCGCCCGGCCGCGAGCCCCTCATGGACGACACCGTCTACAAGGGGCACGATTGGGACGATGTCCGTCCCCACCTGTGGAACTTCTTTCAGTCCGTGAAGAGCCGCAAGCCGGTCGTTGAGGACGCCGTGTTCGGCAACCACGCCGCCATCGCCTGCCACATGGCCAACGAGTCCTACTTCCGCAAGAAGCCCGTGTATTGGGATGCGGGCTCCCATAGCATCAAGGACTAAGTCTGGATGTCGTGCGGTGATTCCGGTAAGCACGCCGCCAAAGCCGGCATCCGCAATGGCGATCTCATCGTCGGATTGAACCGGGCGGACGTCGCCGGAAAAACCCGATCCCGGCCGGTCTTACATCTTTTTCAGCACGCGAATGCTGCCGTTCGACGTGGTCAGCTCTATCGTCGGGCCGCCCCCGCCGATCTTGCCTTCCAGGTGGTGCTTCTCGATCGCGCCCTGCGTGGCTACGTCGAACTCCGTCGAAATCGACGAGTTGCTGGCATGCGCCGTCAGGTTCGCGCCGATACCCTCCGGCAATCGCACCGTGATGCCGCCATTCGAAGTGGAGGCCCGGATCTCATTCTGATTTACCGCGTCCATGCTCAGCTCGATGGAACCGTTGGAGGTCTCCAGCTTCACCGGCCGCCCCGCTTCCGGCTTGCCTAGCCGGATGTTGATTCCACCGTTCGAAGTATCCGCTTCCACCGCGCCGCGCACGTCTTCCGCGTGCACTCGCCCGTTGGACGTATGCAGGCTGGCGCTGCCTTCCAGGTTCTGCACCTCGATCCCCCCGTTGGACGTCTGCACATCCAGGCTGCCGCGCAGGTTCTCCGCGCGCACCCCGCCGTTGGATGTCTTCAGCCGCGCCGCGCCTTCCACGTCCAGCGTGTGAATCGAGCCGTTCGAGCTCGCGATGCGCTCCAGTTGCGTGCGCCGCGGAACCTTGATGATGTACTTGGCCCCCATGCTGCCCCGCCGGTCGGACGGCCGCACCGTGCGGATGTGAACCGAATCGGCCGCATGGTCGATTTCAATCTTGAGCGCGTCCCGCAATTCCGCCGTGCGCGCATACTTGGTGCCGCTGATATCCACCGTGTCCTGGTCCCACCCCGAAATCTCGATGGAGCCGTTCGAGTTGTCCACCGAGAGCCGTCCGCCGGGCTGCATCGGGTAGCTGTAGTGGAAATCCTGTGTGTAGCGTTCCGACCCGCCGATATCCAGGTCTTCGATGTCGCACCCCACCAGTGCCAGCAGGCCGCCGGCCAGGGACAAAACCAGTACATGCGTTCGCATAGAACACCTCTCAGGGCTAATTACGAAATAACATGGCGCCTTGTTCCACTTTATGCCGTACCGCCAACCCCTACTGCCAGCGCCCTTCCCGCATCGTCCGCACCACCCTGCCGAAATTGCGTACATCCTCCGCCGGATTGGCGGATAACAGCAGCATATCCGCCCGCTTACCCGCCTCGATCGTTCCCGCATCCCCCATGCCCAGCGCCAGCGCCCCGTTCCGCGTGGCCGCCACCAGCACATCCGCCGGCGGGATCCCGGCCTCCGCCAGCGCCTCCATTTCGGGATAAATGTCGCCGCCGGAACCCACCGCCAGCAGCACGCCCCCATCCGCCAGCTTCTTCGTGTTGCGTTTGGCGACACCCAGCGCCCGCGGATCGCGTTCCGCGGCCAGCATGGGTACAACCACGATCCGCAAATCCCGCATCTGCGCGATAAATGCCGGATCGATGGCTTCCGTGTCTCGGATCATGTGCAGGCACCCGGTGACGCCGCGCGCCACCATCGCCCGCGCATCCCGCAGTGTGGAAATTTGCCCCAGAATCGGCTTGTGGTCCCGGCGCGCTTCCTCGTAGCTCGATTCCGGATCGCCCGGCCGCACAATCACAGCTCCGGCCCTTGCGGACAGCCTGGCCACGTCGATCGGAACCGGCGCCAAAAACTTGCCCGCGCCGTCGATCTTTTCAGCCTCCGGCGGGATCAGTAGACTCGTCCGCGCACCGGCCGCCCGAATCCACCCGTTCTCGATCGTCACCACCGAATTCGAAATCGGCGGTCCGCCCGTTCCGTCCAACAACACGGCGCCGACCATCGACGTGATGGCGGGTTGTTCGGGCGGTTTGCAGGCAGCCAGCAAAAGCGCCAGCCCGATCAACGGCAGCGCCCTTACCGCTTCGTGACGAATCATGGACCATGATACAGCGTCCGCGCGCACGAATCCCTGCACCTGGCGGGACTTGTCCGCGAACCAGCCGGTGACATCCCCGGCGATCGCTCCGGCCGCGTTGATGCCGGTGGGGAAGGTACCGCGGCCGTCGTGGGGTCCGTCAAACGTGGTGATGGAGCCGCCCATCACGCCGCTGTTATTGATGGAGGCCGGCGCCGAATCATAGCCAAATGACGGGAAATGTTGAGTAACACCTCGCCATCCCCAAAATAGAGATAACTCATGAGCCGTTCGCACCAGCGGAACGACCCGCTGAAAGAGCTCCAGACTCAGGTCGGCCGGCGCTTCCTTCGCAAACGTATTCGTGCAGTGGACGCACTTGAAGTTGCAGCGCGTGGTCACCTCAAGCGCCCACAAGTAGGGGGGAATTCCGAGTACTTCCGTCCGCCTGCGGTGCGGTAATCTCCCGGTGAAAGAGACGAATATTCTCCCGTTTGCTCGTGATGCGGGCAAACAGCGCTGAAGAAGCCGCGAAGCATTTGCAGGATGATCCCTGGACAATCTTGAAAGAGGGCGCGGCGTGCCGCTTCCCTCGATCCAAACAGTCACCCTGCGAAATTCGTAGCGGAGTAATCGGTCGCAACGCTCGGGCAGCCTGACCGATCCTGTACAATAAACATCCGATGGACGCCGCGCAGTATCCCAAAGCACGGAAGCAGAATCCCCGGCTCGCGCCCGTTCTGCAAATTGGTGCGTTCAGGCTCGAAGGGCGATCTGCGGGCGTGGTGCTGTTGTCGATCCTGTTGTTGTTTCTCGGGTGGTTGATCTACAAGCGGCCGTGGATGAATAATTGGCCGCTATGGCTGTCGGGCGCCGGTTGGGTTGCGTTCAATATTTATTGGAGCGTTGCCGCGAGGAACTCCGCGCCGGCGAAGAAATCGGAGTCCCCAGAGTCGCGGCGGATACATCAGTACCTGCTCAGCGCGGCCCTCCTATTGCTGTTCATTCCCATTCCGGGGCTCCAGCAACGGTTCTTGCCCGCCACTCCAATCGTCGTCCTGGCCGGTCTTACGCTTCAGGCGGCTTGCGGGCTGCTGGGGGTATGGGCGCGCCGGCATCTGGGAGCCCAATGGAGCGGTCAGGTCGCCGTCAAGGTTGAGCCTCATCTGGTTCGTTCAGGCCCCTATCGGGTCTTGCGGCATCCCATCTACACCGCCTGGCTGGGAATGTATGCGGGTCCCGCCATTGTATCCGGCCAACTGCATGCCTTTCTCGCGGTGGCCCTCGTCGCGTTTGCATATGGGCGCAAGATCCTGATCGAAGAAGCGGCGCTGCACCAGGCCTTCGGTCAGACATATGCGTCCTATCGGCGTGACACATGGGCTTTGATTCCATGGCTGTTCTGAAATCACCGATACGAGCCGCTTACGTGAGTCTGCTCCTGATGTATAAGCGCTCGCCTCCTCGCCCCCAATTGCCGCTCACTGCCTGGCGCTTTATTCTTGCGAGTCTCGCTTGATGTTATTGCGGTGCGGAGGTATGCCGCTCACTGGGTTCTTTCTGATTCCGCATCCGTTCGTTAATCCAGCCGCACGGCTTCCAGCGCCTCTCCCGCGTTTAGCGGCTTGCCGTGCGGGAGCGGTTCGGGCACTGCCGCAAATTTGGCTACCGCGTCGAACAGGGGTTTGAAATCGCGGGAAAGATTGCCCATCAGGCAATCCGTCAGGTCGCCCTTAAGGCTGGGGAACTCCGTGATGAACTCCCGGAAGCTGAACTCCTGATTGTAGAAGGCGTAGACCAGCTTGCGCATGGCCTCGATGCTCTGGCAAAACTGCGCGCCGTAATCCGCGAAGCGGGATGCGGAAACGTCGCCCGCGGTGATCGCGGCGTCCACGGCGTCGCCCGCGAGTTCGCCGCTGCGCAGCGCCAGCATCACGCCCGACGAGAAGACCGGGTCCAGAAAGCCGAACGCATCGCCCGCCAGCACCAGTCCGTCGGCGGAGCAGTGGCGCGAGCGGTAGGAGTATTCTCCGGTCACGCGATACGGTCCGAACTGCCGCCCGGGGGCCAGATGGTTTCTGATCCAGGCATTCTTCTCCACTTCGCGGTGAAAGATGGCGGCCGGTTCGTGCGTGTCCTGATACAGATACTCCTTTTCAGCCACAATTCCCACGCTCATGACGTCATTGGCCAGCGGAATGTACCAGAACCAGCCCTTGCCCGGCAGATAGGCAACCGTGGTAGCGCCTTCGTCCATGCCGGGGTCGCGCAGCGCGCCTTTGTAGTAGGTCCATATCGCGATTTTATTCAGAACCTTATCGCGCACCTTCCACCCATTGCGAGTCACCGCGAACGCCTCCCGGCCCGTGGCATCGATGGTGACGGGAGCGCGGAATTCGCGCGTCTCTCCCTGTTTATCGACAGCCCTCACTCCGGTAATCGCGCCATCTTGCTGAATCAGTTCGCGCACCGTGATCTCTTCGATCACCTCCGCGCCTTTCTCCCGCGCATTGTCCAGCAGGAGTTGGTCGAACTCGCTGCGCAGCACCTGCCAGGTAGTGGAGGCTTCATGCGCGAGTTGCTGGGAAAAATAAAAAGGCACGGAAGCGCGTCCGCTCATGCCCACGAACTGCACGCTGTGCTTGCGGACGAAATGCGACGTCTTCATGCGGTCCAGCACGCCGATGCGTTCCAGCGTGTAGTAGCCGTAGGGCAGCAGAGACTCTCCGATGTGATAGCGCGGAAACTTCTCCTTCTCCAGGACCACCACACGCCGGCCTTTGGCGGCGAGCACGGCAGCCGCCGTCGAACCGGCCGGGCCGCCTCCGATCACGATGACATCATGCGTTTGCATATTTCCAACAGGAACCCTCACTTCAGCACCAGCCTCGTTCGGATGTTACCTTGGCGCTGCGTCATCGAGCGGCAGGCTCATCGACGCCGCGGCGACATCCGTTTCCAGTCTACCAATCGCCGGGTAATGGCTGCGCACCCAGGCCAGTCCGGCGAAAGCGCACACCATCGCGATCGCCAGCACAGACCAGTAAGTCTTGGCTCCGGACTGAATGACCCACGCGCCAAACAGCGAACTCAGCAGGCCTCCAAATCGACCGAGGGTTGCCGCGTACGCCACGCCCGTAGCTCGGATGCTGGTGGGATACACGTGCGCCGCCAGCGCGTACATGGAGGTCTGCACGGCGTTGGCCAGCAAACCGTTGATCCCCAGGCAGGCGATCAGCAGGACGTGATCGCCGTGCGCCTGGATCGGCACCACCAGCAGCGCCAGCGCGCTCCCCGCACAAGCCAGCGCGCCGGAGAGCAGTGGCCCGCGCGACCCCAGCACGGTCACCAGCGCGGCCCACAGCAATACGCCCAGCACGCCGCCGAAATTGTAGACGGCCAACCCGGTGCTGGCTGTGGCGACATTCAGGCCCTGCGCCGTCAGCATCGCCGGCAGCCACCCGAAGATCAGGTAAACGGATCCGAGGCTGCAGAAAAAAGCAATCCAGAGGCCCGTGGTATCGCGGGCCAGTCCGGAACCGAATAACGTCCGCACCGAAGCGTGGTCCGCGCCACCGTGTTCGGCGCGATCTTCAAACGAAGCCCCCGCCGGTACCGCGTGCCCCATCCTGCCCAGCAGCACCACGAGCCGCGGCCACATCGCGGACCTGCGCGCCAGGAATCGCGGCGATTCCGGCAGAAGCGCCATCAGGACCAGCGCCAACAGGAGCGGCAAAACGCCGCCGATCGAATACAACCCGCGCCACCCGAATCGCGGCAGCACCCAGGCGGCCAGCAGACCGCCCAGCATTCCGCCCAGCGGGAAGCAAACCAGCGTGAGCTTTACCGCCATCGCGCGCCGGCGCAGTGGAGCAAACTCCGCCGTCAGCGCGCTGGCGTTCGGCAGGGCCCCGCCGGTGCCCATACCGGTTACGAAACGCAATATCGTGAGTCCGGCTAACCCGTGGACCATCGCCGTGCCGATGGTCGCCAGGCCGAAAGTCACCACGCAACCGATCAGCGCCAGCCGCCGGCCGAAGCGATCGCCGCAGTATCCCGCCAGCGGCCCGCCCACCGCCATCCCCGCCAGTCCGACCGCCAGCACCGGACCGAAATCGCCGCGGGCTACGTGCCATTCCCGGATCAGTGACGGGATCGCAAAGCCGAGAATCTGAATGTCGAAACCATCGAAGATGACCGCCAGCGCGGCCAGCAGGGTCAGTAGTTTCTGGTAGGTCGCCCAGCTGCTATGATCCAGCAGCGCCGCCACATCGAAGGTCTGGCTGGTTTGTTTCCCGGCTTCAGTGGGTTTTTTAGAATCCCCCGCAGGGGTTGCGGACATTAGGGCATTGTATCGAAATCAGTTCAAATCCGCACTGACCTGGCGTACTCCGCGATCGGGCGGGTGATCGGTCGCCAGGTGTAGAATATCCTAATCTGACGTCCGGCGGCGACCTCGGCGCAAAGGGGCACGCATTCCCGCGCCGCCATTTGAAGGAAAGAACTCGCTGGATTTGGGCGGCGCGGGGCGCCCCGTTTTGCGCGAGTTATTGGAGAGGCGATTTCCAAATTGGCCACTTCTAGCGCGGCTGCGGCTTCCACGGAAAGTGCCGACCCGGGGCGTTGGCGTACCTTGGCCGTGGTCCTGTCGGCCGCATTTCTGGTCACCCTCGACTTTTTTGTCGTGAATGTCTCGATCCCGTCGATCCGGGCGAGCCTGCACGCCTCCTTTGCCGACCTGCAACTCGTCATCGCCAGCTACGGGCTAACCTATTGCGTTCTGTTGATCTCCGGCGGCCGGCTGGGCGATATTTACGGCCGTAAGCGCATGTTCCAGTGCGGAGTCATCGGGTTTACCTCGGCATCGGTCCTGTGTGGCATGGCGCCCAGTCCGGTGTTCCTCATTGCCAGCCGCGCCCTGCAAGGAAGCATGGCCGCCATGCTGTTTCCGCAAGTGCTCTCGTTAATCCAAGTCACATTCCCCGTACATGAACGTGCCAGGGCCTTCGGCTTTTTCGGCATGGTGGTAGGCACCGCATCCTTCTCCGGTAATGTGCTGGGCGGCTTGCTGGTGAGCGCCAACGTCTTCGGATTGGGCTGGCGGCCGATATTCCTGATCAACCTGCCGATCGGCGTGATCGCGGTGCTGGCGGCCGGGCGAACGGTGCGGGAATCGCGCTCGCCGAAGGCGCGCCGCCTGGACCTGGGGGGTGTGGCGTTGATGACGGCGTCCCTATCCCTGCTGCTCTATCCGCTCGTAAAAGGGCGCGAAGCCGGATGGCCCGCCTGGACGTATGCATGCGCGGCGGCATCCGTGCTGCTCATGACTCTGTTTGTGCGCTATGAACAAGGCGTCACCGCGCGTGGCGGCTCGCCCCTGGTGGAGCTGTCGCTTTTCCACGACCGTGCCTTCGTAATCGGCCTCTTCAGCGCTGTGTGTTTCTTCAGCACCACGGCGTCCTTTTTTTTGATCTCCACGATCTTCCTGCAGAACGGCCTCGGCTATAGCGCGCGCGACGCGGGGCTGACCTTCGGTTCTTTTGCGATCGCCTTTCTGTGCAGCTCCCTGGTTTCTGTCCGCGTGCAGCCGAAGCTCGGCAGCCGGATCATCAACGCCGGCGCTGCGCTCATGATATGCGGGCTGGTCACCTTGCTGTGGGTGGCGCGCTCGCGGGGCGCCGCACTGACCGGCCTGGAACTTGCGCCGGCCCTGATGATCTACGGCACGGGGCAAGGCTTCGTGATGCCTACCCTGGTCAGCACAATCCTGATCAATATTAAGGGCGGCGACGCCGGATCGGCGTCGGGTGTGTTAACCACCGTGCAGCAGTGCTCCTTCGCCATGGGAGTGGCCGCCATCGGCACCATCTTCTTTAGCGTCCTGGGCGGCCGGACCGGCGCCCATGTGTTTGTCCATGCGCTTTCCAGAGCCTTTTCGGTGAATATCTGCCTGCTCGGCGCGACGTTCCTGCTGATCCTGCGAATCCCCCGCAACCCGGTCCGATAGACCGGGCCGCGCGCCCCGGAATGTGCCATAATACACGGATTGTGCGTCAATTAATCTGTATCCTCGCCCTCGGTTGCGCCGCGTTCGCGGCGGAGCCGGAGCCACTCAAAGTCACTCTCCTCTCGAATCTCCCTTCGCCTCAGCCGGTCGGCACCGCGATCAGCCTGGTGCCGCGCCTAAAGAATTCGACCCGCGCCACCTATGTGGCCCAGTACAGCGTGAGCGTGGACGGCGGCGCATTCCACATGATTCGGGATTTCAGCCAGGATATGATCTTCACTTGGGCGCCGGAGCTTTACGACCACCAGGCGCGGGTGCGCGTCACCGTGCGGGATAACGACACCATGAAGACGGCTGCCGCGGAATTGCCTTTCCAGATGGTGTCCCGCGTCAAAGACGGAAAACCGGTGGTCACCCCTACGTCGCATCCCCTGGTAGCTCTTTTCAGCGCGCCGCCCTGCCCCGCCGGGAACCAGTTCCGCGTGGAGTTTCGCAGGGCGGGAGATTCGTTTTCAAGCCACACCTCCGCTCAACCCTGCCGCGCCGGCCGCGGCAGCAATGTCTATGTAGCCGGAATGCGCGCCGATACCGATTATCAGATGCGCGCCGAGACTGCCGGCGGAGCCGCCGGATCGAGCGCCTGGCTGGATTTCCATACCGGCATCCTGGACGTCAATTCCCCGCCGGTAACCATCCCCACGCCGCGCGCCGGCGGCGCTCGCAGCATCGACCAGGTGCTGGTGAGCAGCGTCCTCAACGAGCCATTTCACCCGCAGGCTACCGACCTGGAAGGCAATGTGGTCTGGACCCTCTCTTCGGGCGAATTCTTCCTGACCCGTGTCCTCCCTGGCGGCCGGTTTTTGGTGTTGGCGGATGCGGCCAATTCGCAAAACGACATCAAGCGCTGGCAGGCAGTCCGGGAGCTGGATCTGCTGGGCCGTACCGTCCGCGAAACGAATGCCAGCCGCGTGGCCGAACAGTTGGCGAGCCGCGGCATCCGCTCCAAGTGCATGAAGGACGGCGAGCAGTGCGTTTGTGGATTTCACCATGAGGCCATCCGCTTGCCGAACGATCATACGCTGGTCATCGCCGGGCTGGAACGCATGTTTCCGGATGGCGCCCAAGGATCCAAGGACCCGGTAGATGTGATGGGAGATCTGGTAATCGATCTGGACCCGGACTTTCAGGTTGCCTGGGTCTGGAACTCTTTCGACCACATGGATGTGAACCGCAAGTCTCTGGGCGACGAGAAGTGCAAGCTGGGCCCCGGCACCGATGGCTGTGCCTCGGTCTTCCTGGCCGCTACGGCCAACGGCTGGCTGCACAGCAATGCCTTGAATTACATTCCGGGCAGCGGCGATTTTCTGATCTCGGTCCCGGAACAGGACTGGGTGGTGAAGGTCGACTACAAGGACGGCAAGGGTACCGGGAAGGTGCTCTGGCGGCTGGGAGTGGATGGAGACTTCAAAACAAAGTCGGACGACCCATACCCGTGGTTCTCTTATCAGCATGACGTGGGATTCGATCCCCCTGGATCGAATCGGCTGATCGTCTTCGACGACGGGGACCGCCGGAAAAAGAAGGATCCGAAGGCCAACAACCGGGGCCAGGTGTGGGAACTGGATGAGCAGTCCATGACCGCCACCCTGGTACTGAACGCCGATTTAGGGGTGTATTCTCCGGCCGTCGGCTCTGCGCAATCGCTCTCCGGCGGCGGGTATAGTTTTCACTCCGGCTTCCTCAATCCGCCGGTTGTTTCCACCCGCGAGACCGAGGTCGGAGCTGACGGCAAGATCGTCTACGCGCAGCAGTTTGAGGGCGCTATGGTGTATCGCAGTTTCCGCGTGCCGGATCTCTACACCGCTCCACGTAAGTAAGGTGCGCGCGGCGATGCGTAAGTTTGCCATTGCGTGTCTCATGATGACCGGACTCACCGCCGCGCCGAGAGAGGTTTCGTTTCCTACCGCGGACGGTGGAATGATCTGGGCCGATCTGTACGGCGCCGGAAACCGTGGCGTGGTGCTGGCCCACGGCGCCAGGTTCGACAAAGCCAGTTGGGGGCCCCAGGCTGAGGTCCTGGCCAAGGCCGGATTCCGCGTGCTCGCCATCGATTTCCGCGGCTATGGACGGTCACGCGGCGGAGACAAAGCCGCGCCCGGCGGCGGTGAGAAGTATCAGGACGTGCTGGCGGCGGTGCGCTACTTGCGGGAAAACGGCGCCACCCGGGTCAGCGTGATCGGCGCCAGCATGGGAGGCGGCGCCTCGGGCAACGCGGCGATTCACGCGCGCCCCGGCGAAATCGATCGCCTCATACTGCTGGCGAACGTGCCGGTGGACGAGCCCGAGCGGCTGGCCGTCCCGAAGCTGTTCGCCGTCGGCAAAGGCGATGGGCTCGCGGCCAGGGTTAGAGAGCAATTCGAAAAAGCGCCGGAGCCTAAAGAGCTGATGATCCTGGAGGGCTCGGCCCACGCGCAGTTCCTCTTCCAGACCGATCAAGGGGAGCGCCTGATGAAGAAGATTTTGGAGTTTTTGTCGGAGACCAAAACAGAGGCGGAAAAGAAATGACTGCGACAGAAGTGATCTGGCCTAAGAAGACCCGTGAGCTGCGGACCCTGCACCTTGATTCCACGATTTGGAACGAGTTCAAGTTTCGGGATGGCGATATTATCATCTCGACTTACGGCAAGTCCGGCACAACCTGGATGCAGCAGATCATTTCACAGATGCTTTTCGCGGGCGATACCGAGATGGACACGCAGGCCATGTCTCCCTGGGTCGACTATGTGATTCCTCCGAAAGAGGTGAAACTCGCCGCCCTGGAGGCGCAGACGCACCGCCGCTTCATGAAGACGCATCTGCCGGTGGACGCCCTGGTGTACTCGCCGCGGGCCAGATACATTTACATCGGACGCGACGGACGCGATGTCTTGTGGAGTTTCTACAACCACCATTCGGCGGGCACCGAGGCCATGTACAACGGGCTGAATAACAGGCCCGGCCGGGTTGGCCCTCCACTGGAGCCGCCGCCGGCCGACATTCGCGAATACTGGCGCGCCTGGTTCGAACGGGAAGGATACCCGTATTGGCCGTTCTGGGAGAATATTCGCGGTTGGTGGGCCATCCGCCATCTCCCCAATGTTCTGATGGTGCACTTCGACGTTCTGCGCAGGGAGTTGCCCCAACAGATGCGGCGCATCGCCCGATTTCTGGATATCCCCGTCGACGAGGCTAAGTGGGACGTCATCGTCGAGCACTGCACTTTCGAATGGATGCGGGAGCACGGCGAAAAAATCGTTCCCTTGCGCGGAGCGCTTTGGGTGGGCGGAACGAAAACCTTCATCAACAAGGGCACCAGCGGACGGTGGCGAGACACTCTGACCGCGGCGGAATCGGCTGAATATGATGCCAGGGCCGTGGCCGAATTAGGGCCTGAGTGCGCGCGCTGGCTGGCGTCCGGCGAGGGCTTTACTGGCGGCGATGATGACGCGGCTGATGCCGAAAAGACAAATCGCCGCGCCGGGCACAAGGGTAATTAGTCCTCCCCCACATGGGCCAAACGACAACCCGCACAAGAACAGGCCAACCAGCAACAGGCCAAGATTGAAGACTGCTCCAAAAATTCGCTTGCCGTTACGCATGGTCAACAGAATATTCTACGCTACTTCAAGTAATGACGGCCATGACGAGCCTCCCAAGACTATGCTCGCGCCTGGCCTGCCTCACCGCCCCTCTGACACCCCCAGATAATTCCCATACCCCACGATAGCCGTCGACGAAACCAGCACAAACAAACTCAGCGTCACCAGCCACCTGGTGCGCGTGCCCACCCCCTTCCATTCCCGCAGCGCGATGCCCCACAGCGTGCTGAATATGATGATGCTGGCCATGTGCAGCGTCCAGCTCGAAAACCGGAACGCACCCATCTGCGTCTCGCCCATGGTGTAAAAGAAAAACTGCATGTACCAGGTGGTCCCCGCCAGCGCGCAAAAGAGATAGTTAGGCAGCATGGGCGCCGCGGCGCGCCGCGTCTCGAAGTATTGATGGCCCGTCCGGTTGCGGAGGTTCAGAATCAGGCACCAGATGAAATTGGTGGTGAAACCTCCCACCAGCACCACCACCAGCACCGGCAGACCCTGCCACAGCGTCGGCGTCCCGTGCCGCAGCGTGATCTGCTTGATGGGATCGCCTGCCGCCAGCCCGTAGGCGAAACACGCGCTCATGATGCCGGAGAAGGTGGCCACCAGCAGGCCGCGTTTCAAACTGAACTCCTTGATGGCCGCGCGCTTCTGCTCCTCGGAAAGCTCGCGCTCCTTGGACACTCCCGCCGCACCCGCAAACACGATCCCTAACAGGCACACTGCCACACCGCACAGGATCACCTGCCCCGAATGCGTGCCCAGCACCTGGCCGGCGAACTGGCCGCGGAAGATCGGCGGCAGCAGGGTGCCGAAGGCCGCCGTGTATCCCAACACCATTGCCATGCCCAGCGACATACCCAGGTAGCGCATGGTCAGGCCGAAGGTGAGACCGCCCAGTCCCCACAGCACGCCGAAGACGTAGGCCCAGAACAGGCTGCTGCCGGGGGCCTCGCGCAGGACGCCCGGCAGATCGCTGGTCATGGTCAGGGCCAGGATCCATGGCGCGAAGATCCAGCTGAACATGCCGCCCGCCAGCCAGTACGTCTCCCACGCCCAGCCTTTCACGCCCCGGAACCCCAGGTAGAAGCTGGCTGAAGCCAGTCCCCCCAGCCAATGGAAGAATACGCCGAGTATGGGATTCGGGGACATAAGCTCGCAGTGTAGCAGGCGGGGCCGGCCGGCAAGTCCACAGTACAATGAGATTTCATGGATCAGCGCCGCATGTGCCCGCATTGCCGGGCCTTCATCACTTCGAAGGACAAGGTCTGTCCTTACTGCCACGAACGAATCGGTCCGCGCGCCATCGATGTGCGCGAACCCGGCGCAATTCTGGGCGGCTTCATTCCGCACGCCCGGTTCATCACGATGATTATCCTGGTGATCAACTTCGGGCTGTATCTGGCAACCGTGGTCTTCACCCAGAATGCCGGGCTCAACGGTGGTTTTCTGAGCCCGGACCCGCGCATCCTGATCGCATTCGGCGCCAAGTACCGCGCCTACATCCTGGGCGGCGGAGAGTGGTGGCGCCTGGTGACCGCCGGTTTTCTGCACGGCGGCCTGCTGCACATAGGCATGAATTCGTGGGCCCTGTTCGACTTGGGCGCCCAGGTTGAGGAGATTTACGGCGGCAGCCGCCTGATCGTGATTTACTTCCTGGCGACCGTTTTCGGATTCGGACTCAGCACGTTCTGGACGCCGGCGTTATCGGTGGGGGCCTCCGCCGGCATCATGGGGCTGATCGGGGCCATGATCGCGCTGGGTGTCCACAACCGCAGTTCGGGGGTGCCCTCCAACCACGGAATGTACGTCCGCTGGGCTGTTTATATGCTGATCTTTGGTTTCCTTCCAGGCCTGAACATCGACAATGCCGCGCATATCGGCGGCTTGGCAGCCGGATTCGGAGCGGCCTATCTGGCGGGCACTCCGCGGCTGGGAACATCCCCAAGGGAGGTACTGTGGCGGGGGGCGGCGGCCGCCTGCGTGGTCATGACCGCTGCCAGTTTCCTAATGATGTACTTGTGGTTTACCCGCAACGTCCAATAGAATATAGGTGATGCGACTCCGATTGGTGCTACCGGCCTTGATGATCGGCACGGGCATGTTGCTGTCCGTGCAGACGCCGGCCCTGGCCAAGACCAGCTACAAACAACATAAGATAAAGAAATATAAGGCTTCCCGCCACTTCAAGAACAAGCAATACAAGGACAAACGGTTCAAAACCCCCAAGGTCGGGAAGCACACGGCGCCCAAGCACGTCTAACAGGCTTGCGGGCTAGAATACCACCACGGCCCGTCCTAGAATATCCCCCTGCCGCATCTTTTCGAGCAGCGCCGGCGCTTCGCCGATAGCGTGCCGCTCGATGTGAGCCTGCCCTACCCCCTCTTGCGCCAGCCGGAATACCTCGTCTAGATCCGCGCGCGTACCCAGAAAGCTGCCGCGAATCGAGATGCCCTTCAGCACCGTGTCCACGATAGGCAGCTCGTATTGAGCGGATGACAACCCCGACGTAATCAGGGTGCCGGTGCGTTTGAGCGAACGGAAAGCCTGCTCGATGGCCACCGGCGAGCCGGTGAGCACGATGGCGGCATCCGCGCCGCCCCACTGCTTCTGCAGCGTGCGGCCTGCGCTGTCGGCGGGCAGCGCCAGGTCCGCGCCCAGCGCGCGGGCCATCTCCAGCTTGGCTTCCGAGACATCCACCGCGGCCACCCGCAGCCCCAGGTGCCGCGCGTACTGTATGGCCAGATGGCCCAGCCCGCCCATGCCGAACAGCGCCACCGAGTCGCCCCGCCGCAGGCCGGATTCCCGCAGGGCGCCGAAGGCCGTCCAACCCGCGCAGCATAGCGGTGCGGCGGCCTCCGCGGATAGAGACTCCGGCACGTGGAACAACAGCGGCGCGGGCGCCACCACGTAACCCGCCAGCGCGCCGTTCACCGTGTAGCCGAAATTGAGCTGCCGCGGACAGAAGCGCTCGCCGCCCGCACGGCAAAGCGCGCACGCGCCGCACGTGGACGCCAGAAAGGTGATGCCCGCGCGATCGCCCGCCGCCCATCCGCCGACGCCGGCCCCCGTTTCCACGATCCGGCCGATGCCCTCATGCCCCAGCGTGAGCGGCGCCAGCGGCAGTTTCTGAAGCGAAGCCACGAACAGGTCGGAATGGCACAGCCCGCAGGCTTCCATGCGGATGAGCACTTCGCCGGTGCCCGGCGCGGCAACCGGAACGGAGCCTACCGTAATCGCCGCGCCCGGTGCGCGCAGCAGGACCGCTTCGGTATTTGCCGGATAGCTCACACAGCTACGACATCATGCGCCACCGGCAGGTCCGCGGCTTTCCACGCGTCGAAACCGCCGGTCACATTCGCCACCTGGCGGAAGCCGGCGCGCAGCAACAAACTGGAGGCGATGGCACTGCGATAGCCGCTCTTGCAATGGACCGCGACGGGGCGGGCCCGGTCCAGGTTATCCATCAATTTGGGCGCCTGGTTCAGTGGCAGCAGTTGCGCGCCTTCCACGTGGCCCTCCTCCCACTCGTTCTCCCGGCGCACGTCCGCCACCTGCCAGCCGTCTTTTTCACTCAGCAGTCGGTCCAGGTCCTGCACGGTAATCTGCTGCAGTTCTTCCACGTCTTCGCGCGGCCAGCCTTCGATGCCGCCCTCCAGGTAACCCACCACGCGCTCGATACCCACACGCGCCAGGCGCATGCGGGATTCCGCGCCGCGGTCCGCATCCTCGGCCACCAGGATCAGGTCGGATTCCAGACCCAATAGCGCCCCGGACCACGCCGCAAATTGCCCGGATAACGGGATGTTCACCGAGCCGGGCACGTGTCCCGCGCCGAATTGAGTGTCCGGCCGGGTATCCAGCACGATGGCGCCTGCCTTCTGCAAACGCCGCACCGCCTCCGCATCCAGCGGAGCCATAGGCGCCATCCCGGCCAGCGGCGCGGCGCCTGTGCGGTTGATCTCGGCGTCGGCCGCGAAGTAGGCCGGCCGGTCGGGCAGCGCGTCCGTGATCAGGTGCACGAACTCGTCACGGCTGCGCGCCTGCAAGGCATAGTTCCGCACGCGCTGCTCGCCGATCGTGGAAGACTTCTCAGAACCGATCTGCCGTCCGCACAGCGAGCCCGCGCCGTGCGCCGGGTATACCAGCACTGCATCCCCCAGCTTCATCAGCTTCTGATGCAGGCTGTCGTAAAGCAGGCCCGCGAGCTGCTGCGGCGTGTGACCGGGCGAGAGATCCGGCCGCCCTACGTCCCCGATGAACAGCGTGTCGCCGGTGAGCACCGCAAACGGCTCGGACGACCGTTCCGCGTCCGTCACCAGCACGCACAGGCTTTCGAGCGTGTGGCCGGGCGTCTCCAGGAACTGCAAGCGGCACTCCCCGAAGCGGACTTCGTCGCCCTGCTTCACCGCCACGTGCGGAAACTGCGCGCCTGCATGCGCGCCCAGGTAGATCTGCGCGCCCGTGCGCGCCGCCAGTTCCTGGTGTCCGGAGACAAAATCGGCGTGCAGGTGCGTCTCGATCACGTGCGCGATGCGCAGCCCGTTCTTGCGAGCTTCCTCCAGATAGATTTCGACGTCGCGCTGCGGGTCGATCACGGCCGCCACGCCTTCCGAGCCGATCATGTACGAAGCGTGCGCCAGGCAGCCGAGATAGAACTGTTCGAAATACATGGAAGGCCTCCCAGGCCGTTGCCCCGATATTATACCGCCGCCTTACCGCGGCAGGCAGCCGTTGAAATACTGCCGCCGCGACGATACCGCCGAAAGGTCGTGGTAGACGAACGCGCCCCTGGCGAAGTAGTGCCCCACTAATGCTCTGCGAGTCAAACGAAGGTCGCGCCGCTGCGATCCGCCATGCAGCAGATTGGCGTGCCAGATGAGCACATCGCCCTTGCGCGCCTGAAAGCGTCGCGCCTGCAACCCGCTCTCCGCGATCAGCTTCTGCACGTGCGGCTCGTAGCGCGCGCGATACGACTGATAGCCCTCTTTCCCCATGTCTTCGGCGGAGATCCCCAGATCGCGGCTGAACACGTACGGCAGCCGGTGGCTTCCCGGATAGTATTCCAAGGGGCCCGCTTCCGGCTGGATATCTTCAAAGGCAATCCACGCCGCCGCCAGGTAACCCAGGGGATACGTCGTCATGTGAATCGAGTCCGAATGCGCGGACTGCTGGCTTCCTTTGTGCGAACCGATGGTCTGCAGGAGCCGCGCGGGATGGCCCAGCAGGCGATGCAGCCATTGCATCAGCCCCGTATACTTCACCACGCGGCAGAACTGACGCACGCGCTGGTGGGGATTCGAGGAGCGGCCCGGTAGCTGATCTGCATCGCCGGCCGGCTCCGGCGGCAGCGTAATGGCGCCGCGCTGTATGGCCGCCTCATAAGCCTGCCAGGCGGCATCCAGCAGCGATTCGGGAATCAGCTTGGGCAGGATGACGTACCCGCTCTCGGCCCACTGACGGCAGAGCGCGGCCTGGTTGGCGGGCAACCCGTCAAGCCGCCGGGACCAATCGTCGCGATCGAGCCACGGCCGCGGACCGGAGTCCGGAAAATACTCGGCGCGGTAGGCCGGCAGCCGGGAAAAATCCACCGGCAGCTCGGCGATACGCGGTCCGGAAAGGACCCGCAGGATGGAGTCCACCAGCGACATCTTCTGAGGATACCGCTACAAAGGCCGTTGGATGCGATGATCGGTCACCGGCATTTGCCCGGCATCCTGCGTGGGCCGTTTGGGCATGTGGCAGCGCGGGCATTCGAGCGCCGCCCCGTTGTGCATGGTGGGGTGGCAGCCGCGGCAGACCATCCGGTAATCCGCCGCGGTGTTCGAGAAACTATGGGGCGG
>Ga0070731_10000323_pt1 | contig 73049 bp, 69 predicted proteins | sample Coa_R1_2_FD_66448 | JGI IMG/M metagenome (GOLD analysis project Ga0070731, IMG submission 66448) | Surface soil microbial communities from Centralia Pennsylvania, which are recovering from an underground coalmine fire - Coalmine... | ecosystem: Environmental > Terrestrial > Soil > Unclassified ... | reverse complement strand
GCGCGCGTACCCGGTGCCCCCGATCGTCATCCTGAGCTGGAACTCGGATTCCGCCGCCAGGGCAGGCGTGTACGTGGACTCCACGTCGGTCAAGGGGGCCCGGCTCCGCTCGTCGCAGCTCCGGGCCGAGACGCGGTATGTCCTGAGCTACCAAGTCATCGAACGGTAGAGGCGATCAGCGCGGCGATCCGCCCGGGGGTCAAAGGCCCGTCCGTGATGCGGACGCCGAACGGCGCGAGCGCATCCTCCACCGCGTTCGCCAGCGCGGCGGGCGGCGCGATCGCGCCGCCTTCGCCGACGCCCTTGACGGCCAACGGGTTTCGCGGCGACGGATACTCGAGGTGGATGGTCTCGAACCGGGGCAGATCGCGGGCCCTCGGCACCGCGTAGTCCATGAGCGAACCCGACAACAGCTGTCCGGCGCCGTCGTAGGCGATGGCCTCGCACATCCCGCCGCCGATGCCCTGCGCGAGGCCTCCGTGGATCTGCCCTTCCACGATGAGCGGATTGACCACCCGGCCGCAGTCGTGGGCGACGACGTAGCGGAGGATCGCGACGGTGCCGGTCTCGGGGTCGACCTCGACGATCGCGACGTGGACGGCGCTCGCGAAGGTTACCGTCGGCACCGTCTCGTACCGCGACGCCGCGAAGATCGGATCGGCCACGCGCGCGCCCGCGAGCGTCGGCAGGCTGGATCGCGCAACCTCGGCCAGCGTCAGCGCGCGGCCCGGAGCGCCCCGCACGATGACGCGGCCGTCCTCGATGTCGAGGTCGTGCTCGGCCGCCTCGAGCAGGGCGGCCGCGGCCCGCACCACCTTCCGCCGTACGTCCTGCGCCGCCCCGGCCACCGCGTTGCCGGCCACCACGAGGCTGCGGCTGGCGAACGTCCCCACGCCGGCGGCCAGTTCGCGCGTGTCGCCGCCGACGACGGTGACGTCGTCGAGGCCCACGCCGAGTGCGTCCGCGGCGATCTGCGCAAACGTGGTCTCATGGCCCTGCCCCTGCGAGCAGGCGCCGGTGGCGACGAGCACCTTGCCCGAGGAGTCCAGGCGGACGGCCGCACTCTCGTAGGGTCCGATGCCGGTGCCCTCGACGTAGGCGGCGATCCCGATGCCGCGGTGGACGCCCCGGGCCCGCAGTGTTTTCTGCTCCCGCCGGAAGGCGTCGTAGCCGGCGCGATCGAGCGCGCGCTCCAGCGCCGCCGCGAAATCCCCGCTGTCGTAGACGCACGGGTGTCCGTCGCGGTACGGAAATCCGGCGTCGTACGGCATTTCGTCGCCGCGGATGATGTTGCGGCGGCGAAGGTCCGCCGGATCGATCTCCAGGCGGCGGGCGAGCAGGTCGAGCATGCGTTCCATCACAAACACGGCCTCCGGACGCCCGGCGCCGCGGTAGGGTGCGTGCGGCGTCTTGTTGGTCACGACGGAGCGGGCCTCAAACGCCGCGTTCCGGATCCGGTAGGGTCCGAGCATGTGCGCCACCGTGTTGTACGGCTGGACGATGCCCCACGGATTGTAGGCGCCCTGATCCAGCAGGAAGCGGTCCCGGAACCCGAGGATGGCGCCGTCCGCGGCCGCGGCGATTTCGGCCTCGTGGACCTGCTCCCGTGAATGGGTGGCGGCCTGCATGTGCTCCCGGCGCGTCTCGATCCATTTCACGGGGCGGCGGAGCCGCGCCGCCACGACCGGGATCAGAGTGTCCTCGGGATAGACCGAGCACTTCGTGCCAAATCCGCCGCCGACGTCGGGCGCGATCACGCGGACCCGGTGCGCCGGCATCCGTAGGGCGTCGGAGAGCGCGCGCTGCAGCAGATACGGCACCTGGGTCGACGACCAGACGGTGATGCCGCCGCCGCGGCGGTCGGGAACGGCGAGGATGCCGCGCGGTTCGAGCGGCATTCCGGCAGAACGCGGGACGTGCAACGTGGCCCGGACCCGCACCGGTGCCTGGGCGAAGGCGCCGTCGGGGTCGCCCACCCGCATCGCGAAGCTGACGGCGACGTTGTCGCCCCAGTCCGGGTGGATCAGCGGCGCCCCCGCTTCCAGCCCTCGCACCACGTCGGTCACGACCGGGAGCGGCTCGTACGCCACGCCGACGAGGGCCGCGGCGTCTTCCGCAGCGGCGCGGCCGTCGGCCACGACAACCGCGACGGGCTCTCCGACGTAGCGGACGTGCGTCGCGGCGAGCGGGAACTGTGATGCGGTCCGAACCTGGAAACGCACACGCGCCTCGAGGGCGGGCGGCGCGACACCGGCGGAGGGGACGGGGACCAGCGCGTCCGACAGGTCGGGAAAAGCGAAGCAGGCGACGACCGAGGGGTGGCGGCGGGCCCGCGCGAGGTCCACGTGCGTGAGCCGCGCGTGCGCGTGGGTGGCGCGCACAACCGCGGCGTGGAGGCACCCGGCGGCCGGAATATCGTCGACGTACTGGCCGCCGCCGGTCAAGAAGCGCGGGTCCTCGAGGCGGCGCACGATCGCGCCGACGTACCGGCCGCTCATGCGACAGGGCCCCGGCGGCGCCGGACGCCGCCCGCCGCGCCCGGCGACTCAGGCAAAGTTGGGCGCCACGTGCCGGGCGATCAGGTCGATCTGCGCCGGGTCGTCGGTCACCGGCCCGAGGACCAGATAGGTGAGTCCGGCGCCGGCTAAATCGGCGATCCGCGCGTTGATCCCGTCGATGCTGCCGATCATGTAGCATTCTTGCAGGTGCTCGTACGAGCGATGCGTGCCCATGACGCGGACGAACGGCTCGCGTGACTCGGCGAGCGCCTTCGCCTGGTCCGCTCGTTCCACGAGATGGATGAAGTTGCAGTGCCCGAAGGTGACCGACGCGGGATCCTTGCCCATGGTCCGCGCGTGCGCCTGAATCTGCTCCCAATCGCGCTTGACCCACTCCTGCGTGCCGGAGCAGCGGGACAGCCAGTTCCCCGCCTTCACGATGCGGGTGAGGACGGCCTTCGACATGAACGGGACGTCGTGCTCGTCCGGGTCGGGGACGCGGGACCCGCCGGACACCCAGACCTCGGGCAGCGCGGCCGGCCGCGGGTCGATCGTCACGTCGTCGAACTGATAGTACCGGCCGTGGTAGGACGCGTGGGGCCGGGTCAGCAGCAGCATGACCGCTTCCAGGATTTCGTCGGTGCGGCGGCCGCGCTCCTCGATCCGGGAGCCCGTGACCGTGAACTCCTGCGCGTACCAGCCCGGGCCGATGCCGAAGACGAACCGGCCGCCCGACAGGTGGCAGAGCGTCGAGATCTCCTTCGCCAGCATCACCGGATGTCGTACCGGCAGCACCAGAATGCCGGTGGCGAGCTTCACCCGTTTCGTCAACGCCGCGGCGTACGCGAGCGCGTTGAGCGGCTCGAGCCACGCCATGCCGTAGAGACCCGGCGCGGTCAGCAGATGGTCGATCACCCAGACGTCGAAGCCGTGCTGCTCGCATTTCTGCACGCAGGACGTCAGGCGCCGGAGGCGCTCCGGACCCGCGTCGGTCCAGGCGTACGTGGGCACCCACACGCCGAATTTCAACGGTGCCATCATTCGGCTCCCTTCAGCCACCGGATCGGGGTGACGCGGTAGTCGCACCGAAGCGCCCGCCCGCGCCGCTCGTCGCGCAGTTCGACTTCGAATCGCTCCCCGTACACGAGCGCGCCGCCGAGCAGGGCCAGCGTCCCGGAGTAGATCGCGGTGCCCGCGAGACCGTCCTCGACGCGGGCGCGCACGAGCGATAAGAGCGCGTCCGGCGGCATCATCTCCGCCAGCCGGCCCTGCTGGTACTGGATCCGCCGGCCGTCCACCGTCGTATGGCTGGCCAGCACCAAGCCGTCCCACACCTCGCGCACGTCGGCGAGGTCCCAGACGTCCCTCGAGATCACGTTGGGCGCCACGAGCTTGGCCTTCTCGATGGTCACCCGTTCGAGCCCGCGGTCGGTGTGGTCGCTGCCGGTCGCGACGAGCACGCGATCCGCCTCCGCGAGGAGCACAAACTCCGCCTCGCCCGAGGTCTCCGCGCCGAGGACGTCGATCTCCGCCGCCGTCGTGATCAGGTTGGCCATTTTGGGATAGAGGACCGGTGTGCGGTCCGGACACGGCACGCCGTGGGCCCGCATTTCGTCGATGTGCCGCTGCACGGCGGCGTGGTCGCGTCCGGTGAAGCCGGCGTTGATCACGCGGCGCACCTCGAAGCGCACCGGCGTAGCGCGGCCGTTCTGTCTGAGCGTCAGGTCGAGGACGGTCATCGGTGCGCGCGGCGCTAGGGTTTCTGGTGGTACCGGAATTCCAACGTCATGCACCCCCTTGGCACGCGATACGGGCCGTGGGGCATCCCCGGCGGACGGCACGCGTACATTCCCGCCGTGTAGGTCTCCTTTTTACCGAGGTCGACCAACTCGCCTTCCAGGATCCACACCTCTTCCCAGAAGTCGTGGGCGATGGTGCCGGTCGTCTCCGCGCCGCCCTCGAACCGGAGCAGCCGCGTAATGTCCCCACGCTCCTCGTCCCGGCTGAGGATCTTTTGCGTGATGCCCGGACCGCCGGCGCCCATGGTGGGCGATCCGACGACGGGCTGCCATCCGGCGTCATCCGGCCGGAAGAATTCGCGTTCGGGTTTCGGCATCGGCCCTCACCTCGTTGCCGTGGTTCGCGTTCGCGGCGACGCCTCCCCGTCCGCCGGCGCCGGCCGGACCGCGGCGAAATGAGAAAGGCGGCCGGGACGCGTATATCCTCTCGAGCGAAAGAAGGAGATGGGAGAATGCGCAGGGCAGAGGCTGTTCTCGGGGTGATCATGGTCGCGGCGGGCGGGGTCTGGTTCCTTCAAGGCATTCGCGTGCTGCCGGGAAGCTTCATGACCGGGTCCCGATTCTGGATGGTCACGGGCGCGCTCGTCGCGGTCGCCGGACTCGCGCTGTTTCTGGACGGCGCCCGGCGGCCGGCGGCATAGCGGCGGGACGCCGCGAAACGGAGGATCGCATGGGACTCACGCGAGACGTCGCCGACTGGGTCGCGCGGACATCGATCGACGACGCGCCTCCGGCCGCGACGGCAGCGGGCAAGTCGGCGATCATCGACACGGTGGCCGCCATCCTCGCCGGCGCCACGGAGCCGGTCACGCGCATCGTCGCGGAGGCGGTCGCCGAGGAGGGCGCGGCTCCGGTCGCCGACCGGCTCGGCGCGCGTCTTCGCACGTCGATGGAGGGCGCGGCGTTCGTCAACGGGGTGAGCGGGCACGCGCTCGACTACGACGACGTCAGTCCGTCGGTGATCGGCCACCCGAGCGTGGTCGTCCTGCCGGCCACGCTCGCGGCGGCGCAGGGCACGGGCGCTTCCGGCCGCCGGCTGCTCGAAGCCTACGTGATCGGCGTGGAGGTCATCACGAAGCTCGGCCGGGCGATGGGGAACGCGCACTACCGGATCGGGTGGCACGCGACGTCCACGCTCGGGACCCTCGGGGCGGCGATGGCGGCCGGCAAACTGTTGGGGCTGGCGCCGGAGCCGCTGCAGCACGCGCTGGGGATCGCGGTCTCCGAGGCGTCCGGCAGCCGCCAGAACTTCGGCACCATGACGAAGCCGTTCCATCCGGGCCACGCGGCGCGCTGCGGCGTCCTCGCGGCGCGGCTGGCGCGCAAGGGCATGACCGCCGACACGACGATTCTGGAGGCGCCGCTCGGCTATTTCGCGATGTTCTCGCACGGCGAGGCGGCCACCGACGGCATTCGCGACGCGCTCGGCAATCCGTACGACGTGGTCTCGCCCGGCATGAACGTGAAGCGGTACCCGTGCTGCTACGCGACACACCGGGCCGCCGACGCCGTGCTCGACCTCGCGCGGGAATACGAACTGCGGGGCGCGGACGTTGAGGCGGCGGAGGTGGTCGTGCCGTCCGGGGGACTCGCCGCGGTGACGCGGAACCGCCCGCGCACCGGCCTGGAAGGGAAGTTCAGCCTGCCGTACGTGGTGGCCGCGGCGGTCCTGGACGGCCGGGTGACGCTCGACACGTTCACCGACGAGATGGTGCAGCGGCCCGAGGCCCAGGCGCTGCTCAGAGCCGTGCGTCCGGTTGAAGATCCGAGCATTCCCGTGGCGTTCAACGCGATCGAGGAGGGCTACGTGGTAGTCAAAATCCGCCGCCGGGACGGGACCGTCTTGGAGCGGCGGGTGGACTATCCGCGCGGGGCGCACCAGAATCCGCTGGCCGCGGACGAGCTGTACGCCAAGTTCCGCGACTGCGCCCGGCGGGTGCTTCCGGGCGAGCAGAGCGAGCGGGCCCTTGCGCTCCTCACCGCGATAGAGGACCTGCCGCGCCTCGACGAGCTGGTGGCGTCACTGATCCCCGGGGAGGCGCTGTAATGGCCGGACAGGCGCACGGCGCAGGTGCGAGGAGCGGGCCGCGGCTGTGGCTTCGCACCTTCGTGGGCTTCTATCCGCCGCACGCGGAGGCGCGCGCGGCGCTCGATCCCGTCTCGGGCTTCTTGTTCTCCGCGCGGAGCGTCATCCTCGTCATCTCCGCGCAGGCGGCGATCATCGCGGGGCTGCTGGCCGCCGCGGACGGGCGGTTCGACGCCGTCGCGTTCGTGCTGGTCCTCGCCGGCTTCGTCATCGCGCACGCGATCAGCAACCTCAGCAACGACTACTTCGGCTACCGGAGAGGCCACGACACGCCCGACTCGCCGCGCCTCAGGTACACGATTCACCCGATAGCGAGCGGGGTGCTCGACGCGCGGAGCCTGCTCGCCGGGCTGGCGATCCTCGCGGCCCTCGGGACGGCGATCATCGTCTATTTCTGGGCCACGCGCGGCCCGCTCGCGTTGGGGTTCGCCGCGGCCGGCCTGCTGTTGATGTATCTCTACGACGCGGCGCCGACGCCGCTCAAGGCCGTCGGCCTGGGGGAGATCGCGGCGTTTCTCGTCTGGGGGCCGCTCATGGTGGGCGGCGGGTACTTCGTGATCACCGGCCGGCTGTCCGGGCCGGCCTTTTGGGCGTCGATCCCGTACGGCCTCGGCGTCATGTCGATTCTCGTCGGCAAGCACATCGACCAGGCGGACTTCGACCGCGTCCACGGCCAGCGGACCCTGCCGGTCGTTCTCGGCGACCGGCCGGCGCGCGCCCTCAATCGCGCGGTGATCGTGGCGATGTACGCGGCCGTCGCGGTCCTCATCGCGGCGCGGCAGATCACGCCGTTCGCGGCGCTGGTCGCCGTCGCCCTACCGCGGTCGGTCCGCGCGCTGTCGGTGACGGGCCGGCCGAAGCCGGACGCGCCGCCCGCGGGCTATGTCGGGTGGCCGCTCTGGTACCATCGGGTGTCGCTGGTGCACAATCGTCTGTTCGGCTGGGTGTACATCGCCGGGCTGGCGCTCGGCGCGGTCCTGCGCGGCGCGGGGGTGCGCTGACCGGGCCGTTCTGCGCGCGGACTGACGACTCCGGCTACGACGGGCGCGCCAAGCCCACGACCCGGGCCGTCACATCGACGGGAACGGGTCCGCGTTCCGTCCACCGCAGAGCATCTTCGAGCTGTCCGCGGTCGGAGTAACCTACGAGAACGGTCGAGATGCCCGGCGCCGCAAGGGCGAAGCGGAGGGCCAGTTCCATCGGGCCCTCGTACCCGAGGTCCGCGGCGAGCCGTCGAATCGCCGCGGCCCGCTCGAGGTCGCGTCCGTATTCGGCGCCGGCGGCCAGCTGCGGTCCCGGATCGCCCGCGTTGGCATGCCGGCCCGCCACCGCCGACAGCGCGCCCGCCGCCATGACGCGGATCGCGATCACGCCCACGCCGGCCGCGGCGGCCGCGCCGATCAGGCCTGCGAAGTCCTGCTCACCGCCGCCGGCCCCCGCATACCCGCCGCTGGGGTTCAGGGCATTGAAATAGGACTGCGTCGTGGCGAACGCGCCGGAGGCCACCGTGGCGTGCACCGCAGCCGTCTGCCCGAGGCCGGTGATCCCGATGTGGCGCACGAGGCCGCGGGCGACGAGCCGCCGCATGCCGTCCGCGACCGGCCCGCACACGGTCTGGAGACCGATGGCGTGGCTGCTGCCTCGAACGGACGCCGCGGCCTGAGGAGTCTCGGCGATCGGATTGTGGAGCTGCAGCAGGTCCACGGACTCGTGTCCGAGCCGGCGCAGGCTGGCTTCGCACGAACGCTGAATCGCCGCGGCGGGATCGTCGAGGTCGGGCTGCTGCAGCCGGACCTTCGTCCCGACGACGACGTCGCGCCACGCTCCGAGGTCGCGCAAGACCCGGCCGAGGTGCTCTTCAGACCGGCCGTCGCCATAGCTTGGCGCCGTATCGAAATACGTGACGCCGGCGTCGAGCGCCCGGGCAACCGCCGCCGTCTGCTCGGCGTGGTCGCCGCGCACCATGAGGCCGCCCACCGCGCCGGCGCCGAAGCCGAGGGCGGAGACGGAGAGTCCGGTCTTGCCGAACGGCCGCTGCTCCATGCGGTTACCTCCCGCGGATCCGCCGCGGGGTCCTGTCGACCGCGGTCACGCCCGGCGCTAGCCGCCGGCGATGGCCCCGATGATCAAAAACGGCTCCTCGCCGGCCGCGACCGTGTCGGGGAGGGGGGCATCCGGCGGGTCCTGCGACAGATCGCGCTCGCACGCAAAGAACCGGACGAGCGGCCGGCGCTGCTGCGTGACGTGGTCGCGCACCGTGCCACGCAGCACCGGGTAGCGCGCCTCGAGCGCGTCGAGCACCGACCGCTGCGTGACCGGACCGCGGACGTCGAGCGCGACTTCACGCTCCGTCTTCGCGAGCGTGCGCAGGTGATGGGGCAGAACGACCCGGATCACGCCAGGGTCTGTACCTCGACCGAGAGCACGGCCGGCAGATCGCGCACGATCGGCGCCCACGTGCCGCCGCCGTCCGACGACGCGTACACCTGTCCGCCGGTCGTGCCGAAGTAGAGGCCGCACGCATCGAGCGAGTCGACGGCCATCGCGTCCCGCAGCACGTTGACGTAGCAATCCCGCTGAGGCAGCCCGTTCGTGAGCGCTTCCCACTCGTTGCCGCCGGTCCGGCTGCGGTAGACTCTGAGCTTTCCGTCCGGCGGAAAATGCTCGGAGTCGCTCTTGATCGGGAGCACATAGATCGTCTGCGGCTCGTGCGCATGGACGTCGATGACGAACCCGAAGTCGGTCGGCAGGTTGCCGCTGACCTCGTGCCAGGAGTCGGCGGCGTCGTCGCTGCGCATCACGTCCCAATGCTTCTGCATGAACAGGGTGCGCGGCCGCGAGGGGTGCATCGCAATCCGGTGCACGCAGTGGCCGACCTCTCCCGTCGGATTGGGCATTTGCTCCGAGCGCAGCCCGCGGTTCGCCGGCCGCCACGTCTTGGCCCCGTCGTCGCTGCGGAAGACGCCCGCCGCCGAGATGGCGATGTACATCCGCGCTGCGTCGTTGGGGTCGAGCAAGATCGTGTGGAGGCACATCCCGCCTGCGCCCGGCATCCAGTTGGGCCCGGAGCCGTGGCCGCGCAGGCCGGGCAGCTCCTCCCACGTTTTCCCCGCGTCCGCCGAACGGAAGAGGGCGGCGTCCTCCACCCCCGCATACACGGCGTCCGCGTCGGTGAGCGACGGCTCGAGATGCCAGACGCGCTTGAACTCCCACGGGTGCTGGGTGCCGTCGTACCACTGGTGCGTCCCGGTCGCGCCGGCGTACGTGAACTGGTTGCCCACCGGCTCCCAGGTCTTCCCTCCGTCGTCGGAGCGCTGAATCTGCTGACCGAACCAGCCGCTCGACTGCGAGGCGTACAGCCGGTTCGGATCGGCCGGCGAGCCTTTGACGTGGTAGATCTCCCAGCCCGCGAAGTGCGGGCCGGCGACGTCCCACCGGCTGCGCTTTCCGTCGGACGTCAGGATAAACGCGCCCTTGCGCGTACCGACCAAGACCCGTACCCCGCTCATCGTCCACCCCTTTCGAGTTGATCCTGCGCTTCTTTCCACGCCGGAAACGCCCGCTCGGCCTTGCGCCGCCCGCCCGCGGTGAGCCGGACCGGCCGCCGCCTCGCGTCGCCGGCGCGCGCCGCGCTGACCCAGCCGTTGCGCTCGAGCACGGCGGCGACGCGGGTCAGCGTGGTTCGCTCCAAGCCCAGCGCGCTGGCGAGCTCCGTGATCGACGTCGGGCCTTTGAGCGCGAGCGCGGCGAGCACGGAGAACTGCGTCGCGCGCAGCCCGTGCGGCCGCAGCCGCTGCTCGAAGAGCCTCGTCACGGCGCGCGCGTAGCGCCGCGCGGCGAGGCACCGGCACGCCCTGGTCGGGGAGAGATCCACGTTCGCGGCCGTCATCGTGTGTATATACACTTGATTACGGGGCGTCAAGAACCCTCCCCGACGCCGCCTGCCGCGCCCCGTCTCGCCCGAGCGGGCCGCCGCAGGAACGCGCGGCCCGATGGGTCGAACACGAATCCCGCGACCCGAGATCCAGAGCCGGGCCGCGCACGGGACACACGAGGGGGGCCCATGATGCGGACCGATCTGTATCGCGCCGCCGCGCTGGTCGTTGCGTGCGCGGTTGCCTTCACACTCGGCATTCCGGGCGGCGGCCGCGCCGCCGCGCCGGCGTCGTTGCACGTCGCGATCGGCATCGACGCCGACACGCTCGACCCCGAGGGCCAGACGACCACCACCATTGCCAACATCGTGGACTATATGTTCGACTCGCTGGTCTGGCCCAACGACGAGCGGTCCGGCGTCAAACCGGGCGAGCCGCAGTACACGAAGCTCGTGCCGCAGCTTGCGACGTCCTGGACGGTGAGCCGCGACGGCCTGACCTACACGTTCAAGCTGCGCCAGGGCGTCAAGTTCCAGGACGGGACCGACTTCAACGCCGAGGCCGTGAAGTTCAACGTGCAGCGCTGGCTCGACACCTCGGTGCGCAATCCCAACCGCTACTACTTCACGGACATCGACACGAGCCGCATCGACACCCCGGACCCGTATACCATCGTGCTGCACCTGAAGCAGCCGAGCCCGACCCTCCTGGGCCGGATCGCGAGCGGCGTGGGCGAAATCCTGTCGCCGTCGGCGGTCCGGAAGATCGGCAACGACAAGATTCCGCTGGGCCCGCTCGCCGCGGGCACGGGGCCCTACATGTTCAAGGAGTGGGTCCACGGCGACCACGTCACGCTGGTCCGCAACCCGAGCTACTGGGGCCGCAAGCCGTACTTCGACGAGGTGGTGTTCCGCGTAGTCCCGAACGCCGGCACCCGCGAGACGATGCTGCGCGCCGGGGACGTGCAGATGGCCTTCGAGCCGCCCGCCCCGGACGTGCCGGCGCTGCGCAAGGACGCGAACCTGCGCGTGGTCGAGGGGCCGAGCGACCGCGACGTGTTCGTCGGCCTCAACACGCAATACGGGCCGTTGAAGGACGCGCGCGTCCGGCAGGCGCTCAATTACGCGGTCAACAAGCAGGCGATCATTCACAGCGTCCTCTTCGGGCTGGCGACCGTGCTCGAATCGCCGACGACGCCGTTCTTGTTCGGCTACACGAAGCTCCAGGCCGGTGGCTGGCCGTTCAACCCGGTCAAGGCCAAAGCGCTGCTCGCCGAGGCCGGGTTTCCAAACGGGTTCACGCTGAACTTCCGGACGCCGACGGGCCGCTACATCCAGGACTACCAGTTTGCCCAGGCGGTGGCGGCCCAGCTCGCCAACGTCGGGGTCAAAGCCCAGATCCAGACGACCGACTGGCCGTCCTATGTCAGCTGGATGGTCACGCCGCTCGAGCGCACGCCGCTGCAGATCTTCGTGCTCGGGTGGGCGACCCAATATCTCGACGCGGACGGCGAGCTGTACGGCCAGTTCTATTCAGGGCAGGCGCCGCCGAAGGGCCTCGCGCCGACGTTCTACAAGGACGCCAAGGTGGACGAGCTGCTGCTCGCCGGCCAGACGACGTCCGACCCGAAGAAGCGCGAGGCCATCTATCAGGAAGCGCAGCAGTTGATCTGGAACGACGCGCCGTGGATCTTCCTGTGGAGCCAGAACTTCTACATGGTGACGAGCAGTCATCTGGACGGCGTCACGACCACGCCGAACGAGAAGTGGGCCGCAATCTACGCGACGTGGAAGTAGCGCGGCGCGGCTGATCTCAGGGTAGGGCGGAGCGGCCTCATCGCCGGAGGGTTTCTCGCCTTTGCGATCCGCCGCCTCGTGGCGGCGGTGCCGACCCTGTTCGGGGTCACGCTCATCATTTTCTTCATGGTGCGCGTGCTGCCCGGAGATCCGGCGCGAGTCTTGGCCGGCCTCGAGGCCGACCAGACCGAGGTCAACCGGATCCGCGTGCAGTTGGGCCTGGACAAGCCGGTTCCGATCCAGTACGCGCGCTTCTTGGCGAACGCCGTCCGCGGCAACCTCGGACGGTCCGCCGTGACCCAGGCGCCGGTGGTCTCCGAGATCGCCGGCCGTCTCGGTCCGACGACGCTGCTCGCGGCCACGGCGACGGTGCTGGCCGGGACCTTGGGCGTCGCGTCGGGCATCGTCGTCAGTACCCGGCAGTACACTGCCGCCGACTATGCGGTGACCGTGCTGGCGCTCGCCGGCGTCAGCATCCCCGTCTACTGGCTCGGGCTGATGCTGATGCTCGTGTTCGCGGTGTTCCTGCATCTGCTGCCGGCCGGCGGCGATACCACGCCGCAGAGCCTGATCCTGCCGTCGATCACGCTGGCGGCCTTCAGCCTCGCGATCATCGAGCGGATGACCCGGAGCAGCATGCTCGAGAGCATGCGCCAGGACTACGTTCGGACCGCCCGTGCGAAGGGTCTGGCCGACCCGATCGTCGTCTATCGTCACGCGCTGCGCAACGCCCTCATTCCCGTGGTGACGGTCCTCGGGCTGCAGTTCGGCGCGCTGATCGGGGGCGCGATTCTCACCGAGACGACGTTCGCCTGGCCGGGGATCGGGCGCCTTTTGGTCGACGCGATCGCCCGGCGGGACTATCCCATTATCCAGGGCGTGGTGCTGCTGTTCGCGGTGACGTTCGTGCTCGTCAATCTGATCGTGGACTTGTTGTATGGCTACATCGATCCCCGTATCCGGTTCGGCTAGTGCCGGCCGACTCCGCGGCCGGCCACCATGTCATTGACGCCGGCAGGGGAGCGTGGGTTCCGCCACCCGCTGGCGGTGCTGGGACGGCTGGCGCGCAACCGCGCCGCCGTGGCCGGCTTCGCGGTGCTGGCCGTCATGGGTCTCGCGGCGCTGCTCGCGGGGGCGCTGCTGCCTTACGGCGCCGAAACCGCCGACCTCAACGCCGTGCTGCAGCCGCCGGGTCCGGCCCATCTGTTCGGCACCGACCAGCTCGGGCGCGACATCCTGGCGCGGATCGTCTACGGCGGCCGCATCTCGCTGTTGATCGGCGTGCTCGCGGTCGGCGTCGGCGCGGCGATCGGCGTTCCGCTCGGCGTCGCGTCCGGATTCTACCGCGGCCGCACGGACGCGTTGATCCAGCGCGGGGTCGACATCATGCTCTCGTTTCCGGGGTTCCTGCTGGCCCTCACGCTGATCAGCCTGCTCGGTGTCGGCCCGCGCAACGTCATCCTGAGTGTGGGCGTCGCGTCGGTGCCGGTGTACGTCCGCCTGGTGCGGGGCGTGACGCTCTCCATACGCGAACTGGCGTACGTGGAGTCGGCGCGGGCGATCGGCCTGTCGGACGTCCGCATCATGCTGCGCCACGTCCTGCCGAACATCGCGGCTCCGATCATCGTGCAGTCGTCCCTGCAGCTTGGGGTCGCGCTCCTCACCGCGGCGGGCCTTGGATTTCTCGGCATCGGCGTCACCCCGCCGACCCCGGAATGGGGGACGATGCTCGGGGAGGCCCAGACCTACGTCCTGGCCGCCTGGTACATGGGCACATTCCCGGGGCTCGCGATCTTTGCGGCGGTGATGGCGTTCAACTTGTTCGGCGACGGTCTGCGCGACGCCCTCGACCCGCGGATGAAAACGCTCTGAGCCGGGATTACTTTTCGAATCCCCAGGAGGTGACGTGGCGCGGGGTGACCTCGACCATGACGGAGTCGCGCTCGCCGATCGCGGATTCCTTCGGGTATTGCGGGTACTTGCGATAGAGCAGATCGCGGTACTTCCGAAACCGCGGCCCGCCCTTGATGAGCGCCGCCGAACCTTGGATCATGACGCCCCGGAGGAGGCTCCAGTCTTCCGCGTACACGTCCACGCTGAAGGCGAGGTTCGGATTCGCCCGGAGGTGCCGGACCTTCAGGGCGTCGCGGCCGCTGGCGAAGTAGATCCGCCCGTTGTCGGCGACGTGGCAGACCGGCACCACGTGCGGCCGTCCGTCGCGTCCCACCGTGGCGACCCGGGACACGCGTTCCAAGGCGATGATCTTGGCGAGGTCTTTGCGCAGCCGCACGGCGGCTCACCTCCACGCGCGGCGCGCAGACGGCGCCGCGGACACGAGACTTTCGAACACGATGGTGCCGAACCTATTATGCCGCGTTTTCGCGGCGGTGACCGCGGCCGGGCTTGGATTTCATGGTTGCCGGCCGGCAGGGGGGGCTCCGATGAAGATCGGCGAGGTGAAAGTCTACGTCATGGGCTCGGCGTGGCGGAATTTCGTCTTCGCGCGCGTACGGACGGACGACGGCCTGGACGGGATCGGCGAGGCGCGGCCGGTGAACCGCGAAGAGGCCGTGGCCGCCTACCTCGAGGCCATCACGCACCGCTACGTGCTCGGCAGCGATCCGTTCAACATCGAGGACCTGCTGCTGCGGATCACCCGCGACGATTACGAGGTGCCGGGCGCGACGGAGATGACGGCGATCGCGATCGTGGAGATGGCCTGCTGGGACATCATCGGCAAGGCTCTCGGCCAGCCGGTCTACCGGCTGCTCGGCGGACGCTGCCGGGACCGCATCAAGGCCTACGCGAACGGCTGGTACCAGGTCGCCCGGACGCCGGACGAGTTCGCGCAGGCGGCGCGCCGGGTGGTGGCGCGCGGATACCGGGCGATGAAGTTCGATCCGTTCGGCGCGGGCGCCGGCGAGCTCACGCGGGACGAGCACCGGCGGTCGGTCGAGCTCGTCGAAGCGGTGCGCGACGCGGTGGGGCCGGCGGTCGAGCTGTTCGTGGAGATGCACGGCCGGTTTACCGCGGCCCAGGCGATCGCGATGGCCCGCGACCTCGAGCGCCTGGCACCGGGGTGGATCGAGGAGCCGGTGCCGCCGGATCAGCCGGCCGCCCTGGCCAGGGTGGCGGCGCACACGACGTTGCCGATCGCGACGGGCGAACGGCTGCACACCCGCGCAGCGTTTCGCGATCTGTTCGCGCTCGGCGCGGTGGACGTCGCGCAGCCGGACCTTTCGCACTGCGGCGGGCTGCTCGAGACGAAGAAGATCGCGGCCATGGCGGAGAGCCACGGACTCATGGTCGCCCCGCATAACGTCGGCGCGTCTGTGAGCACCGCCGCGGCGCTGCATCTCGCGGCCTCCGTTCCGAACCTCAAGATTCAGGAGTACTTCAACGATTTCGACGAGCCGGACGTGGCGGGGACGGCATCGGGGCTGCCGGCTGTCACCGACGGCTACTTCGCGCTACCCGAGGGCCCCGGGCTCGGCGTGACGTTCAACGAGGACGTGGTGCTCGGGCACCCCTACCGCCGCCAGCACTTCAATCTCTTCTCCGAGGACTGGCAGCGCCGTCAGGCCAAGCCCGTGCCGTGAAACGCGGCGGGGTCGCAGCAGGGGGCGCGGCGCGCCGATCGCGAACCGCGTAATTCCCGTTCCATTTTTTGCCGGAGGCGCAACGTGGCGACGCTTGTGAAAATCGGTCTGATCGGGTGCGGCAGCATCGCGCGCGGCGCCCACCTGCCCGCGATGCGCGCGCTGCGGGACCGGGTGGTACTCGTTGCCGCGGCCGACCTGAACCGGGAGGCGGCGCAGGCCGCCGCGGCGCCGTGGGGAGCGGACGCGTACGCCGACGGCCGGCAGGTCGTCGACCGGGACGACGTCGAGGTGGTCGTGATCACAACGCCCGAGGCGGCGCACCGGGAGTGGACCGTCGCCGCCGCGGCGGCCGGGAAGCACATCCTCTGCGAGAAACCGATGGCGCCGTCGCTCGAGGACGCGGACGCGATGATCGAGGCATGCCGCGGGGCCGGCGTCCACCTCATGATCGGCCACAGCCGCCGGTTCACCCGCCGGTACATGGAGATCCGCCGCGCGATCGATCGCGGCGAGATCGGCGCCGTCCGGCTCGTCAGGGAGAACGAACGGCGTCCCGGCGCGCGGGCGGGTGAGCCGGGCTATTACACCGGCTCCCACTGGACCGGTGACCCGGCCGTGTCGGTCGGGGCCGCGCTCACGAACGGCATCCACGAGGCCGATTTGCTCCGCTGGTTTGCCGGGTCGGAGCCGGTCACTGTCTTTGCCGAGCACAAGGTCACAATCGACGGCAACCGCGGCGTGCCGGATTTCGTCACGTGGACGGTCCGGTTCGCCAACGGGTCGATCGGCTCGAGCGAGGTCAGCAACTGTCTGCCCGCGGGGTACCCCGCATTCCACCAGTTCGAAGCCTACGGCCTCCGCGGCGCCATCCGTGCCCGGGATCACGAGCTGGTCAGTTTGACCCGGTTCCGGGACGGCGGCGCCGACTATCCCGAGAGCGCGCACATTCTGCTGCATAATCAGACGGCGTATACGCGCGAGCACGCGGCGTTCATCGACGCCGTCCGCGAAGGCCGCCCGCTGCCGATGTCGCCGGACGAGGCGCGCGCCGCGCTCCGGCTGGCGCTCGCCGCCGTGGAGTCCGCGCGCACGGGCCGCGTCGTCTCCCTCGCGGGCACCACGGCATCGGAGGTGCGGGCATGACGGCAGGAGGCCGCGAAGCGGCCGGAGGTCCTGCGCGAGACGGGGCGCCGCTCGCGATCGGCATCGTCGGCGCGGGCCGGCACGCCGCGGCCCTCGCGGACTATCAGGCGCCTTTCGGCGACGTCCGTGTCGCACGCTGGGCGGCGAGTCCCGGCGGTGCGGATCTCTCCGTGATCCGGGAGCTGGCGACCCGCATCGAAGCGCCGTTTGCGCGCGACTGGGAGGCCCTCGTCCGAGACCCGGATCTGCAAGCCGTGCTCGTATTGAGCGAGAGCGCGGGCGCCTCCCTCGTGGCCGAAGCGGCGCTCGGCGCGGGGAAGACGGTTTTCTGCGCGGCGCCCGCGGCCACGCGGCCGGAAGAGGCAAACCGGTTGGCCGGCGCTGCGACGGGTGGGCGCGGCGGCCTGCTCGTCGGCGGGACGATCCGGCACTCGGCCGCCGGGCGGGAGGCGCTGCGGCTGATCCGGGCGGGTGAGCTCGGACCGCTCCATTCGCTGTTCGCGTCCGTGAGGCTGCCGGCCGGGGGCAATGGCGATCGGTCGTCCTCGGCGCAGCGGCCCGTGCTCGAGGAGGCCGGCTGGGATCTTCTCGATTTCATCGTCGCCGCCACCGGGTCGCAGCCGTCGCGGGTGCACGCGCACGTGGATACGCTGTTCGGGGCCGGGGCGCAGGACACGGCGGTCGGCATCGTCCGGTTCGACAACGACCTCGTGGCGACGATCGAAGTCGCCCGCTGCCTGCCGCCCTCGCTCGCGGCGCCCGCGGACGGCGAGGTGGAGATCGAAGTGATCGGCGGCCGCCAGGCCCTTCGACTGCAGCCCGGCGCGACGGCCGTGAGCATCTACGGCCGGGGCACATCGCTGCGTCCGTGGCTGGACGCGCCCGTGATCTCCATGCTGGACGACCTGGCCGCCGCGACCAATAGCGGCGCGCCGAACGCCGAAGGCGTCGCGGACGTGCGCCGGATGGTCGATCTGATGGAAGCGATCCGCGCCGCCGCCGCGCGCCCGGTCGCACGACTGTAGCAGGGAGAGGGGCCGGCGCGGCGCGGCCCGAAGCCCGCGATTGCCGCGTTTGCGGAGTCATTCGTCGTCGGGGAGTGGAGAGTCTATGCGTATCGCGTATATCGGTCCCGAGGGCCGGAACGCCGTCCTGCAGGAGTGGGCCGGTCCCGGCGTCCTCGTGGAGACCCGCAGCGCGAACTTCAACGGCGCCATTGAGTCGTCGTACGACGAGTATCTGTACATCCCGCGGTTGCTCGAGACCGTCGAGCAGATCGAGCGGGACGGATTCGACGGCGCGTTGATCGGCTGCTTCGGCGATCCGGGACTCGACGGGGTGCGCGAGCTGGTGAGGATGCCCGTGGTCGGTCCGGCGGAAGCATCGCTGCACGTCGCGGCGATGCTGGCCGATCGGTTTGGGATCATCACGGCGACCCCGGAGATCCGGCCGATGCTGTACCGGCTCGCGGAGCGCTACCAGGTCGACCGCCGGCTCGCCGGGGTGACGGACATCGGCTGTCCGGTCCTCGACATCCGGCGGGATCCCGACGCGCACTACCCGGCGCTGGTGGATCTGGCGCGCCGCATGGTGCGCGAGCAGGGCGCCGGGGCGCTCGTCCTCGGCTGCGGCAGCATGTCGTTCTACGCCGACCGGCTGTCGGGAGACACCGGCGTTCCCTGTATCAACCCGCTGCGCGTCGGACTGAAGATGTGCGAGCTGCTGGCCGGCAGCGGCCTCACGCACTCGAAATTGACCTATCCGTACCCGTCCAGCCGGCGGATTCGGGCAGAAGCGCAGACCATCGCGAGGTGAACAACATGCGGACGCGTTCGTGGGCGCCGACTGCGTTCGGCGTGGCGCTCGTCGTTGGCACATTGCTCTGGGGGATGCCGCAGAGCACGATGCCGAAACCGCCGGCCGCGCTCGCCGCCGGTGCGGCGCTGCCGCAGTCGCTGGTCGTCGCCGACATCGGCGACCTGCAGACTCTGGACGGCACGCTCCGCGTCGTCACCAACCACCGGCGGCTCTACGGGAACATCTACGAGACCCTGGCGACGCGGGATCCGAAGACGCAGCAGATCGTCCCGCTGCTCGCGACCGGCTGGGAGAAGCACGGCGACACGGCATGGATCTTTCATATCCGCAGGGGCGCCAAGTTCCATGACGGCGCCCCGCTGACCGCGGCGGACGTCAAGTTCTCGCTCGACCGCGCGCGCGATCCCAAGATCTCCCAGGCCGCCGCGAGCGTCAAGCTGGGTCCCATCGACGTCGTCGACGAGTACACGGTTCGCATCACGACGGTCGGGATCGATCCGCTGGCGCTCACGCGGGTCGCGGATCTCGGCTTCATCGGCGAGAAGGCGTATTTCGACCGCGTCGGCGCCGTCGACTTCGGGCTCAGACCGATCGGGACCGGACCCTACAAGTTCGTGCGCTGGGACAAGGGCAGCCAGGTTGTCATGACCGCCAACGACGGCTACTGGGGCGGGCCGGTGCCGGTCAAGAGCCTGACGTTCAAGTTCATCCCGGACGCGGCCACCCGCGTCGCCGCGCTGCTGTCCGGTGAGGTCGATATCGCGGCGGAGATTCCGCCGGAACTGGCCGCGCGGATCGATTCGAGCCCCAACGCGTCGATCTCGTCGCAAACCGACCCGATGGCGGTCGGCGTCTGGCTGAAGCCGCTCGCCACGCCGCTCAACAATCGCGCGGTCCGGCAGGCCCTCAACTACGCGGTCAACAAAGACGCGATCGTCAAGACGATCTGGGCCGGCCGCGCGACGGCGCTGGGCAGCCCGCTGTTTCCCGGCATCTTCGGCTACGACTCCGCCGTGAAACCGTACCCGTACGATCCGGCGAAGGCCAAAGCGATGCTCGCGCAGGCCGGGTACCCGAACGGCTTCACCTTCCACACGGACGTGCCGATCGGCGGCGTGCCGCTGGCCAAAGAGGCCGCGGAGGCCGTGGCGGGGGACCTCGCCCGGGTCGGCGTCAAGATGGAGATGCGCACGCTCGAGTGGGCCGCGTTCTTGAAGAACGTGTTCACCCCGCGGTCCGAGGCGACGGCCGAGTCGATGGTGCTGTACATCAAGACGCCCAGCCTGGACGGCGACGGCATCCTAAGCCCGACCTTTCCGTGCGACGCGGTGTATCCGGCCGGATGGAACTGGGGCGTGTACTGCAACCCGCAGGTCGACAAGCTCATCGCGACGGAGGCCCATGCGCTGAGCCCGAAGGTCCGCGAGCGCGTGATGGGGCAGATCTCGCAGATGCTGCACGACGACGCGCCGTGGATCTACCTGTACGCGCCGACGCAGCAGTTCGGCGTGAAGAAAGGCCTGCCGTGGAAGGCGCGCGAGGACGGCATGATCTTTGCCTGGCACGACCTGAAGCCGTAGCGGCCGCGGGCCCCGCGCGGGGAGCCCCGCCCCGATGAGCGGCCGCTACGTGCTGCGGCGGCTCGGCCGCTGCGTCTTCGTCCTGTTCGGCGTCACGCTGCTCGCCTTTGTGGTCTCGCGGCTCAAGGGCGACCCGGTGCTGCTGATGGTCCAGCCCGGGGCGACGGCCGCCGACATCGAGGCGATGCGCCGCTCGCTCGGGCTTGACGGCCCGCTCTGGCTGCAGTTCGCGCGCTTCGTCGGCGGTGCGCTGCGCGGCAACCTCGGCATGTCGATCTGGCAGGGACAGAACGTGACCTCGCTGCTGCTCGAGCGCGTGCCCTTCACGCTGCGCCTCTCCAGCCTCGCGATCCTCGTGGTGGTCGTCGTCGGCATCCCGGCCGGCATCGTGGCCGCACGCTCGCGGGGGGGCGCCTGGGACCAGGTGATCGTGGCGGGGGCGGTCGCGGGGCAGGCGCTGCCGACGTTCTGGGTCGGGTTGATGCTGATCTATCTGTTCGCCGTGGACTGGCGCCTGCTCCCGAGCTTCGGAGCCGGCGACTGGCGGCACCTCGTGATGCCGGTCGCCACGCTGTCGCTGTTCTCGCTCGCGCGCGTGACCCGGCTGGTGCGGTCCTCGATGCTCGAGGTATTGAACCAGGATTACATCCGGACGGCGCGCGCCAAGGGGCTCGCGACGGGCCGGCTGCTCTTCCGCCACGCCCTGCGCAATTCGCTGCTGCCGATCATCACGCTCGTCGGCCTCGAGTACGGCGTGGCGCTCGGCGGCTCCGTCATCACGGAGACGATCTTCGCGCTGCCCGGGGTCGGCGGGCTCGCGGTCCAGGCGATCTTCAACCGCGACTTCCCGCTGATCCAGGCGGTGGTCCTGTTCACCGCGGCCGTCTTCGTCGCGGTCAACTTTCTCGTCGACATGCTGTATCTCGCGATCGATCCCCGTGTGCAGTACGCGTGAGCGCGTGGCGCCGGCGCGGCGGCAGCCTCAGCGCCGGCGCGTCCCTGGCGTTTCTCGCGCTGCTCGTGGCCGCGACGATCGCCGCGCCGCGGCTCGGGCTGCCGGATCCCAACGCGACGGACCTCACCAGGGCGATGCTCACGCCGGCGTGGTTCTCGGGGGCGGCCGGGCACGCCGTCTTGGGCACGGATCCGCTCGGCCGCGACGTGCTGGGCCGGCTCGTCTACGGCGGCCGCATCTCGCTCCTCGTGGGCTTCGCGACCGCGCTCATCGCCGGCGTGCTCGGGATCGCGGCCGGCCTGGTGTCGGGCTACTACGGCGGCTTCGCCGACACGCTGCTGATGAGCCTGGCCGACGTGCAGCTCGGCGTGCCGGTGATTCTCTTGATGCTCGGCGTGATCGCGGTGGTCGGGCCCGGCCTCTGGAACCTGATCGCGGTATTGGGGATCACCGGGTGGGTGTTATTCGCGCGGATCACGCGCAGCGAGGTGCTGGCGCTGCGCGCCACCGCGTTCGTCGAAGTGGCTCGCTCGACGGGCGCCACGCACGCGCGCGTCCTCTGGAAGCACATCCTGCCGAACGTCGTGCAGTCCAGCATCGTGCTGGCGACGTTCACAGTTCCCCAGATGATTTTGACCGAGGCCGCGCTGAGCTTCCTCGGGCTCGGCGTGCAGCCGCCGACGGCGACCTGGGGCAGCATGATCGCGGACGGCCGCCGGTATCTGCTGGTCGGCGTGTGGTGGCCGACCTTCTTCCCCGGGGTGATGCTGTTCGGCACGGTGATGAGCATCAATCTGGTGGGCGACTGGCTGCGCGTGCGGCTCGATCCGCGGAGCCGCTGAGTCCCGGGGGGTAGGACGTCGGCGTCCCGGGCGGAAGCCTACTACGGTCGCGCGTTCGCGCATGTCTCGCCGGAGAGGTCGGTGGTCATGAAGCGCAAGAACTACAACGGCTATCAGTCGTTTCAGTACCTCGAGCCCGGGGCCGACTACAAACCGTTCAAGCTTGCCAAGCAGCTCGGCCGCGTGCCGTCGTCGCCGTATCCGGTCACGGCGGCGGAAGAGGCCCGCGTTCAGCGGCTCTTCGAGGACAACGTCGTCATCTCGCTCCACGAGCACTGCTTCGTGGCGCCGGAGAACCTCAACGAGATCTGGGAGTTCCGGCGGTGGGGCCGCGACTGGACCGGGTACGAAGGCCTGGCCGTGTCAGGGCTGGACGCGGTCTTCGACAACCTGATGGACGGCACGGCGTTCATCACGTCGCGGGCGGGCTGGAAGTGGGACGACGTGCTGACCGACCTCGGGCTGCGCCTGTCCGACATCGCGCACCAGGACATGGTAATCCAGTGCCGCACCGTCGCCGACATCCACCGCGCCAAGGCCGACGGCCAGATCGCGTTCGTCCCGAGCCTCGAGTGCATCACGATGGTCGAAAACGAACTGGACCGCCTCGACATCCTCTACGGGTTCGGCGTGCGCAACATGGGCATCGCCTACAGCGAGGGCAACGGGGCCGGGGCCGGCCTGCGCGAAGCGCGGGACGGAGGCCTTACCCAGTTCGGCCGCCAGGCGGTGCGGCGGATGAACAAGCTCGGCGTCGTGATCGACGTGTCCCACAGCGGCGATCAGACGAGCCTCGACACGATCGAGACGAGCGAGGATCCGATCTTCATCACCCACGCCGGCGCCCGCGCGCTGTGGAACACCAAGCGGCTCAAGCCCGACGACGTGCTCAAGGCCTGCGCGGCGAAGGGCGGGGTGATCGGGATCGAGGCGGCGCCGCACACGACCCTGACCAAGAAGCATCCGCGCCACAACATCGAAGGGTTCATGGAGCACTTCGAGTACGCGGCCGAGCTGGTCGGGATCGACCACGTCGCTTTCGGCCCGGATTCGCTGTTCGGCGACCACGTGGGGCTGCATCACGTGTTTGCGAGTCAGCTGTCGATCTCGAGCGCCCACGGCACGCGGGACTTCGAGGAAGTCGAGTACGTCGACGGGCTCGAAAACCCCGCGGAGTGCCTCTGGAACATCACGCGCTGGCTGGTCAAGCACGGCTACTCCGACGCCGACATCGCGAAGGCGATCGGCGGCAACGTGCTGCGGGTGCTCGAGCAGGTGTGGGTCTAGCGGAGATCAGACGGGGGTGGGCGGTATGTTCCTGGCGATCAAAGCTCAGCGGGTGCTCGACGGTACCGGACGCCCGCCGATCGAGCGCGGCGTGGTGCTCGTCGACGGGGACCGGATCACGGCGGTGGGGCGCCAGGCCGATGCGGCCATTCCCGCCGGCGCGGAGGTCATCGATTGCGGAACGCAGACGGTGCTGCCGGCCTTCGTCGACGCGCACTCCCACGCGTCCATCAACCCGGGACTCGGCGACCAGATCGGGCAGCTGAAGCAGCCGCCGGCGCCGCAGGTGGTGCGCGCGGTCCGCAATCTGCGCACGGATCTGCTCTCCGGCGTGACGACGATGCGCGTCGTCGGCGAGGAGCATTTCATCGACGTCGAGCTGCGCGAGGCGATCGCCGCCGGCCGGCTGCCGGGACCGCGCCTCGTCGTGGCGACGCGGCCGATCACGGCCCGCAACGGCCACGGCGCCGCGCTCACGTACTCGGACGGAGAGGACGAGATCCGCAAGCACGTCCGCGAGAACATCGCCGCGGGGGCCGATTTGATCAAGCTGTTCATGACCGGCGGCGTTTCGAGCAAGGGCACGGCGTCGCGCTGGTACGCCTACTCCCGGCACGAGGTGGAGGTGGCGGTCGAGGAGGCGCACCGGAACAACAAGCCGGTGGCCGTCCACGCGCACGGCGGGCCCGGAGTCCGGATCTGCATCGAGGCCGGCGTGGACTCGATCGAGCACGGCAAGCTGTGCGAGATGGACGACCTCGTGGAGATGCGCCACCGCGGGACCTGGCTCGTCACCAACAACGCCGTCTCGGGCCATCCGGACGGCATCGAGAAAGGCGACGCGCATGTCCCGTCGATCATGGCCAAGCTGATGGAGTCGCGCGAGAAGTCCCGCGAAAACTTCGCCGCGGTCCTCGAGAGCGGCGTGCGGTGGGCCCTCGGCACCGACTCGATGCACGGGCTCATCTGGTGGGAGATCGCGAAGGTCGTGGAGTGGGGGGCCGATCCGTACGACGCGCTGCGTGCCGCCACCCAGCGCGCCGCACAGGCGATCGGCCTCGGCGACGAGTGCGGCACGCTCGAGGCCGGCAAGGCGGCCGACGTCATCAGCGTCGACGGCGATCCGTTGAAAGACATCGCCTGCCTGGAGCGTGTCGGCCTGATTCTGCAGGGGGGCCGCCGCCGGGACGGCCTCTCGGCCAAGTAGGGGCGATGCGGACGATGAACGCCGCGGTCGTCCACGGTCGCGGCGGCCCCGAGGTCGTCTCGGTCGACCGCGTCCCGGTCCCCGAGCTCGCGGCCGGCGACGCGCTGGTGCGCGTTCGCGCCTGCGCGATGAACCGCATGGACGTCTGGGCGCGGACCGGACCGCCGCAGCCCGTGTTTCCGTGGAAGGAGCGGGAGTATCCCGTCATCACCGGCGCCGACATCGCCGGCGAGGTGGAGGCGGTGGGATCAGGCGCCGCGGGCGTCCGGCCGGGCGACTGCGTGGTCGTCTTCGGCCCGCTGTCGTGCGGCCGCTGCGAGTACTGTGCGCGCGGCGAGCAGACAATGTGCCCGGAGTACCGGATCTTCGGCGAGCACACGCAGGGCGGCTTCGCGGAATACGTGGCCGTGCCCGCGGCCAACCTCGAACCGATTCCGCCGGGCGTGGACTTTACGACGGCCGCGGCCGGGTCGACCTCGTACTGCACGGCGTGGCGGTGCGTCGTGACGCGCGGCGAGGTGCGGCCGGGGGACGACGTGCTGGTCCTCGCGGCCGGCGGCGGCGTAGGCGCGGCGGCGATCGACATCGCGCTGCGGGGCGGCGCGCGGGTGTTTGCCGGGGCGAGCACGCCGGAGAAGCGGGCGAAGGCGCTCGCGCTGGGCGCCGCGGCCGCGGTCGACCACACCACGCCGTTTTCGGCGTGGGTTCTTGAGCAGACGGGGGGCCGCGGCGTCGACCTCGTCGTGGATTCGCTCGGCGCCACGTGGCCGGAGAGCATTCGAAGCCTCGCCCGGGGCGGCCGCCTGTGCGTCTGCGGCGCGACGCTCGACAACAAACCACAGTTCGACATTCGCGAGCTCTACCAGCGCCACCGGTCGATCCGCGGCGCGCCGATGGGCAACCGCGCCGAGTTCCGCCAGGTGCTCAAGCTGCTCGGAGAGGGCGGGCTGCGGCCGGCGGTCGACTCCGTGTTTCCCCTGGCCCGCATCCAGGACGCGCACCGCCGGGCGGAGAGCCGCGACGCGTTCGGCAAGATCGTGGTGACGATGTAACCTTTGGAACAGGGAGGTTCAGCGATGCCGACCGCACGGACGAAGGCCACGATCGCGACCCGGGAGTACGACTATGTCGCGCCGCTCGCCGCGGGCGAGGTCACCGCCGACGGCGTCGACTTGAAGGTGCTCCGCGTGTCCGACGCCCTCAGGCGGTTCCCCGCGGATCCTTCCATGGAAGGCGGCGAGGCGTCGTTCAGCCAGTATCTCCGGCGGATCGCCTCGGGCGACCGGTCGCTCGTGGGCCTGCCGGTGTTCATCATGCGTGAGTTCAGGCACCGCTGCTTCTTCGTGCGGCGGGACAGCGACATGACCGACGTCACGCATCTGCGCGGCAAGCGGATCGGCACCGACGCGTGGGGCGCGAGCGGCAACACGTGGACGCGGGCGATCCTCCGCCTCGCGAACGTGCCGATCGACTCCGTCCGCTGGTTCGTGGGCCCCGTCAACCCCGGGGAGACGTCGATCGATACCTCGACGCTCCCGGCGGCGGTCTCTCGGATACCCGCAGGACGGGCGCTCGGCGAGATGCTGCCAGCCGGGGAACTCGACGCGCTGATGTGCCCGTGGCCGCCGCACGGCTTCGACAACTCCGGGTCGCCGATGCGGCGGCTGTACGAGGACTACCGGACCGTCGAACGCGAGTACTACCGCCGGACCCGGCTCTACCCGGCCCACCACGTCATCGCGCTGCGGCGCGTGTTCGTGGAACAGCATCCGGAGGCCGTCGGCGCGATTTACCGGGCGTTCGTCCAGGCCTATGAACGCTCGGACCGCCTCCACCGGATCCTGCACGAGACGAGCCCGTGGGTGCTCGCCGATCTCGAGGAACAGTCGGCACTCATGGGACCGGACTATCGGCCGCACGGGTACCGGGAGAACCGGGCGATGGTCGCCGCGTTCTGCGAGGAGCAGTATGCGCAGAAGCTGATTCCGGAGCCGCTCGACCCGGATGTATTGTTCAGCGACTTCGAGGCTCTGACCGGCGGGCGCTACAGCTCGTAGCGGAGGCGGTAGACCAGCAGTTCTTGGAGCCTGAAGAGGACGTCCGGCTCCGCCTCGACCCGCACCGTCCGGGGGGCGATCCGCCGCACGCCCGGGACCAGCGCGGCCGTCTGCGCCATATCGGTGCGGTTGTAGTCGATCTCCATCACGAGCGGGTTGCCCACCGCCACCGGCTTGATCTGTCCGCGCGCCCGCACCGCTTCCGCCGCCGTCTCGCGGATCCGCCGGCCGGCCTCGCGCGGATGCAGCGAGGCGGCAACGCCGCGGCCCCGGCCCGTCTTGACCGCGACCGTACGGGTCTGCGGCAGGAACTCCCGAGTCTGCGCCATCGTGGCCTCGTCCCCCGTGACCAGCACCACGGGGACGCCGAAGCGGCCCGCGACGAGCGCGTTGAGATCCGCCTCGTTCATCTCGCGGCCGTTGATGCGCAGATTGTAGATCGTCGTGCTGTTCCACGTGTGATCCAGCACGGCATCGGCCGTGCCGGCGCGCCCGTGGGTGCCGGTGATGAACACGGCGTGGAAGGACGCGTCGAGGCCCTCCGTCTGGAGCGAATCGCGCATCGCCCCGCGCAGCAGCACCGCGCGCTCGTCGAGGCGGCTCGGGATGATGTTCTGCATGCCGGCGTGGCTGTCGCAAACGACGACGTCCGTCGCGCCGCCGTCGAACGCGCCCGCCACCGCCGCGCTCACCTCGTCGGTCATGAGCTCGCGGCCTTCCTGATACTGGCGGGCGCTGTCGAGCGTCTGCAGCGTCGTCGCGACGCCCGCGACCCCTTCGATGTCCGCGGAGATGAAGACGCGGCACTCAGACGCTTCGCGGCCCGCCCGAGCGGCGCTCATCGCGCACGGCCGCCCGGCGCCGCCGCGCCGGTGCCGAGATAGGGATCGACCGTCCGGAACCACTTCAGGAACCCCGCGCAGGCCTGCACCGCGTGCTCGAGAAGCTGCCGGCCGCGTTCGGCGCTGCCGAGCCTGGGATCCGAGAGGCTGCCGGTCGGCGGCGTGACGTCTTCCATGTCGAGCGGCACCGCGGCGCGGACGCCGTCGACCTTGATCGCACCGAGGCCGTCGGTGGGCACGCCGAAGACCTTCTGCCTGCCGAAGGCGCCCGCCCGGTGCAGCTGCACGCGCTCCGGCCGCAGGTACATCATGAGCGATCCGATCGGCTCGCCGCCGTGCCCGAGCTCGACCTTGCCGCCGTAGACGCGCTCGATCAAATCCGGCGCCTGAATGATTTGAAACGGCGCGATCGATGGAATGACGAGCCGGTGGGACCGCCGGTAGCGCCGCGCCACGATTTCCACGGTGGCTGTGTTGCCGTTGTGGCCGTTCATGATGACGATGCGCGGAAACTTGTGGAGCAGGAGACAGTCGATCGTGTCCGTGAGCACGGCGGCGAGCGTCTCGGAACGGAGCGTGATCGTGCCCGGATAGTTGCGGAAGTACTCCGAGTAGCCGAACGGCAGCGTCGGCGTGACGACGTCGCCCGAGATCTCCGCCGCCCGCGCCGCGATCTCATCGACGATGATATAGTCGCCCTCCGGGCAGTGCGGGCCGTGTTCTTCGATAGATCCCAGTGATACGACCGCCGTCACCCCGCGGGCGATCGCCTCGCGGACCTCTGTCCAGGGCATCTCACCGAGCCTCACGTCTCCACCCCCAACCATTTCCTCCCGCGGCCGAGCGCGCGTCTCTGGACAGAGGACCTTCGATAGATATGTCAAATATCCTAGGTCACATGTCAAATATCTCTCCTCGGAAATAGTCAATGAGCCCACTCGGTCCTGTTCCGGTAAAGCGCCTCGGCGATACCGTCTACGAGACCCTGGCCGAGGCGATCGCGTCCGGCCAACTGTCCGAGGGCGCAAAGCTCTTCGAGGACGAGATCGCCAGGCAGATGGGCGTGAGTAGGACGCCGGTGCGGGAAGCGTTCCGCCAACTGGCCAAGACAGGCCTCGTCGACGCCGACCTGTACCGCACCCCGGTGGTGCGGCGGCTCACCCGGCAGGACATCGACGAAATCTACGAACTCCGCGAAGCGCTCGAGCCGCTCGCGCTGCGACTGGCGCTGCGCAACCCGGATGCGTCGTGGCTCGATGACCTCGACGCGAAACAGCGCGCGATCGAAGAGCAGAGTGCTCAAGGCGCGGTCGACGTGACCGCGTCCGTGCACTACAACGAAGTGTTCCACCGCGCGTTCGTGACGGCCAGCCGTCACGAACGGCTCGCCAACATCATGGATCCGCTGTGGATCCAGGTGCTCCGGCTGTCGTTCCTCTCGCACCAGCTCGAGCGTCTTCCCGCCGGGCGGCTGCCGCGGGCGATGGTCGAACACCGCGCGATCCTCGACGCGGCCCGCACCGGCGACGGCGAGCGCGGCGAGACGCTGCTGCGGCGGCACGTCCGCCGCGGACACGACGATCTCGTTGCGTCGCTGTTCTCATCGGAACACTCTGCGCCCGGCAAAGGAGGCACGTCATGAGTACGATCAATCCGGCAGGAGGTCCCTGGGCCTGCGGCGCGGGCCAAAGATGCCCAGACGGGGCAGGAGGCCGCCATGCGGCCGGAGCCGCGGAGGGCGCGCGGGCGCCGCTGCGGCCCGGCTTCATTCTCGTGCGCGGAGCGCCGCGGATGGACCCGGCGCTCGTCGACGCGTTTCGCGATGTTCCGACGGCGCTCGTCTCGGACGCGCAGGGCCGGCAGTTGACGCTGCACCACGCGGTGAAGCCGATCTATCAGCCGATGTCCCGGCTGCTCGGCCCCGCGCTGACCGTGAAGGCGCGCCCGGGCGACAACATGATGGCGATGAAGGCGATCGAGGAGGCGCGCCCCGGCGACGTGCTCGTGATCTCGAGCGACGGCGAGTCCAACCTCTCCGTCTGGGGCGGCATCATGGCGGCGATGGCCGTCCGGCGCAAGGTCGCCGGCGTCGTGACGGACGGGCTCGTGCGCGACGTGGCGCAGATTCGCAAGACCGGGCTGCCGGTGTTCGCCACCGGATTGACGCCCGCGGCGCCGACCAAGGACGGGCCGGGGCAGCTCAATACGGTCATCGCCTGCGGCAACGTCATTGTGCATCCCGGCGACATCGTGATCGGCGACGAAGACGGCGTCGTGATCGTCCCGCGCGCGGAGGCGGCGTCGGTGCTGGAGATGGTGCGCGGCCGCCAGGCGCGCGAGCAGATGTGGCTCGAGCATATCGGCCGCGACGACTTCAGCCCGCTGGTCAATACCGACGAGGATTTCCGGGCGCGCGGCTGCCGCATCGTGTCGTCGTAGGGAGCGGGGCGATGACGAGCGACGCACTCCGTGCCGCCGACCGCGACCTGATCGGCGACGTTTGGACGAGCGACGAAGCCTGGGCGCACTGCGAGGCGCTGGTCGACCGATTCCCGCGGCGGTACGCGGGACATGCCGACGAGGCCGGCGCCCGCGACTACCTGCTCGACGCGCTCGCGCGCTACGGCGTCCCGGCCCGCGCCGAGCCGTTTCCGTGCGGTCATTGGACGCCGGGGCCGGCGGAGCTCGAACTGCACGCGCCGCAGCGCCGCACGATCTCCGGCGTCAATCTCCCGATGAACGTGAACGCCGAGGTCACGGCGGACGTCGTATTCGTCGACGAGGGCACGCCCGCGCAGTACGCGGCGTACGCCGACCGCGTGCGGGATCAGCTGGTGATGGTGACGAGCCGCTGTCCCGCCTATTCGCACCGGCCCCGCACCTGCCGCAGGGAGAAATACCTCCGCGCCGTCGACGCGGGCGCGCGCGGCTTCCTCTACATGCGGCACGAGGGGGGACTTCTGCCGGAGACCTACAGCCTCAGCGCCGACGGACCGCCGCCGATCCCCGGCCTCAGCCTGACCCGGGAAGCGGGATCCGAGATCCTCCGGCTCTTGCGGCAGGGTCCGGTACGCGCGACGCTGCGGACGGCCGGCGCGGTCTCGCCGGGGACCTCCTGGAACGTCGTGGGCGACATGCCGGGCCGGCGCCGCCCGGAACGGGTGATCCTGGTCGGCGCGCACTACGACACGCTGGTGGGATGCCCGGGCGCCATCGACGACGCGTCGGGCGCGGCGGTGCTGCTGGAAGTGGCCCGTGCGCTCTCGAAGCACGCGCCGCTCCTCGGCACGACCGTCCGGTTCGCGTTCTTCGGGCTCGAGGAGGGCGGGCTGCAGGGCGCGTACGCCTACACGGACGCGCACGCCGGCGATCTCGGCGCCGTGGATTTCATGCTCAACCTCGACGGGGCCGGCTTCGGTGATCCCCACAAGGGCATCGGCCTTCAGGGATGGCCGGAGCTCATTCCGTTCTTCCGAGGTCTCGGCCGCGAGATGCGCGAGGACTTCCCGGTCGACGTCTGGGTCACGCCCAATTCCGACATGCACCCGTTTCTGCTGCGCGGCGTGCCCTGCGCGTGGCTGTTCGATCTCGGCATGTCGCTGGCGAATCTCGGATGGCCGCACACGGCGGCGGACTCGCTCGACAAGGTCTCCCGCCGCTCGCTCCGCACCGTGGCGCTGCTTGTCGCGCGCCTGCTGTTGTATATGGACAATGAGGACTGGCCGGGACGGCACGCGCGGCCCGAGGAGGTCGCCGCGTGGCTGTCGGAATGGAACCTCGAGCCGCGGACGAAGAGGAGGATGCCGGTATGACTGGCGCAGGACGGATCACCCGCAGACGGTTGATCGGACAGGCGGCCGCCGGAGGGCTCGCGCTCGGCGCCGGCAGCCTGCTCGCGCCGTGGCAGCGCCGCGCCCTTGCGGCGGGTCTATCACCGGTCGTCGTCATGCAGGGTGTCGACCCCGAGACGCTCGATCCGCAGTTCGGCGAGTCGGGCATCATGGCGAACGTGCTCAGCAACGTGGTCGAGGGGCTGACCGCCTACGACCGCAACATGAACGTCGTGCCGTTCCTCGCCGAGTCGCTGCGCGTGCTCGACGACAAGGTGACCTGGCGGGCCGTCCTGCGCGACGGCATCAAGTTCTCCAACGGCCGGCCGTTCAACGCGGAGGCCGTCAAATTCACCGTGGACCGGACGCTCGATCCCAAGATGCGCGCGCAGGGCCTCAACGATCCGTTTCCGTCGCGCTCCGGTGTCACGCGGGTCAACATCGTCAACGCGAAGACGGTCGACATCGTGCTGCACGAGCCGAACGTGATCTTTCCGGTGTTCCTGTACTTTCTCTACATGCTGGAGCCCAACTACTACTCGTCCACGCCGCCGCAGCGCACGGCGGTGGCGCCGGTGGGAACGGGCCCGTGGACCGTGACCGAGTGGGTGAAGGGCGACCACCTGACGATGGTCGCCAACAACGGATACTGGCGGGGGGCCCCGCACGTCAAGGAGTACCGCTGGCGTCCGGTGCCGGAAAAGGCGACGCGGCTCAACAGCCTGATCCGCGGCGAGGGCGACATCGCGACCCACCTGGATCCGGACGACATCCCGATCCTCCAGCGGGTGGACCGCCTGCGGGTCTCGACGGCGCCGGGCAGCCGGCGCGTGCACATCGGTTTCCCGTGCGACGTCGCGCGCTACCACGACCGCCGGGTGCGCTATGCGCTGTCGTACGCGGTCGACTACAACGGCCTCGCAAAAGGGCTGCTCGGGCAGCTGGGACCCAAGCCGGTCTCCACCGTGCTGGTGGCCGCCGACGTGTGGCGCAACCCGGCGCTGCATCCCTTCGAGTACAACCCCCAGAAGGCGAAGGCGCTCCTCGCGGAGGCCAAGTTCCCGATGAACGAGCCGGTGCGGATCTACGTGCCGGTCGGCCGGTACCTTAAGGGCGAGGACGCCGCCCGCGCGGTGGCCGGCTATCTCCGCCAGGTCGGCCTCAAGGCCGATGCGGCGCCGCTCGACTGGTCGGTGTACACGGACAAGATGCGCAGCCCGAAGGGCATGGACGATCTGTACCTGCTCGGCCTCGGCTCCCGGTTCAACGGCCCCGAGGATCTGAGCATCGTGACCACCGGGCAGATCTGGGACCAGACGAAGTGGGTGACGGCCACCGAGAACGGCCCCAAATTCAACGCGCTCTACAAGCAGCTCAGCTCGACGTTCGATCCGGCGAAGCAGAAGAAGCTGGCGTTTCAGATGGAAGCGCTGTTCGTCGAAGAGGCGGCCTGGATCAACCTGTGGATCGAGCCGGGCGCGTCCGGCGTCAACCGGCGGATCACGTGGGAAGACTCGGGCGGGGGCGACCGGCTGGAGTTCTGGCTGCCGGGTGAAGGGGACGTGCGCTACACGTAATCCCGATGACCACGTACGTCGCCCGGCGCATCGCCCAGACCGTGGTCGTCGTGCTCGGCGTCTCCGTGCTGTCCTTTGGGATGATGTTTCTCACCGGCGATCCGACGATGGTGATGGCCGGCGAGAACTGGACCCGGCAGCAGGTCGACGAGTTCCGCCACCAGATGGGGTTCGACCGGCCGTGGCTGGAGCAGTACGAGACGTTCGTGACGCACGCGGTCCGCGGCGACTTCGGCATCTCGATCCGCCAGCAGCAGCCGGTGTTCCAGTTGATCGTCCAGCGGATCCCGGCGACGCTGGAATTGGCCGGGTCCGCGATGGCGATCACCGTCGGCGTCGGCATCCCGCTCGGGATGCAGGCGGCGATGCACCGCAACACCGCCCTCGACCGGGGCGCCATGGGCCTGGCATTGCTCGGACAGTCGATGCCGGTGTTCTGGCTCGGCCTGCTGCTCGTGCTCGTGTTCTCGGTGTGGCTGGGATGGTTTCCGGTGGCCGGGCGCGGGGGCCTCGCCCACCTCGTGCTGCCCGGTCTGACGCTGGGACTCTTCTCGCTCGCCTACACGGCGCGGATCACGCGGTCGGCGATGCTCGACGTCCTGTTCACGGACTACCTCCGGACGGCCCGAAGCAAAGGTCTTGCCGAACGGCGGGTGCTCGTGCGCCACGCTCTGCGCAACGCGCTCGTGCCCATCATCACCGTGCTCGGGCTGCAGTTCGGCGGGCTGCTCGGCGGGGCGGTGATTACGGAGACGATCTTCGCCTGGCCCGGCGTCGGGCGCCTCGTCCTCCAGGCGATCCAGGGTAAGGATCTTCCGCTCGTCCAGGCCGCGGTGTTTCTCCTGGCGGTCATGTTCGTCACCCTCAACCTCTGCGTCGACCTGCTGTACGTGTGGGTCGACCCCCGCGTGCGGTTCGCGTGAACGGCCGCGTCCCGCCGTCCGTCCTCGCGGCGCTCGCCGTCCTGTGCCTTCTGGCCGCCACCGCGGTGTTCGCCGGCCAGCTGTCGCGGTACGATCCCGGGGCGGTCTCGCTCGGGGACCGGCTCACGCCCCCGGTGTTGTTCGGCGGCACGTGGCAGCACCCGCTCGGCACCGACACGCTGGGCGAAGACGTCCTCAGCCGCGTGATCTACGGAGGACGGATCTCGCTCATCGTCGGTCTCTGCGCGGTCGCGATTTCCGGAACGATCGGCGTCGGCCTCGGGACGGTCGCGGGATACCTCGGGGGCGCCGTCGACGACGTCATCATGCGGGTGGCCGAGATTCAGCTCGCGTTTCCTTCCATTCTCCTGTACGTCAGCATCATGGCCGTGCTGGGACCGGGGCTCGCGAAGATCATCCTGGTCATCGGCATTGTGAGCTGGGTCGCCTACGCCCGGATCGAGCGCGGCGTCGTCCTCGGGCTCAAGGAGCGCGAGTTTATCGAGGCGGCCCGCGCGATGGGCGCGCCGGCGTGGGCGATCATCCGGCGGCACATTCTGCCCAACACCCTCGGCCCGATGATCGTTGTCGGAAGCTTCACGCTCGCCGGCGCGATCGTCACGGAGGCTTCGCTGAGCTTCCTGGGCCTCGGCGTGCCGCCGGCGGTGCCGTCGTGGGGACGCATGCTCGCCGACGGGCGGGACTACCTCGAGCGCGGCTGGTGGATCGCGACGGCGCCCGGGGTCGCGATCATGCTCGTCGTGCTGGCCGTCAACATTACCGGGGACTGGCTGCGTGACGTCTTGGACCCGCGCCTGCGGATGTAACGAGGAGGGGGAGACCGCATGAACGACATCGCGACACTCTACGCACCGGGCGGGGAGCTCGGCGAGGCGCTGGCGATTCTGGCCAAGGCGTCGCCGGCGTGGGTCAGCGACGCGCAGAGCACGATGAACACGATGGATCCCGGCATCAAGCCGGTATGGCCCGGCGCGCGGGTCGTGGGCCCGGTGTTTACGGCGCGGTGCCTGCCGGAGAGCATCATCACGGTTCATAAGGCGCTGCTCGAGGCGCCGAAGGGCGCGGTGATCGTGGCCGACGGCGGCGGCACGCACACCGGCGCGCTGTTCGGGGAGCTGATGGCGACGGAGGCGCGCAATCGCGGCATCGTCGGGCTCATCGTCGACGGCGCGGTGCGCGACACAGAAGCGCTCGAAGCGCTCAAGTTCCCGGTGTTCGCGCGCGCCGTCACGCCGCGCGTCGGCTCGAACCGGCGGCTGGGGACCACGCAGGAGGCGGTCGTCTGCGGCGGCGTGCCGGTCCACCCCGGCGACGTCGTCCTCGCCGCGCACGACGGCGTCGTGGTGGTGCCGCGGGCGCGGCTCGCCGCGGCCGTCGCGGCCGTGCAGGCGATCGAGAAGAAGGAGGCCGACCTGCGGGCCCGGATGGGCCGCGGGGAAGGGCTCGCCGAGATGATCGGCATGCTGCCGATCATCTATCCGAAATGAAGGGCATGATCGTCTGCGCGGAGCCCCTGGCCGCGCAGGCCGGCCGGGAGATTCTGCTGGAGGGCAACGCGGCCGACGCCGCCGTGGCCACCGCGTTCGCCCAGGGCGTCGTGAACCCGTTCATGTGCGGCCTCGGCGGCATGGGGATCGCCGCCGTCCATCACGGCCCCACGGCCGAGCGCTCGGTGATCGACTGCTACGCCGCGATCGGCTCGGTGCCGCCGCCGGCGTCCTGGGTCGACGAGTACGTGGGGCGCCTCGAGACGTACGGCCGGTTCGTGATCAAAAGCGAGGACAACCAGGCCGGCTACCAGTCGATCATGGTGCCCGGTGTGGTCCGCGGCTGCCACGAAGTGTGGCGGCGGTACGGCTCGGGCCGCGTGCCGTGGCGCCGCCTCGTGGAGCCGGCCGCGCGGCTGGCGCGGGAGGGCTACGCGGTCGGCGCCGGGCTCGCCGAGATGTGGGCCCGGGACGAGGACGCGCCGGGGCTCCCGAGCCAGGCGAAAAAGTTCGCGCGCTCGCCGGAAGCGGCGCGCATCTTCGGCCGGCCGTACCCGGAGGGCGAGCGGTTGGCGCAGCCCGACTACGCGCGGACGCTCGAGCGGATCGGCGACGGCGGGCCGGACGAGTTCTACACGGGGTCGCTCGGCCGGGAGATCGCGGACGATCTCGAGCGCGGGGCGTCCCTGATCGCGCCGCACGACCTGGCCGAATACCGCGCCCGGCCGCTTCCGCCGCTCACCGGCACATACCACGAATGCGAGGTCGCCGGCCCCCCGGTGCCGTGCGGGACGGCGCATGTCATCGAGATGCTCCAGGTCGCCGACGGCCTCGAGTGGGCGCGGCTCGATCCGCTCGGCCCGGATTACGTGGAACTCGCCACGGCGATCATGCGGGTCACCTTCGGCGAACACGTGCCGCTCAAACTCGATCCGCCGTATCTCGTGGCGCGCCACCGGCTCGACGAACTCACCTCGCGCGGCCACGCCGACGAGGTCCGGCGGCGCATCACCGCGGAGCGGCGGGGGGCCGACCCCGGCACGACGCATCTGACGGCCGCCGACGGCGAGGGCACGGTCGTCAGTTTCACGCACTCGCTCGGCTCCGGTGCGGGGTCCGGGGTCGTGACCCGCGGCCTGGGCTTCCTCTACAACAATTTTCTCGGGCACTACAACCCGTTGCCGAACCGGTGGGATTCGATCGTCCCCGGCAAGCGCGGGGTCGGCACGACACCGGCCGTGCTCTATCGCGGCGGCCGGCCGTGGCTCGGCATCGGCGCGGCGGGCGGCAGCCGCATCAACACCGCGGTCTTCCAGACGGTGCTCAACGTCGTAGAGCGGGGGATGACCGCGCGCGACGCGGTCGCCGCGCCGCGCTGCCACTCCGAGGAGGCGAAGATCATCTTCGTCGAGGACGCGTATCCCGAAGCGACCGTGCGCGACCTCAGGTACCGGGGCTACGACGTCCGTCGGACGCGGCACGTGGCGCGCGTCCAGGCCATCCTGATCGATCCGTCGGGCACGATGCACGCCGGTCCGGATCCGCGCGGCGGGAGCGGATCGGCGCAGGTGCCGTGAAAAGGAGGACGAGATGATTCGGGTGATCGCGCTGGTCTGCCTCGCGGCGGTGGCGGTGTCGGTGGCCGGTGTCCCGGTGCGCGTCGGTGCCGCGGAGCCGGGCGGGACGCTTCGCGTGGCGCTCACGTCGGACGTCGTGAAGCTCGATCCGCACCGCGCCAACGACTGCTTCTCGACCTACGTCTTCGATGAGATCTTCGACACGCTCGTCGCGCTCGACGACCACCTCAACTTCGTGCCGCACGTCGCCGAGTCGTGGCAGGCCGCGCCGGACGGGACGGTGTGGACGTTCAAGATCCGCAAGGGCATTACGTTCAGCGACGGCTCCCCGCTGACGGCGAAGGACGTGGCGTTCTCGTTCCACCGGATCCTGGACGTGCCGGAAGCGGTCTCCGGCAAACTGTCCAAGGTCAACATGATCGCCGCGGTCGACGTGGTGGACGATTCCACCGTGCGCTTCCGGCTGAAGCGGCCCTACGCGCCGTTCCTCGGTGCGGCCCGCCAGCACATCACGCCGCAGGCGGTCGTCGAGCGGATGGGCGACGAGGCGTTCAACCGGGCGCCGGTCGGCTCGGGTCCCTTCCGGCTGCGGGCCTGGCGGAAGGGCGAACAGGTCACGCTTGTCCGCAACGACCGCGCCTGGCTCAAGAAGCCCAATCTGGACTCGGTGGTCTTCCGGCCGATCGAGGACGGCACGTCCCGCACGCTGGCGCTCCTGGCCGGCGAGGTGGACATGGTGGACAGCCTGCTGCCGCAGATGATCGACCGCGTGCGGAGCGGCGGCTTCACGGTCATCATCAAGCCCAATCTGTTCTACCAGTACCTGGGGTTCCGGCAGTACGCGTCCCCGTACACCAACGTGAAGTTCCGCGTGATGGTCCAGCAGGCGATCGACGTCGACCGGCTCGTCGCCACGGTGTACGGCCGCGGCGGCACGCGCGCGTACTCGCCCGTCGAGCCCGGCCTCTGGCCGCGGGACGAGGCGGCGTGGAAGGCGGCGACGCCGAAGTACGACCCGGCCAGGGCCAAGGCGCTGTTCGAGGAGCTGATCAAAGACGGCGTCATGACCAAGGACACGCCCATCGTCGTGCACGTGTCCCAGAACACGGACACGCAGAAGATCGGCGAAATCGTCGTGACGAGCCTGAAGCAGATCGGGGTCAACGCGACGCTCAAGGTCTCGGAGTGGACCGCGTTTCTCGACAACGTCATCAACTCCAAGGACGGCGAAATCTACACGCTCGGCACCTCACCCGCGCAGCCCGATCCGGACGCGGTCTACGCCTGGCTCTTCGCCACCGCGTCCAACAACGGCGGCAATATCCTGGGCCTCAAGGCCGTCGACAACAAGGCGGTGGACGACCTGATCGCGCGGGCGGCCGCGACGACCGACCGCCGTCTGCGCGAACAGCTGTATGCGCGGATCAACCAGACCGTGATCTTCGACCAGCGCTACCACGTCCCGCTGGTGTACCCGAACCAGATCGTCGGATTGAGCGCGAAGGTGCACGATCCGATCCCGATGCCGATCTGCGGCTCCTGGATGGTGACGAGCCAGCACAACACCTGGATGTCGCGGTAACCGGGTCCGGTGGCTCAGTTCGTCGCGCGGCGCATCGCGTTCCTGATCCCCACGGTGCTCGGCGTCGCGTTTCTGGTGTTTCTGCTGCTGCATCTCGTGCCGGGGGATCCGGTGCGGGTGATGGCCGGCGCCGACGTCTCCGAGCGCGCGGTGCAGGAGCTGCGGACCAAGCTGGGACTGAACCGCCCGCTGCTCGTCCAGTTCGGCTACTATCTGCTGGGTCTGCTGCACGGCGACATGGGCACCTCGCTGCGGTTCGACGACACCGTTACCTCGCTGGTGCTGGCGCGTTTCCCGGCGACGCTCGAGCTCGCCGCGGTGTCGCTCGCCCTCTCGCTGGCGGCCGGGATCCCGCTGGGCGTCGTCGCGGCATTCCGCGTCCGCTCGGTGTGGGACGCGGCGTGCACGACGGTCTCGCTGCTCGGCGCGGCCGTGCCGGTGTTCTGGCTCGGCATCCTGCTCGCGTATCTCTTCGGCGTGGTCCTGAAGTGGCTTCCCATCACGGGGCGGGGCGGCCCCTTGTGGACGGCTGCCGGCTGGGCCCACATCGTGCTGCCGGCCGTGTCGCTCGCGGTGACGCAGCTCGCGTTCACGACACGGCTGGTGCGCGACCGGATGGTCGAGGTGCTTGGGATGGATTACGTGCGGTCGGCGCGCGCGAAAGGGCTCAGCGAAGCGCGCGTCATCTACCACCATTCCTTGAAGAACGCGATGATCCTGATCGTCGCGAACACGGGCCTGCAACTCGGCTACCTTCTCGGCGGCTCGGTGCTGACCGAGACGGTGTTCGTGTGGCCCGGGATGGGCCGTCTGGCGGTGCAGGCGATCTCCGGGCGCGACTTCCCGGTGGTACAGGGGGTCACGCTGGCGTTCGCGGCGTCGTTTGTGCTGATCAACATGGTGGTCGACATGTGCTACATGTGGCTCGACCCACGCCTTCGCTATGCGTGAGTTTTGGGAGCGGTTTCGAAAGAACCGCCCGGGCGTGGCCGGCCTCGTGCTCGTCGGCCTGCTCTTCGCGGTCGCGGCCGCCGCGCCGGTGCTGTCGCGCTGGAGGCCCGACGCGATGGATCTGGTGCTTCAATACCAGCCGCCGTCGTGGCACCATCTACTGGGGACGGACGAGTTTGGGCGCGACGTCCTGACCCGGATCTTCTACGGCGCGCGGGTGGTGATCGGCGTGGCGCTGCCGGCGACGGCGCTGGCCCTCGGCCTCGGCGTGACGCTGGGACTCACGGCCGGACTCAACGGCGGGATGGTGGAGCAGGTGCTGATGCGGGTGATCGACGTGCTGCTTGCATTCCCGAGCCTCGTGCTGGCGATCGGGCTGGTCGCCGCCGCCGGGCCGAGTCTCGTCAACATCATCCTCGTGATCGGCGTGACGCGTGCGCCGACCTACGGCCGGCTGATTCACGGCATGGTGCTGAGCCTGCGGCACCTCGAGTTCGTCGACGCGGCGCGGGCCACGGGGGCAACGATGTTCCGCATCGGCGCCCGGCACATCTTGCCGAACGTCGTCAGTCCCCTGCTGGTGTACTCCAGCCTGACGGTCGGCGCGAGCATTCTCACCATTTCCGGGTTGAGCTTTCTCGGCATCGGGGTGCAGCCGCCGGCGGCCGACTGGGGCGTCATGCTGACCCGCGGCCGCGAGTACCTCATGGTGGCGCCGTGGATTCCGTTCTTCCCGGGGCTCGCGATCTTTCTCACCGTGATGGGCTTCAATCTTCTCGGCGACGGGCTGCGCGACGCGCTCGACCCGCGCCTGAAGCTGGTGGCGTAGGCCGTGCGGCGAAAGAACGCGCGGCCGTCGAACCGCGCCGTCCCGGCGCCGGTTCCCGCGACGGACCGGGGACTGCGCGTGCGGCCCCACACCTTCTTCGGCTGCCCGCCGCGGGACGGCGCGGGCCCGCGCACCGACGTCGCCTTTCTCGGCGCGCCGTTTGACCTCGGCACGACGCTGCGGCCGGGCGCCCGCTTCGGGCCGGACGCGGTGCGCGCGGCGTCGGCGTGGTGGCAGTACGCGCGCGACGCGGACGCGCGCGCGGGCTCAGACGGCGCCGCGGCGGCCGGCCCCGACACACCTGCCGCGGAAGGGTGGTACGATCTCGACGCCGGGCGCTGGATCCTCCGCGGCGTTTCAATGGCCGACTGGGGCGACGTCCGGATCACACCGACCGACCTCCACGTCAACCTCGACCGCATCACGGCGGGCGTCCGCGCCGTGCTCGAGGCGGGCAGCCTGCCGGTCCTGGTCGGCGGGGACCACGCGGTCACCTATCCCGCGATCCGCGCCTTCGCCGGCCGCGGGCCGCTGCACATCGTGCAGTTCGACAGCCACCAGGACTTCAACGACGAACGCCACGGGGTGCGCTTCGGCCACGGGAACGTGACGCGCCGCGCCTCGGAGCTGCCGTTCGTCACGGGGGTGTCCCAGATCGGCCTCAGGAGCCTCCAGAAGTACACCGATACGCTGGACGCCGGCCGGCGGTACGGCATCCGCACGGTGAGCGCGTCCGAGCTGCGTCGGGGCGGACCGCGCGTCGCGGCGGCCGCGGTGCCGGCGGGCGCGCGCTGCTACCTCACGCTCGACATCGATGGGCTCGACATCGCCGCCGCCCCGGGCACCGGCACCCCGGAACCCGGCGGGCTCACGTTCCCTGAGATGCGCGACGCCGTGCGCGCGATCGCGGCGCGCTGCCGCGTCGTGGGCCTGGACCTGGTGGAGGTGTCGCCCCCGTATGATTGGGCGGAGGTCACGTCGCGGACGGCGGCGCGTCTTTTGCTCGACACGCTCGCCGCGATCTTCGACGGAGCGGCCGCTACGTCACAGACCGCAGCCGCGGGTCGAAGGCGTCCCGGACCGCGTTCCCGAGGAGGTTGAAGCCGAGCACCGCGAGGAAGATCGCCAGCCCCGGAAACGTCGGGTACCACCACGCGTCGACCATGTAGCTGCGGGCCTGGGCGATGATCGCGCCCCACTCCGGCGTGGGCGGCTGGGCACCCAGCCCGATGAAGCTGAGGCTCGCGCTCGCCAGGATGGCGAACCCGATGTCGATCGACGCCTGGATCACGACCGTGGTGCCGACGTTCGGCAGCAGGTGCATCAGTAAGATGCGCGGCCGCCCCGCCCCGAGTGAGACCGCGGCGAGGACGTACTCCTGCTCCCGCAGCGAGAGGAGCTGGCCGCGGACGAGCCGCGTGTACCAGGGCCACCACGAGAGCGCGATCGCGACCACGCTGTTCGACAGGCCCGGACCGAGCGTGGCCGCGATGGCGATCGCCAGCACGAGGCGCGGGAACGCGAGAAAGACGTCGGTCGTGCGCATGATCACTTCGTCCATCCACCCGCCCCAGTAGCCGGCGATCAGGCCGAGCCCGACGCCGAGCACCATCGCCAGAACGAGCACGACCACCCCGACCAAGAGCGAGATGCGGGCGCCCGTGAGCACGCGGCTCAGCAGGTCGCGGCCGAGGTCGTCCGTGCCGAGCCAGTGGACCGGCGACGGCGGTCGCAGCTTGTCGGCGGCGGAGATGTGAAACGGATCGTACGGCGCGGCGGCCGGGCCGGCGAGCGCGACGACCACCAGCAGCCCCACGATCGCGATGCCGATCCACGCCGAGGGGATGCGGGCGAGCAGCCGGAACGAGCGCTGCAGGTAGCTCGTGCCGCGGCGCGGCGCCCGGCTAGTAGCGGATACGCGGGTCGATGACAGCATACAAGAGGTCGACGCCGAGGTTGACCAGGACGAAGGTGAGGGTCAGCAGCAGCGACGTGCCCATGATCGCGGAGTAGTCGAACGCCGTGATCGCGTTGACGCTGTAGAGGCCGACGCCCGGCCAGTTGAAGATCAACTCGACCAGGAAGACGCCGCCGAGCAGGCCGCTCGTGTACAGCCCGAGCACGGTCACGACCGGGATCAGCGCGTTGCGCAGGCCGTGGTGGACGAACACGCGCGACGACACGAGGCCCTTCGCCCAGGCGGTCCGGATGTAGTCCTGCGACAGCGCCTCGAGCATCGTGGAGCGGGTGATGCGAACCGTCGGGGCGAGTGAGGTGAGGGCGAGCGTCAGGCTCGGCAGCACGAGATGGCTCACCGCGCTCCCAAAGTCACCGAGGTTGCCGGCCAGCAGGCTGTCGACCACGTACAGGCCGGTGACGTGCGGTGGAGGCATCGCGGTGATGGCGAGCCGCCCGGAGAGCGGAAACCAGCCGAGGCTTCGCACGAAAATGAGCTGCAGCAGGATGCCGAAGAAGAAGATCGGAAACGACAGGCCGCTCACACTGAGCACCTGCGCGGCGAGATCGATCGGGCTGCCGGCGCGGACCGCGGAGAGGATGCCGAGCGGCACGCCGAGCACCACGGTGAGGAGCATCGCGGCCGCGGTGAGCTCGATTGTGGCCGGGAAATACTGCAGCAGATCGCCCAGCACCGGCGCGTTGGTCAACATCGAGACGCCGAGATTGCCGCGGGCGAGTTTGCCGACGTAGACCAGGTACTGCTCGGGCAGCGGCCGGTCCAATCCGAACGCGTGGCGCACGGCCGCCACCTGGTCGGGGCCCGCGTGCTCGCCGGCGATCAGCTTGGCGGGATCGGCCGGGATCAGATGCGTCAGCACGAAAAGGAGAAGGCTCACCCCGATCAGCAAGGGCGGGATCAGGGCGAGCCTTCTCAGCGCGTAGGCGGCCACTCCCCCTCCGGGGGGACTACGGCGAACGGTCTACGTCTTCGAGATCCCGTACACGTCGAACGTGTTGCCGAGCCACGGGTTGTAGCTGTAGCCTTCGACGTTGGCCCGCATCGGCACGCGGTTGATGAGGGTGCCGATGAAGACCGCCGCGGCCTCCTGGACGACGATCTTCTGCGCGTCGCGGAACAGGGCGTTGCGCTTGCCCTGGTCCGTGATCTGGTTGGCCTGCTTCATCAGCGATTCGACCTTGTCGTTGGCGTAGAAGCTGAAGTTCCATCCCGCGGTGCCCCATCCGTCGCGGCCGAAGGTGGCGTCGAGCATCGCGGACGGGTCGGCGTAGTCGGGATAGTTCCGCACCGGCAGCAGGTCGGGCGCCGTCTCCGGCTTCCCGGCCTTGTCCAGCAGCACCGACGACGTCATCGACTGGATGGTCACGTTGATGTTGAGGGTTTTGAGCTGGTTCTGGAGAATCTCCGCCGCCTTCTGGAACGTCGGATCGCCCTGGAAGAGGAACAGGCTCAGCGTAAAGCCGCCGTTCGGATGGCTCGACTCGCTCAGCAGCTGTTTGGCCTTCGCCATGTCGAACTTGTACGGCTTGTCGGACGGCGAGAGATGCGAGGGGTCGCTCTGCGGGAGCGGCCCGTACAGCGGCGCCAGGTTCCCGTTGAAGATCAGGCTCTTCGCGCTCTCATAGTCGAACGCGTAGGAGAGCGCCTGCCGGACCTTCACGTCGTTGAGCGGCGCGCGCTGGCAGTGCATCGCGATGTAGAAGATGCGCTGCGTCGGGAACGAGGCCACCTTGATGCCGGATTCCTTGGCGAGCGCGTCGATGATGTCGGGCGCCACAACCGTGAGGATGTCCGCGTCGCTCCGCTCGAGCATCAGCCGCTGAGTCGACGCTTCGGGCGTGATCTTGAAGATGACCGTCCTGACGTGGTTGCCCGACCATCCGCCCCAGTAGTCGGGGAACGCCGACAGCACCACCTGGCCGGCGCCTTTGTCGTAGCTCGCGATCCGGTACGGGCCCGTGCCGGCTTCGTTCGCGGCGAACCAGCCCTGGCCCATGTCCGTGCCGGAGGCGTGGCCGCCGACCGCGGTAGGGCTGACCATGAGGGCGCCCGACACCGCCGCGAGCTTCGCGAGAAACGCGGCGTCCGGACCGGTCAGGTTGAACCGGACCGTCAGCGGATCCGGCGTGTCGATCGTATCCACCGTGCCTTTGTACGCGTAGCCCATGCCGCGGTTGATCTTGATGAGCCGCTCGACCGTGCTTTTGACCGCGGCCGACGTGAACGGGGTGCCGTCGTGGAACTTGACTCCGGACCGGAGCTTGAAGGTCCAGTGCTTCGCGTCGGGCGTGCTCTGCCACGACGTCGCGAGCCTGGGTACGACCTGGGCCGTCCCGCCCTTCAGCGTTACCAGGCTCTCATAGACGCCGCGCGTGATGCGAACGGTATTGTCATACACGATCTGCGGATCGAACGTCTGCACGGACGTGTCCTGAGCGACGACCAGGGTCTGGGGTCCCACGCCGGCCGCGGCGGCGCGAGCGGGCCGGAGCAGGTCCTGGACGCCCGCGGCGCCCGTGCCGACGGCGGCGGCGCCGAGCCCGGCCTGCAAGAGTTTTCGGCGGGTTAGTACAGACCGCGAGCCGGATTGCCTCATGCGTTCTGCCTCCTTGTGCGTTTCTCGTGGTTCGCCGAACGGCGGTGACGGTCTTGTAACGAGGATGCGTGCCGGGGGGTTCGGATGGGAGGCCGCCAAGTCCTCTGTGCGGCGCGAAGGGAGGCGGGCGGCGCGTACCGAATCTGCTCATCCCTGTTCTTACCGGCCGTTCCTCAGGAGGTCCGTCCATGAAGGCAAGCGACAGGTCCGAGGATCGACGGCACACCGCGATGCGCGTCGGCCGCCGGGAGCTGCTCCGCCTGGCCGCCCTCGCGGGCGTGGGAAGCGGTCTCGCCGGCGCGTTCGACCCGTTCCCCGCGGCCGCGGCGGCCGCGCGCGGCGGGGTCTGGCGGATGGCCATTCCGGGGAATCCGACGGCGTACCCAATCACGATTCCCGGCAAACTCGTCGACATTCTCGTCGACAAGACGTTGTTCAGCACGCTCGTCAAGTACGAGCTGCGGGGCGGCGCGATCGTGGTCGTGCCGGACCTCGCCGAGTCGTGGAGCGCCAACGCCACCCTCACCGAGTTCACGTTCCGGCTGCGGAAGGGCGCCAAGTGGCACGACGGCCGGCCCGTCACCGCGGACGACGTGAAGTTCTCGATCGACGCGCAGCTCAACCCCAAGGTGAACGCCGGCATGGCCGGCGTGGTCTCCGCGATCTCTCAGGTCACGGCCGTCGACCCCGCGACCGTGCGGATGACGCTCAAGGCGCCGTACGCGTCGCTGCCGGTGATGCTCGGCTACAACATCGCGATCGTTCCGAAGCATCTGCTGGAGGGGCAGGATCTCAACCAGCCGGTGGCGTTCATCCAGCATCCGATCGGCAGCGGGCCGTTCAAGTTCAAGGCGTTCGCGCAGGACAGCCATCTCGAGGTGGAGGCGAACAAGGACTACTACGGCGGGGCGCCGCTCCTCGACGGCATCGTCTTCAAGGTGATCCCGGACGGCAACGCGCGGCTCGCGCAGCTCAAGTCCGGCGACATCGACTTCACGGTGATCGATCCGCCGCAGCTCGCCGCGGTGCAGGGCGTGCCGAACCTCCAGGTCCGGCGGGCCCCTCAGGTCAACTACTATTTCTTCGCGATCAACCACCAGCAGCCGAAGTTCGCCGATGCGCGCGTCCGCCAGGCCCTCTCGTACGCGATCGACAAGCAGGCGATCGTGAAGAACATCCTGAAGGGCGACGGCCGCGTGGCCACGGGCCCGATCAACCCGCTGCTCGGCCCCTACTACAACGCCAAGGTCGAGGCATATCCCTACAGCCTCGAAAAAGCGCAGGGACTGATGGCCGAGGCCGGCTGGAAGAAGGGCCCGGACGGCGTGCTGGCCAACGCGAAGGGCGAGAAGTTCACCCTGCTCTTCAACGGGCCGAAGGGCTATCCGGTGATGGAACAGGTGATCACGTACGCGCAGCAGCAGTATCAGAAGCTGGGCGCCGACGTCACGCTGGATATCGTGGACTGGCCCGTCCACCTCCAGAAGTACCACGACCGCGCGTACGACCTGCTGATGGAGTGGTGGATCACGCCGCCGAACGCCGACCTGTACGACCACTACTACAGCCAGTCGTCCAACAACTGGTGGTCGTACAACAATTCGGCGCTGGACAAGATGCTGATCGCGGCGCGCACCGAGCCCGACGAAAAGAAGCGGATCGCGATGTACCACGACATCCAGGCCGCGATCGCCAAGGACGTGCCGGTGATCTACCTGTACTATCCGCCGGAGCTGCAGGCGATGAGCACGCGGACCCAGGGCCTGCCCCTCATCGGGTATCGCGACGCGCTGACGTGGATGACCAAAGTGTGGGTCCGCTCCTGAGCGCCTAAGCCGTTTGATGGCCGGATACGTGCTGCGCCGGCTGGCGCAGGCCGCCGTGCTGCTGTGGATCGTGAGCGTCGTCACCTTCGTGCTGATCCACACCGCGCCCGGCGGGCCGGCCATGTTACAGAATCCCGACCTCGGCCGGGACCAGATCGCGCGGTTCCGCGCCAACCTCGGGCTCGACGACCCGCTGCCGGTGCAGTACCTGCGCTGGCTGCGCGCGGCGGCGCGGGGCGACTTCGGGCGCAGCTACAACACGGTGGAGCCCGTGCTGCGCCTCGTCGGCACGCGCCTGCCGAACACGCTGCTGCTGACCGGACTGGCGCTCGGTCTCGCGATCGCGCTTGCGATCCCGCTCGGCGTGCTCAGCGCGACCCACCGCAACACGGCGATCGACCGGGCGATCGCCGGCGTGAGCTTCCTCGGCATCTCCACGCCGGTCTTCTGGCTCGGCATCGTCCTGATCGTCGTTTTCTCCGTGCAGCTCAAGGCCCTCCCGGCCGGCGGCATGTATCAGATCGGCGCCGGGTTCTCCGTTGCCGACCGGCTGCGGCACCTGGCGATGCCGGTGTTCGTGCTGACGATCGCCAACCTCGCCGAGGTCACGCGCTACACGCGCTCGGCGATGATCGGGGCGCTGGGCGAGGACTACGTCCGGACCGCGCACGCGAAGGGCATGCCCGCCGCAACCGTGCTGTTCCGCCACGCGCTGCGCAACGCGCTCATCCCCGTGATCACGATCGTCGGCGTGTACCTGCCGCGGGCGGTGAGCGCGACGGCGATCACGGAGACGGTGTTCTCGTGGCCCGGCATGGGGCAGCTCGCGGTGCAGTCGGCCGCGACGCGCGACTACCCGGTGGTGCTCGGTGCGACGCTGGCCGTCGCGGTGTTCGCGGTGGGAAGCAGCCTTCTGACCGACCTCGCGTACGGCTACGCCGATCCGCGCATCCGGCTGGGGTAGTGATGGCGGCGCCATCCCTCGCGCGCGGCGCCGTGGCGGACCGGCCGGAGCCGCGCCCCCCTCGCCGGATCGCGTGGCGGCGCTTCAGGGGCAACGGGACGGCGGTCGCGTCCGCGGCGTTCCTGCTGCTCATGTACGCTGTCGCCGCGGGCGGCCCCGCGATCACCCCGTACCCGCCGAACGCCGTCGACATCATGAACGCCAACGCGCGCCCCTCGCCGGCGCACTGGCTCGGCACCGACGAGAACGGCCGGGACGTGCTCGCGCGGGTGATCGCCGGCGCGCGGACGACGATGACGGTCGGGCTGATCGCGATGGTCATCGCCGTCGTGATCGGGGCGTGCGTCGGCAGCGTCGGCGGCTACCTCGGCGGCTGGGCCGACGGGGTGCTGATGCGGTTTACGGACGGCATGATGGCGATCCCCTACTTCTTCCTGGTGCTGATCGTCGTCGCAGTCTTCGGCTCGACTTTCCGCAACATCCTCGCCGCGATCGGCGTCACGAGCTGGATGGTCGTGGCCCGGATCGTCCGCGGCGACGTGCTGCGGTACCGCGGGCTCGACTTCGTGCTCGCGGCGCGGGCGCTCGGCGCGCGCTCCGTCCGGATCCTGGTCCGGCACATCGTGCCGCAGGCCGCGCCGTCGATCATCGTCGCGGCGACGTTCGGCGTGGCGAACGCGATCCTCCTGGAGTCGGCGCTCAGCTACCTCGGGCTCGGCATCCAGGCGCCGCAGGCGAGCTGGGGCAACATGCTCAGCAACGCGCAGGCGTACGTGTGGGAGAATCCGCTGCTCCCGGTCTATCCGGGCTTGCTGATTCTCGTCACCGTGCTGGCGTACAATTTTCTCGGCGACGCGCTGCGGGACGCGCTCGACCCGCGGTATCGCGAGAGCGACGTGTAGGAAAGGGGGCGGGCGGCATGAGTGGTACGGCGGAGATCACGGGGTGGAGCGACCCGGCGCTGGAGGGGCGCGTGCTGGACGGCGTCTCGCTGAAGGTGCCGTGGCGGGTGGTCGAGGACTTCTCGAAGCTCGTGCGGCTCTCCGGATCGCCGGAGGAGCGCCGGGCGTTCGAGATCCTGACGCGCCACCTCGAGAAATGGGGCGTGCCGCATCAGCTGCACGAGCCGATGTGCTTCATCTCCATCCCCGGGCCCTCGACCGTGCGCTGCAACGGCGCCGCCTACCGGGCCAAGACCCCCGCGATGTCGGTCTCCACCGGCGGGCAGGACGTGACGGGCGAGCTCGTCTACGTGCGCGGGACCGGCGGCGAGAGCGCCTACGACGTCTTCTCGACCGGCGTCGAGTTCGGCGGGACGCGCGTCGCGGGCAAGATCGTTCTCACCGAGGGCATGGCGTCGCCCGGCAAGGTCAAGGACCTGATGGCGGCCGGGGCGCTGGCCGGCATCTTCATCAACCCCGGCCAGAACATCCACGAGGGCATCTGCACGACGATCTGGGGCACGCCGGACCTCGACTCGGCGCCGCGGCAGCCGTCGATTCCGGTCGTCGCGGTCAACCATCCCGACGGAACGGCGCTGGTCCGCGCCGCGCAGCAGGAGGCCCGCGCGTCCGTCGCCACCCAGCTCGACACCGGGTGGCGGAGGATTCCGGTGCTGGTCGCGGAGATCCCGGGACGTCAGGCGCCGGACGAGTTCGTGCTGCTGCACGGGCACCTCGACGGCTGGCACTACGGCGTCGGCGACAACGCCACGGGTGACGCGACGATGCTCGAACTCGCCCGCGTCTTCTGGCGGCACCGCCGCCGTCTCGCGCGCACGCTGCGGATCGCGTGGTGGTCCGGCCACTCCCACGGCCGCTACGCCGGCTCGACCTGGTACAGCGACGCGCACGCCCTGGACCTCGCCCGTCACGGCGTCGCGCAGGTCAACTGCGACTCGCCGGGCTGCCGCTGGGCGACGACCTTCAACCACCTGACCGCGATGAGCGAGACGGTGCCGCTCGTCGAGGCGGCGATCCGCTCGACGGCCGGGATCACGCCCCAGCCGGAGCGGCCGCCGCGCGCCGGCGACTACTCGTTCAACGACATCGGACTGTCCTCGTTCTACATGCTCAGCTCGACTATGTCGGAAGAGGACCGGGCGGCGAAGCACTACTACGCGGTCGGCGGCTGCGGCGGCAACATCGCGTGGCACACCGAGGACGACCTCATGGAGATCGCGGACAAGGACAACCTGCTCCGCGACATGCGCGTCTACGCCGCGTCGGTGCTGCGCGTGCTCCAGGCGCCGGTACATCCGTTCGACTGGACGCGGACCGCGGCCGAATTTCGCGACACGCTCGAGCAGTATCAACGGGCGGCCGGCGGGCAATTCGACTTCGGCCCCGCGCGCGCGGCGCTCGAGGCCCTTCAGGCCGGGCTCGAATCGTTTTACGGCAAGGCCCCGGCGCGGGGCACCCCCAAGACGGCCGCGGTGCGGCGGTTCAACGCCGCGCAGCGCCGCCTCGGCCGTCTGCTCATTCCCGCCAACTACAGCCGGGTGCCGGCGTTCTGGCACGACCCGGCGGTCAACGTGCCGCCGCTGCCCGATCTCGCGCCCGCCCTCGGCGCGTCGCGGACGGCCGGGAACGCGGCGCAGGAAGGGATCCTGCGCGCGCACCTGACCCGCGGGCAGAACCGCCTCGCCTGGGCGCTCGAGCAGGCGCGGGAGGTGGTGGAACGCGGGACGCGTTGATGCCCGGCTGCGTCCCGGTGGACACGTGATCGCGCGCCTGCGTCAGCGCGCTAGGAGACGGATCCCAGGCAGTCTTCCACGATCCGGCAGGCCGTCTGCACCGCGTCGAGCACCGCGTTGCGGCCGCGGACGAGGTCGACGCGCAGGAACTTCGCTTCCTCGCCGTCCGGCGGCAGCGCGGCGAGACGGCGGGCGCCGGCGAGCCGCGGCAGGAACTCGTTGTCGAGCGCGGGATCGTGCGCGTACCGGCCGGCGACCGTGTACGTCGCCGGAATCAGCGTCCGCCCGAGCAGCCGGTAGCACTCGTTGATCACACGGGCCCGTTTGGCCGCGGGGGCGGCTCCGGACGACGGGGTCGCCTGCGCGGCCGCCTGGGCGAGCCGGCCGCATAACTCCTCGAGGCGTCCCGCGGCCGAGACCGCCGGCGCGAGATCGAACGACGGTCCCGCCTCGCGAGCGATCGCCCGCAGCTGCCTGTTCAAATCCGCGGCCGCCGCGGCGTAGTCGAGCGGCAGGATCGGATCGGTCAGCAGGCGGTCGAGGGCCAGCTCGAAGATCCTCGCGTCGCGGACGAGCCGCTCCGGATCGATCTTGTCGAGCGTGTCGTGCGGCGTGTGCCACCACCAGCCGAGGCTCCCGTCCTCCTGATGCGACAGCGAGCCGAAGAGCGACGGGATCCCGATGCCGAGGAACGACTGGTCGGAATCGCGTCCGACCCGCTTCGGCGCAAGCGCGGCGCCGGCGACCTCCCGCACCGCCCACGCGCCGAGCGCAGACGTCTGCGGCATCGAGTTGGTGACGAAGCGGTCCGCGCCGGCGCCTCCGACGGAATCGATGTTGACGTGCGCGACGCAGTGTTCGGCGAGGTCGGACCAGTGATTGTCCGCGTACCAGGCGGAGGACGAGTACCGGCCGTGCGAATGGCCGGACCACATCGCCGCGCGCAGGCCGCGGCGCCACGCGGCGCGCCGTTCCGCCAGCACGCGGGCGACTTCGAGCGTCGTCGCGTTCGCGCTGCCGTTGTCCATCGCGCCGAGGTGCCAGCCGTCGAGGTGTCCCGAGAACAGCACGAACATCTCCGGCTCCGCCGCCGCGTGGCCCGCGTCGAGGTCGGCGAGCACGATCGGGGTGGACGTCCATCCCGTCCGCACCTCGGCCGCGAAGCGCACGGCGGTGCGCCCCTCGGCGCAGAGACGGCGCAGCGCCTGGCCGTCCGCCTGGTGGACCGATACCATCGGGATCGCCGGCAGCGTGCCGGCGGTGCTCGGCGCCGGGTTGCCCCACACCGGCGAGACGCACATCTCGTGCGCGTGCCGGCCGCTGACGAAGACGAGGCCCGCGACGCCGAGGCGCGAGCCCAGCACCGCCTGCTCCGGTGTGGCCAGGTCGTCCACGAGCGCGATCTTGCCCGCGGTGCCGGCGGACCCGCCGCGGGCAACCATGTAACTAAAGCCCGCCCGCGCGTAGTCTTCGGGCCGGCCCTTTCCGACATCGACGAGATCCGCGGCGACCCCCGCCGCTTGCGTGGACCGGCCCATCGAATGGGTGATGCAGAACACGTCGCGCGGCGCCGGATGCGTGACCGCGAGCGAGGCCGCTCCCGGCAGGCTGATGTATGCGTCGTGCGTCACGATGCGGGTCTCGTAGCCGGCGGCGCGGAGCTGCTCCGCCGCGTAGTCCGCGGCGTTCCGCTCCTCGACGCTGCCGGAGAGGCGCGTCCACCGGGCGATCTGCCGGTTGTACTCGACCAGGCTGGACTGCGAGACCGCGCTCACGGCAGCACCACCGCGTGCGTGGCGAACTTCGGCGGCCACACGAGCGCCCGCGTGTTCGGCGCGATCCACTCCCAGATCACGCTCGCGGCGCGGAGGTTCTCGCCGGCGCCGGCGGTCCCCGGCGCGCCGAAGGCGAGCCCGGCGCCATTCGGCAGGGCCCCGTCGGGCAGCGCCGAGCGGCGCGCGGCGTCCGCGATTCCGGCCGCGCTGAAGTCGCGGGCGCGCGGGAGGACGTCCCCGAAGAGGGCGATCCCCCCGGTGAATCCGGAGAGCGCCGGCTCCCAGAGGGGGTGTCCGTACCGCCGTTGGAACTCACGCTGCGCCCAGAGCAGCGCCCGCGCCGCGTCCGGGGTCAGCGCGCGCGTGGGCAGCAGATCCCCGGTCTTGTCCGCGGAGAACACGCCGACCGCGCCCGCTCCGAGGCGCCGGCCGAACTCCGGCATGATGTAGGCGGAGCAGCCGCCGATGTTGACCGCGAGCGGCACGTGGGCGCGCAGAATCGCCTGGCGCAGCGCCACCGCGTTCTCCATGTAGGCGCCGACGATCAGCACGTCCGTGCGCGAGGCGGCGATGCGCGCGGTGAGGGCGGCGTAGTTTGCCCGCCACGGATTGAACGGCACGCTCGCCGCGAGCGGGAGGCCGGACCGCCGGATCTCCGCGATCTCACCCTGTGCCTCCGAGCGGCCGAACGCGTCGTCCACGTAGACGACCGTGTAGCGGAGCGGGCCCGGCCGCCGGAGCCGGGGAGCAAGTTGGTCGCGCACGAAGGCGACCGCTTCGCGCCCGAGGACGCCGCCGCTCGGGGCGACGCGGAAGAAGTACCGTCCGGGTCCCGCCTCCGCGGGGATCTCGCCCACGGCGCCGGTTTCCCAGTAGACGACTCCGAGGTGCGCCGCGGTCTCCGCGGCCGGCCGCGCGATGACGCTGCCGTAGGTGCCGGCGATCGCGGTCACACCGCTCTCCGCCAATTGCTCGACGGCCGCGGGCGCCGAATCGGACGACGGCGCGGACGCGAGACGCACCTCGACCGGGCGTCCGCCCACGCCGCCGCGCCCGTTCACGTAATCGGCGGCCAGGAGCAGCCCGTGATACTCGTCGACGCCGGCGCCCGGCGCGGCCTGCGGGCCCTCGACCGGGTACACCGCGCCGACGACCACCGGTCGTCCCCGGCCGGCGGCGGGGAGCCCCGCCGTCAGCGCCAGGAGGAGTGCGGCTGCTGCGACACGTCGCATCGGTGACTCACCTCGGATGAGCGTTCTTCGCCCCGGCTACCGGGGCAGCCTGCAGAAACCCTGCGCTTCGATCCGAAACGCGTGGTTGAACCGGCTGCGGAAATTCTCGAAAGCGACGTGCGCGGTCAGCTCCACCATCTGCTCCGAGGAAAAATGGGTGCGCAGATCCGCGAACAACGCGTCGCCCGTGTCGTGTCCGGAAATGGTCATCCCGTCCGCATAGGCGAGGACTTTTCGCTCGAGCGGCGTGAACAGCGGGCTCGTCGCGTACTCCGCGAGGCGCGCGAACTTCTCCTCGTCGATGCCGGCCGCCTGTCCCGAGGCGGTGTTGATGTCCACTCAGAAGGGACAGCCGTTGAGCGACGCCACCCGAACGTAGACGAGATACTTGAGGCCGGCCGGGATCAGCACCGCTTCGCTCATCGCCTTGCTCCACGTTTTATAGGCCGCGAGCAGCGCCGGGTGGTGGGCCCAGACCGCGGTCGTATTCAGCGGGGCGCCGAATCGCCGCGTTTCGTCCTCTAAGAGGCGGCGCACCGGCTCGGTCAGGATCGATGGATCGGGCGGTGCGAGCCGGCTCGCGTTGTGCGGGCGTGTATTCTCAGACGTCATGGGGGCCTCCGCCGAGTCGTGGGGTTCTCGACGGTGCGCTGTCTTCGGCGGCGCGTCACCGGGCCCCCGCGCCGCATCCGCGAGCTATGGGCGCAGGAGATTCCGCACGACGAAAAGGACATTCGCGGGCCGTTCGGCCAGCCGCCGCATGAGATAGGGATACCATTCGGGGCCGTGCGGCGCCGCCACCCGGACGCGGTAGCCCTGCCCCGCCAGGTCGATCTGCAGCTGCGGGCGCACGCCGAGCAGCATCTGGAACTCGAACGCCGCGGCGGGGATTTCTTCCCGCGCCGCAAAGTCCGCGACGTGCCGGATGATCCGGTCGTCGTGCGTCGCGACCGCCGTGTAGGCGCCGGCGAGAAGGGCTCGTTCGACGAGGCGCACGTAGCTGCGATCGACGTCGGCCTTGCGCGGGTAGGCGACGTCCGCGGGTTCCAGGTAGGCCCCTTTGACGATGCGCACGTTGGGCGTGAGGGGCAGCAGATCGGCCAGATCGCGCTCGCTGCGGTAGAGGTACGCCTGCAGCGCGACGCCTACCCGCCCGCAGCCCGCCTCCCGCAGCCGGCGGTAGGTCCGCAGCGTGGCGTCGACGCGCGGCGATTCTTCCATGTCGATGCGCACGAAGTTGCCGCGCCGCGCCGCGTGCTCGACGAGGCGCGCGGCGTTACGATACGCGACGTCTTCGCCGAAATCGAGCCCCAGGTTCGTGAGCTTGACCGCGATGTTGGCCTGCAGCTGCTCGCCGTCGATGCGGTCGAGGACGGCGACGTACTGCCGGACGATCGACTCCGCGACGGCCGCGTCCGTCACGCCTTCGCCGAGCACGGTCGTGTTCGCGAGCAGCCCGTGCGCGTTGAGCCGGCGCACAACCGGCACGCACTCGTCCAACGACTCTCCCGCGACGAAGCGCCTCACGCCGGTCCGGCGGCCGTAGCGGCGCGCCGCCGCCGCCAGGCGGGGATCGTTGGCCGCGGCCAACAGCACATGCCGGACCAACGACGCCCGCGGCATTACCGGCCGAACGCCGCCGGCTTGAGGTCGACGCCGTCCGGGTCCTTGAGGTAGCCGGGTGTCCGGCCGGCCACGCCCGTCACGCCGTACTGCCACAGAATCCGCTTGGTCCGCCGGCTCAGGACGATGACGCGGTTGTTGTCGTCGTCGTTCAGGAGAAAGTTGCCGTTCGGCAGCTCGATCGCCAGCGAGGGATGGTTCAGCATGCCCGGGCCCGACTTCGGCCCGTATGACCACAACAGTTTCCCGGTGCGTGAAGCGACCACCACCCGTCCGGGGTGGACGTAGTCGACCGTGAGATACTCGCCGGCGCGGGTCAGCTGCGTGTCCGACGCGTAGGCGACCGGCAGCGGGATGCGGTGGACGATCCGGCCGGTCGCCAGGTCGAGCTCCGACGCGCTGCGCCGTCCGATCTCCGTCACCAAAAGATGCCCATTGGGCAGCGGCGTGTCGCCGTTCGGGGACATGAGGTGCCCCTCCCCGGCGTCGCAGCGTCCCGTCTTGCCGAACTGGCGCTGCACGTGGCGGGCGGGCGGGGGATCGAAGAGCAGGACCCGGCAGTTCTTGATATCGGCGACGACCACGCGGCCGTCCGGCAGCTGGTAGGCATCGTCCGGCGTGTTGAGATAGCCGGGGGCGCTGCCGGGATGGCCGGCGTGGCCGTACTCCCAGACGATCTTGTGCGTCGCATAGTCGATGATGGCGATCATGTGGTTGTCTTCCTGGTTGGTGATGATCGTGCGGCCACCCGGGGTGTAGAACGCGTCGTCGGGGTCGACGAAGGTCTGGCCGGGGGCAAGGTCGCCGGGGCGGGGGAACTCCCATACGATGCGCTTGTCGGGGGTGACTTCGAGGACGCGGTTGTTGTCCGCGTCGGCGATCAGAACGTTACCCCTGAGCCCGACGTCCTCGCCGTCGGGAGCGGCCTGGACGGCCGGTCCGTCGGACAGTCCGGCATACGGCAGCGCAAGAAGCGCGATGACAAAGACGGCGCGAGCCCACGATGCATGTCGAAACACAGAGCGTTCCCTCCCGTCGCCTCGAGTGGACGGTGTTGTCCCCGGGGCCCCTAATTGTTCTTAAGACTAACTCCGGTGTGATCCGCGGGAATATCGGGTGGAGGTTTGATACGGTATCGGGTGAACAACCCGGCGGGACGCTCGGGGCGCCCCGAGCGTCCCGCCGGCGCGATCAGCGGCGACGAGGCGGCGCCTCCGAGCGGCTACGCCGAACGCCGGTGTTTCAGATGGTCCCAGCCGTGCTTGATCGTCTCCCGGAGGCGCTCCCACATGTTTTCGCCTTCCACGATCCGGTATCCGTGCGAGGCGGCCCACGTCGGGAAGGTCGCCTCTAGGCCCGGCGCCACGTCGTCCCACGGCCGGCCGATGTAGCGCGGGTCCATCGCCATCGTGTCGGCATACCGGTAGCCGACTTCGTGGTCTTCCCATCGGGCTCCCGAAGCACCGAAGCGGCGTTCCCACATGCTGCGGTATGCGGGCGCGCGCTCGTCCCACTGTCCCGTCCAGGGATCGACTTCCACGCGCTCGACATCCAGCGCGGCGTCCCACGCCGCGCGCACGGCATCCTTCACCCGCTCCCATGAGGCGTCGCCGCCGCCGTCCGGCACGTGCCGCGTCAACCATCCAGGATACTCGGCCCGCAACTCGGCCTCGACATCTTTCCACCGCCGGCCCTCAAACCTCGGGTCGAACACCATCTCGTCGGCGAACTGCTTCGCGGGCGGCGCGTCGTCCGGCATCGGGCGCGGCGTGCGCTCCGTCTTGGGTGCTGCGTTCCGCTTGGCCATCGGAGGCCTCCCCGCCGCCTCAGGCGGCGTGCTGTTGCGCTATATGTTGAACTTACCCCGGAAGGTGGCCGGCCTCAGCGCGCCGGCAGCCGACAAACTCAGGCCGTGGGCGGGTGAGGTGCCGCCAGGAGCGCGCCGCCCGCGGCGGTCCGTCAGGGCAGGGGGGCTCTCGCGCCGGGGCGAACCGTGCGGGACCGGCTATCATCCCCATCGGGGCTGTAGGATATGACAACGCGACGGAATGTCTCGGGCGATTGAGCCGTCGCCGCGCCCGGCCGCGGCGCGGCGGGGAGGCGTCTCCGATCTTCGGGCGATGAGCGCAGCGCTGCTCGTCTCGTTGGGGACGAGCGCGCTGGTGATCGCGCTGCACCAGTGGTATCCGTCCCGGGCGTTTACCTTTCTCTATCTGCCCATGGTCGCGGTCCTTGCGTTCCTGGGCGGCCGCGGGCCGGGGCTGCTCAGCACCCTCGTCAGCCTCCTCGGCGCATGGTTTATCCTTCTCGGACCGGCCCGCGCGGCCTTGGTCGACACCGGGCTCATTGTGTTCGGGGTCACGTTCGCGGCCAGCACCTTCGGGCTCAGCGAGGCGATGGTGCGCCTGCGGCGCCGGAGCCAGGCCTCGCGAGACCTCGCGGCGATCGTCGAATCCTCCGACGACGCGATCTACGCCAAGTCACTCGATGCCGTGATCCTGACCTGGAACAAGGGCGCGGAGCGGATGTACGGCTATTCGCCCGCCGACGCGATCGGCCGGCCCGTCGCGATGCTGGCGGCGCCGGGCCACGTGGACGAGATTCCGGCGATCATGCGGCGCCTGGCGGCTGGCGGGCGGATCGAGCGCTACGAGACCGTTCGAATGAAGAAGGACGGCACGCCGATCGATGTGGCGCTGACGATCTCGCCCGTCCTCGACGACGCCGGCCAGGTCGCCGGCGCCTCCACGATCGCCCGCGACATCTCCGAGCGCAAGCGGACCGACCGGCAGCAGCAGTTCTTGATCGAGGCCGGGGACCTCTTCGCTTCCTTCCTCTCGGTCGAGAGTCTGCTCCAAGGCCTGGCGGCGCTGCTCGTCTCCCGCCTCGCGGACTGGTGCTCGATCGACGTCGTCGACGACGCGGGCGAGCTGCAGACCGTTACGGTGGTGCACCGGGATCCGGCCAAGGTGGCGCTCGCCCGCCATCTGCAGGACGCGACCGCCACGGATCCGCGCGTCCGGGAAGGGCGGCGGCGGGTGATCGAGACCGGCAGGGCGGAGCTGCTCGCGGAGATTCCCGACGAACTGCTGGTGCGGTCGGTGACGGATCCCGACACTCTCGCGACCCTGCGGGGGCTGGGGCTGCGATCCTCCATCGCCGTGCCGCTGACCGCCCGCGGCCGCATCATCGGCGCGATGAGCCTGATCACCGCGGAATCGGGCCTGCGGTACGGTCCCGACGATCTCGCCTTCGCCGAGCAGATCGCGCACCGCGCGGCGCTGGCCGTCGACAACGCGCGCCTGCACGAAACCGAAGCGGCGTCGCGGCGCACGGCCGAACAGGTCGCCGGCCGGATCGGCCGGCTGCAGTCCTTTACGGCCGCGCTCTCGGAAGCGCTCACGCCCGAGCAGGTCGGCGACATTACGCTGCGGCAGGTCGCCGATGAGCTCGGCGCGGGCGCCGCCGCCCTGTGCCTCGCGGGCGACGGCAGCGAACGGCTGACGCTCGTGGCCGCGCGGGGATATTCGGTGGAGCTCGCGGACCGCTGGTGGCGGGAGCCAGAACGCATCCTGCCGCTCGTCGAGGCGATGCGCCGCGAGCGGGTCGTGTGGTTTCCGTCGTGGGAGGAGTTTCGGACGCAGTATCACGAGGCCGAGCCGCCGGCAGACCCGGTTCGCCGGGGCGCGCGGGCGGCGGTGCCGCTGATGCTGCACGGCCGTGCGATCGGGGCGATGTACATGAACTTCGCCGACGAGCGCCGGTTCACGCCTGAGGAACTCGAGTTCATGCTCACCCTCGGCCGGCAGTGCGCACAGGCCGTCGAACGGGCGCGCTTGTACGCGCGGGAGCATCAGGTCGCCACCACGCTGCAGCGCGCGCTGCTTCCCGCGGACGTGCCCCAGGTCCCGGGCATCCGGGTGGACGCCGCGTACATGGCGGCGACCCGCGCGTCGGACGTCGGGGGCGACTGGTACGACGTCTTCCGCCTGGGCGACGGCCGGCTGTGCGTCGCGATCGGGGACGTCGTCGGCCACGGTCTCCAGGCCGCGGTGGTCATGGGGCAGGTCCGCCAGGCGATTCGGACGGCCGCCCTGGAGGGCCACGAGCCGGCCAAGGTCCTGTCGCTGGCCAATCACGTGCTCGCCCTGAACCGGCAGGAAGGAATGACGACGGCGATCGCCGGCATGTACGATCCGCTGGCGATGACGTTCACGTATGCCGTGGCGGGGCATCCGGCGCCGATCGTCGCCGACGGCGGGCAGGTCGTGACGCTCACCTCGGGCGGCCTGCCGCTCGGATTCCTGGACGCCGGGGCCCTGCCGACCTGGACCGTCCAGCTGACGCCCGGCGCGCTGCTCGTTCTCTACACCGACGGCCTGATCGAATTCGACCGGGACGCCGCGGCCGGCCACGCCGCGCTCCTCACCGCGATTCAGACGGAACAGGGGGACGCGTCGCCGGACCCCGCGCACCGGATCCTCGATCGGATGCTCTCCGGCACGCAGGCCCGCGACGACATCGCGATCGTCGCGGTGGCGCTCGCCCCGGGCCCCCTCGATCGCCTCGAGGTGACGCTGCCGGCCGAACCCTCAAGCCTGCGGCTCGTGCGGCAGGCGGTGGCGCAGCTTTCCGCCGGCGTCGGGTTGGACCGGCGCCGCGCGTTTGACCTCAACGTCGCCGTGGGCGAGGCCGTCAACAACGTCGTCGAGCACGCCTACGGCGCCGCCTCGGGGACGGTCAAGCTGCGCGCCTACCGCGACGACTCGGTGCTGCGGGTCGAAGTAGAAGACACGGGCCGGTGGCGCCCCGATCGGCCGGACAACCCCGGCGGCCGCGGCTTCAATCTAATGCGCGCGCTGACCGACGGCGTCCACGTCGTCACCGGCGAGCACGGCACGATCGTGCGGCTGACGGTGCGGCTGCAACCGGCCCATGCCGTCATGAGCGCGGCCACCGCCTATGCCCCTCCCGGGCCGTCCGCTCCTGCCGCTGCCCGGCCCCCGGCCGTCGCAGCGCCGCCGGAAGAGCCGGCGGCCGCGGCGCCGCCCGACCCCGCGGAGTTCCTCCCCGCGCCCCTCATCGAGGTGCACGAGGACGGTCCTCGCCAGCCGTCGGCGGAGACGCTCGGCGGCGCGCAGATCGAGGTGCGGGTTGAAGACGGCGCGCCCGTCGTGGCGCCGACCGGCGATCTGGATCTTTCCAACGCCGCCCGATTCCTGGAAGCGCTGGAGCGCGTCGCAGCGACCGCGCAGGGCCTCATCGTCGTCACCTTGGAGGGCGTCTCGTACTTTGACAGTCAGGGCGTGCGGGCGCTGCTCCGCGCGCAGCAGCGGCTCGCCGCCTCGCGCTGCCGGCTCGCGATCGTCGCGCCGGCCGGCTCAACGATCCGCCGCCTGATCGACGTCGCCGGACTCGGCGCCGCGCTCCCGCTGTTCGACACGGTGGAAGACGCGATTGCCAGGCGCGCCACGTGACAAATATGAGGCCCGCGACGCCTTGCGGCGCCGCGGGCCTTTGTGGTTAGACCGCCTTATCGTTTTACTGAATGATCAGGTGGCCAGTTGCCCACATCGCCAGTCCGGCGAGCAGAAGCAGCGCAAGAAGCATTGTCTTACCTCCTCTCGCTTTCCGACTCCACCCGCACTTGTTTTTCCCAATGCAAACACGAACATCATATGGATATTGTGAAGATTCGAGACACCGAACGGGGTTTCGCCCCTAGCCGGCGGACCCGGTCGAGGTTTCATGGTGGCCGGCCGGCGTCCGCGGCATCGCACGGTGGACGGGGCCGAGCCATCGCGCAACGAGATACGCGCCGAGACTGAACGTCGGGACAAAAAAGCTGACGGGCCACGACGTGTACACGGCGCAGACGATCCCGCCGAGCGTCGCCCCCAGCGCGATCAGCACGCTGTACAGCGTGACGCGCACCGGATGCAGGGTGAGCCGCTGCGCGGTGCCCGCCGGGGCGATCAGCAGCGTGAGGACCAGCAGCACGCCGATAACCTGGACCGTCACGGTCACCGCGAGAGCCAGCACCAGCAGGAACAGCGTGGACAGCAGGCGGACCGGCACCCCGCGCGCGTCGGCGACCTCCGGATCGATGCTCGCGAATCGCAGCGGCCGGCCGATCACGGCCAGCGCGCCGAGCGCAATCGCCCCGACGACCGCCGCCCGGACCACGTCGTCCGGACCGACGGCGAGAATCGAGCCGAAAAGGATGCTGAAGGCCTCGGTCGAGTAGGTCCGGTACAGAGTGAGGAACAGCACGCCGGTGCCCGTCGAGAACGCCAGCACGCTGCCGATCGCGATGTCGCGCTCACGAAGCCGGACGCCGAGCGCCCCGAAGCCGATCGCGGCGAGGAAACTGGCGCCGAGCACGCCCACTTCCACCGGCAGCCGCAGGAACACCGCGCCCGCGGCGCCGGCGAACGACACCTCTGCCAGACCGTGCACCCCGAACCCCTGGTTTCGGAGGGTCACAAACGGCGCGACGCAGCCGGCCACGATGGCGGTGATGGCGCCCGCGATCAGCGCGTTGTGGACGAAGGCATACTGCCACAGCGAAGTCATGCGTGCGCGCCGTGTCCGGCGCCGTCGAGCGCCGGTTCGAGTTCGTGGGCGCCGAGATCGGCCCCGAGGATTACCAGCCGGCCCGCGTGACGCAGCACTTCCACCGGCGCGTCGTAGAGCCGGCTGAGCGAGTCAGCGGTCAGCACCTGATCGACCGCACCGAGGGCCCACCGGCGCCGCGCCAGCAGCAGCACCCGATCGACGGCCGGCAGCACCGGGTTGATGTCGTGGGTGACGAAGACGACCGTCGCGCCCCGGCGGCGGTTCCAGTCCGAGATCTGCTCGACGACGGCCCGCTGGTAGTAGAGGTCGAGGCTCTGCAGCGGCTCGTCGCAGAGCAAGAGCCCCGGCGACGCGACCAAGGCCTGGGCGATCCTGAGGCGCTGCTGTTCGCCGCCCGACAGGCGGCCGACCGGGGTGTCCGCGTACGACCGCGCGCCGACCAGGTCCAGCGCGTCGTCGATGCGCGCGGCCGACGCGCGGGTGCGGAGCGACGGTCCCCAGCGGTGCCCGTCCAGTCCGAAGCCGACGAGGTCGCGGCCCAGCACCGGCAGGTCGGGATCGATCGCGCGGTACTGCGCCACGTAGCCGACGTGTGGATCGCCCCGGCGCGGCGGGCGGCCGTCGATCCACACGGAGCCGGAGGTCAGCCGCTGCAGGCCGAGCAGCACGCGCAGGAGCGACGTCTTGCCCGCGCCGTTCGGACCCAGCACGACGAGAAACTCGCCGCGCGGCACGGTGAAGGTCAAATCCTCCCAGAGCCGGCGCCGGCCGAGTGCGAGCGTCGCCGACTGCGCCGCGATTGCCGTGTCAGGCGCAGAGATCATTTCTTCGCGACGGCCCGCTCGATCTCGTCCAGCTGCTTGAGCATCCAGCGCTGATAGCTCAACCCGGGCGGGAGAGTTTCAGAGACGCCGACGACCGGCACGCCCAGCCGCCCGGCGTCCTTTCTGATTCGTTCCGTCACGGGGCTGACCGTCTGGACGTTGTAGATCAGCACCTTGATCGCATGCTTGCGGATCTGATCCTGCATCTCGGCGATCGCCCGCGCCGGAGGATCCTCGCCCTCTTCGACCGCCTTTTGGAATGCCATGGGCGTGATGACCTTCCAATCGAGCGCATCAGCCAGATTGCCGAAGATCGGCTCCGTGGCGCCGACCGCCGTGCCGGGGAGCCGGGCGCGCAGCGACGCGACTCTATCTGTAAACGGCTTGTACGATGCTTCGAACAGCAGCAGCCGGTTGTGGTACGACTTCGCGTTGGCGGCGTCGACGCGAACGAAGAAGTCCGTGACCGCGCGGGCGAATTTCGGGACGACCGTCGGATCGTACCAGATGTGCCAGTTGTCGCCTTCCTTCTTTCCGACGAGGTGGGCGACGTCCTTAACTTCCCGCTGCGGGTTCGGCGCCGCCTTGATCAGCTTCGGCATGAAGCCGTCGTAGCCCAGTCCGTTGATGATCACGAGCCGCGCCCGGCCGATCGCGGCCATGTCGCGCATGCTGCTCTCGTATTCGTGCGGATCCACGTTCGGATCGCTGATGATGCTGGTCAGCAGGACGCGGTCGCCGGCGATCTGCCCGACGACGTCGCCGTAGAAGTTTTCCGCGGCGACCACCGGAATTTTGGCCGGCGCGGCCGCCGCCCGCGCGGCCCACCGCGCGCCGCCGGCCCGGCCCGCCAGCACGATCGCGCCGAGCCCCGCCGCGCCGGTGAGCAGTGTGCGCCGGCTGATGCGATGTGTCATACGGCCTGCTGGCACGCCTGGCACAACCCCAGCAGGTCGAGGCGATGCCCCTGCACCAGAAACCCCGTGCCCCGCAGCCGCTTCCCGGCGAGCGTGTCCAGCAGGCAGCCGTCTGTGGCTTCGATCGTCCCGCAGCGCTGGCAGATGGTGTGGTCATGGTGGCGGTCCGCCAACCCGAAGTGGGCGACGCCGCGGATGTCGACCTGCTCGACGAGGCCGGCGTCCCGCATCCGTTCGAGGATGCGATAGGCCGTGACCAGCCCGAGCCCGGCCGTTCGCCGCTGCGCGCGCCGCCAGAGATTCTGACAGGTGGCAAGATGACGCCCGGTGGCGAGCGTTTCGAGGACGGCGACTCGCTGCGGCGTGACGCGGAGGCCGGCGCGGCGGAGGAGCATGTGAAGACGATCGCGGGACAACCCGCACCTCCATTTGGTAGTCAGTTGCTTCCGCTATCGAATTGCTTATGATAATGATTATCGTTTACGCGAGACCACCATACCGAGACAGACAACGCGCTGTCAAGGGCGGAGCCGGGCGCTACGGGTTCGAGGTGACGAACACGCCGAGCGTGTCGCTGTGGGCCAGGTCTTCCTGCGATCCGGTGTACACGGTCGTGGCGAGGCGGACCCACACAGCCTTGCCGCCGGTCCGGTCGAGCCGCAGGATCGTCGTGGCGTGCGCCGCGTACCGCAGCACCACGGTGACCGGACCGCGCAGGGCCGCCGGGGCGCCGGACGCGTCGTAGACGACGTCCATCCGGTACGCGTTCCCGTCGAAGCGCCGCCCGGGCGGCGGCGGCGCGAGCGTGTCCGGATCGAGCGGCGCGAGCGTCACCCGTGCGCGCGTCTCACCGGACTGCGGCGCGACCACGTTGGCGGGCAGGGTGAGGGTCGCCTGGAGATCGTCGGTCGCGAACTCCGCGGGGATGGAACCGCCGGCCTGAAGCGGCAGGAACGTGGTGTAGGGCTTCGGCTGTTCGTTGTCGGCCGCCCGCCCGGCCGGCGGGTGGATCCACCGGTAGGGCGACTGAGGCATGAGGCCGTCGTACAACGTGCGGCCGTGGGGGGACGGCGGCATCACCGCGACGGCCGCGAGATACGCGGCGATCGCGGCGATGCCGGGGAGGAGCACACGGCGCCACGGCGTTCGGTGCGGACGCATCATTCCTCTCACGTTACTACGTTTGCCGCGGGCGAGGCGCTTCTCCCGCTGTTCATGCCGGAAGGAACGGCGCCGTTTCCGTCGGAAGCAGATGAGCATGCTCACACGCGCATCGTACGATATGGTTTCGCTGCCGGTTCTGCTGGCAGCGTTCGGCTGCGTCGCGCTCGTCGCATTCGTCGCCGCTGCCGACGCCGCCGCGCGAGGCCCCGCCCACCCGATCGCCGTCATTCATACCGCGCTCGGTGAACTCCGCTGCGAGCTGTTTCCGGACAAGGCGCCGAAGGCCGTGGGCAACTTCATCGGGCTGGCGACCGGCAAGAAGGACTGGGTGGATCCGCGCACCGGTAAGACGCAGCACAACAAGCCCTACTTTGACGGGATCATTTTTCATCGGGTGATCCCGGGCTTCGTCATCCAGGGCGGAGACCCGCTCGGTACGGGTACGGGCGGGCCCGGGTACCGTTTCGAAGACGAGCTGCACGCCGATCTGCTCTTCGACCGGCCGGGCCGTCTCGCGATGGCCAACGCCGGCCCGAACACGAACGGCTCGCAGTTCTTCATCACCGAAGCGCCGCTGCCGGGGCTCAATCCCTGCCTCGACGAGGGCGGCTGCCCGCGCGGCGGCCGCATCGTTCCCAAGGGCACGGGCTACACGATCTTCGGCCAGTGCGACGACCGGTCCGTCGATCTCGTGAAACGCATCACGCGGATGCCGCGCGATCCGAACGACCGTCCCCTCCAACCCGTGGCGATCACGCGCGTCGAGATCATCGGCGCGCCGTAGCGAAGGACGTCCGAGAGACCGGCGCATGGCGCAGCGCGTCGCGATCGTCGGCGGAGGCGCAGTCGGGAGCTCGATCGCCTACTTCCTCGCGAGCCATCCGCGGTTTCGCGGCGAGGTGGTGGTGGTGGAACGGGACCCGAGCTACCGGTACGCGTCCTCGGCGCTGTCGGCGAGCGCGATCCGCCAGCAGTTCTCGACGCCGGTCAACATCGAGATCTCCCGTTTCGGTCTCGAGTTCCTGCGCCGCCTCGGAGACTACCTCGCGGTCGGCGACGAGCGGCCCGACGTGGGACTGTCCGAACCCGGGTATCTGTTCCTCGCGACGCCGGCCGGCGTGCCGATCCTCGAGCAGAATCACCGCGTCCAGCGCGAGCACCAGGTCGATGTGGCGCTGCTCACGCCGGCCGGCGTCGCGGAGCGCTTTCCCTGGATGAACGTCCGGGATATCGCCGCCGCCTCCCTCGGCCTGTCGGGCGAGGGCTGGTTCGACGGGTACGCGCTGCTTCAGGCGTTCCGGCGCAAGGCCCTGGCGCTCGGCGTTACCTACGTCGCGCAGGCCGCCACCGGGTTCGCGCGGACCGGCCGCCGCGTGACGGCCGTGACCCTCGCGGACGGCTCGACGGTCTCGTGCGACGTCGCGGTGAACGCGGCGGGGCCGTGGGCGGCCAGGGTTGCCGCGATGCTCGACATCGACCTGCCGGTGCGCGCCCGCCGGCGCTTCGTCTTCCTCTTCGCCTGCCGGACGGTGCTGCCGCGATGCCCGCTGGTCATCGATCCCTCGGGGGTGTGGTTTCGGGCGGACGGCCCGAACTTTCTCACCGGGGTCCCGCCGCGCAAGGGCGAGCCGGATCCGGATGACGCGCCGCTCGACGAGGTCGACGAGCGGTTCTTCTCGGACCGGATTTGGCCCGTGCTCGCCGCCCGCGTCCCGGCGTTCGAGGCGGTCAAGATCCTCAAGAGCTGGGCCGGGTATTACGAGCTCAACACCGTCGACCACAACGGCATCGTCGGGCCGCATCCCTCGGTCGAAAACGTGCTGTTCGCGAACGGCTTCAGCGGCCACGGTCTGCAGCAGTCACCGGCCGTCGGACGCGGCATTGCCGAGTGGATCGTCGACGGCGGCTACCGCACCCTCGATCTGAGCCCCCTTGCGTTCGAACGCCTCGTGCAGGGCCGGCGTCTCTTCGAGCTCAACGTCATCTAGCTTTCGTAATTATTTCACCGCCGCGGAACTTTCTGATCGCGGCGGGCGCTTGCGTCTGGTGGATGGCGAGTGCGCGTGCCCCGCAGCGGTCGCGCGTCCGGCCCGAGACTTCCGTCATTGCTCCATCGAAACTGCTCCACCGCACGCGGCGCACACGACGAGCGCACGCGAAATTCGCTTCACAATCTTCATAAGGAGGAGAACGTCGCGGATCGGTTGTACGTTGGCGGAACGTCGTTGTCGCGAGTTTACTCGGGGGGATGATCGTGCGGCGTGCGTTCGGAGTCGGCATCTGCGTTTTTGTCTCTTCCCTCGGCCTCGCCGGTTCCGGCGAGGCCCAAATCAACCCAACTGATTCCGTCCAAACGCAGGCCACGGTTCAAGCGGTGGACTGCGACAGCGCGCAGGTGACGCTGGCGTGGGCCGGCGCCTCGTCGGTCGCGCAGTCGACGCTCGGCAGCATCGTTCACGTGAACGGCGCGGTCACGCCGTTCTGCGCGCTGTCCTCATACATCGGCTCATCCGCCACGGCCTGGGTCATGCCGCGCGGCGGACAGATCGTGCTCGTGCGGCTCGACGTGACCTCCGTCGTCGCGCCGGCGTTCCCGACGGCGCCGCAGCCTTCGCTCGCGCCGGCGTCGGCTCCACCGTACACGCCCATCCCCGCGCCCGCGCCGGCGTATGCGCCCGGCCCGACGGACGCGTCCGTGCCGCCGTACGCGCCTGCGCCGCCCGCGTACACATCCGCGCCGTCGCCGGCGAGCGTCGTCCTGGGGACCGTGCTGATCGGAGGGCTCGTGTACCTCCTCGTGCGCGCGGCGAACGGCACGCTCTACCGCTATCCCTACGCCGGCGGGTATCAGCAGCCGGCGTACTGGCCGTACGTGGGTCCCTATGCGAAGGCCCCGGCCTACGATTACGGTCCCTATCGCCGGTGTCGCGACGGGGTGTGGAGTCAATGGTGCAGATGAGTCACGTTCAGACAAGAGGGGGAGGGGGAGGTATGCGGTCGACGATATACGCAGCGCTGGCCTGTGTCCTCATCGTCATGACGCCGATCGGTGCGATCGGCGCCGGCGTGGGGCCGGTCGAGCAGCTCGGACAGAACTCCTGGACCAACTGGAACGCGGCCGTCATCAAGGCGCAGGGATTTGGGATCGAGCCGCGGAGCGCCGATTCGTCGGCTCAGGCGCTCATCATGGCGCGCCGCGCCGCGGTCGTCGACGCCTACCGGAATCTGCTCGAGGCGTCGCTCGACGTGACGGTGCGGTCCAAGACCGCGGTCGAGCAGGCCGGCGTAAAGTGGGATACCGTTGAGACCCAGGTCGAAGGCGTGATCCGGAACGCCACGATTCTCGAGGAGCGCCGGCATGCCGACGGCCGCTACGAGGTCGTCATGCAGATGGCGATGTACGGCCAGGACGGATTGGGGCAGGTCGTCCTGCCGCACATCATGAACGCGCCCGCGCCCGGGCCACGGCCGGAGCCGATGGTCCGCCCCGGCCCGCGCCTGCCGCAGCCGCCGTCACAACCGGGCGGATTTACCGGTCTCGTCGTCGTGGTCCGCGGCGTGCATCTCGATCGCTCGATGAGCCCGGCGATCCTGACGCCGGACGGGCAGGTCGTCTACGGCCGCGGCTGGTGGCGGCCCGGTGAGTTCGACGCCGACCTCGCCAACCGGCAGGGCATCGTCGGGTACGCGTCGTCGATGGACGGCGCCGTGCGGGCCGGCGCGCACCCGCTGGTCGTGAGCGCGATCGGTGTGGAAGGCCCGCCCATGTCGAACTTCAAGACCGATATCGTGATCAGCCCCGACGACGCGACGAGAATTCGTGAGGCGAACTCCGCGAGCGGATTCCTGCAGCGGTTGCAGGTCGACATCGTTCTCCAGCCGTGAAGGCGCGCCGCGCCTCGACCGGTATCGTGATCGCGGCCGCACTCCTGGCCGCGATCACGATTGCCATACCCGGGCGCGCCCAGGCCCCCGCGGAGCCCGACGCGCCGCGGGCGGTTGAAGCCGACGGGGTGGCGTCCATTGTCGCAGGCGATCTCGCGCGCGCCCGCGACGAGGCGCTGCTCGACGCGTACCGCCGGGCGCTCGAGACGGCCGACGTGCGGGTGCATTCCCGCACGGTGACGCGCAACTTTCAGATTCTGGTCGACGAGGTCTCCGCGGGCGGCACCGGGTACCTGAAATCGCTCGAGGTGGCGAGTGAGCGCGTCGACGGCCCGCTTTACCGGCTGCACGTCCGCGCGATCGCGGTGCCCGCCGGCGGCGCCGACGCGCGGGATGCGCTCGCCGTCCTGCTCGGCATGATGGACAATCCCACGGTCGCCGTCGGCGTCGGCGGGGCGGATCCGTACGCCGGACAGGCGGAAGCGGCGCTGGCCGCGCAGTTCGTGAGCGCCGGGTACAAGGTCGTGCAGCGCACCGCGGCGATGGACGCCGCCGTCGCCGCGCTGGCGGCGGACCCCGACCGGCGGCGGACGGTGCTGACCTCGACGCGCGCCGCGGCCGACATTCTCATCGCCGGCGCGGTGGACGCCGCGCCCCTCGGAGAGGTTCGCATCGACACGGAAACCTCCGAGTCGGCCGAGGCCGCGCTCAGGCTCCGCGTCGTGGTCGGCGCCACGGGCCAGACGCTGTTTGCCGGCGTCTTCAAGAGCGCGGCGCTTCACGTCACGCCGGAGGCGGCGATGCGTCAGGCGAGCCGCGCCGCGGGGGACCGCGCCGGCGCCCGCCTCGTCTGGGAAGTGGCGCACGACTACGCCACCCTGATCCGCGGCAGCCGCAGCGTTCAGGTCGTCGTGTTCGCGCGCGACCTCGGCCGGATATCAACGCTCGTGACCCGGATGCGCGCGATCCGGGGGGTGGAGGGCCGCGCCTACCTCCGGCGGTACGACGGCGGGGTGGGCGTCATCGACGTGACGTCGGCGTTCCCGATGCGCACGCTGGTGCCGAGGCTCGAGGCGCTCGGCCTGCACCTGGTGGCGGCCGAGGCGAACCGCGTGGTGCTGGAGTCACGATGAGCGGGGGGAGAGTGTCGTGAGGCAGAAGCTGGTGAGGCTGGCCGTCCTCGTGCCGTTCGCGCTGCTCGCCGCGCTACCGCCGACATTCGCGGCGGCGCCCGGGGGCCTGGACGACGGGATTCAGGATTTGACGCGGCAGATCGTTCCCCAGGTTCAGAAGCTCGGCAAGAAGCGGATCGCGGTCGTCGATTTCGCGCAGCTGGACGGGCAGGTCACCGACCTCGGACGGTACCTGGCGGAGGAGCTGTCGGGCAGCCTCGTTCTCGCGGACTCGAGCCTGCACGTGATCGACCGGCAGCACCTGGCCCGCATCATTGCCGAGCAGAAACTGTCCGCCGTCGGCGTGACCGAGCCCGGCAACGCGCAGAAGATCGGGCAGCTGGCCGGAGCGGACGTCCTCGTGACCGGCAGTATCGTCGGACTCGGCGACCGCGTGCGGATCACGGCGAAGCTCCTCAGCGCGAGCACCGCGCAGATCGTCGGGGCCGCGCAGACGACGGTGCCGGACGACGGCGATGTCAGCGTCCTCGCGCCGAACCTGTCCCGCGGTCCCGAGGCCTCCGCGCCGTCGCGCGTGACGCCGTCGCCGCTTCCGCCGGCGGCCGGGCGCCTCCGCGGCGCGCTCGCGGACGTTCCTGTGATGAGCGGCGAGCCCGATCTCTACGACTTCGCGTATGTGACGAAGCCGGTGACCGTCGGCAGCACCGTCGTCAACGGCGGCCTTCTCGTGTTCCCGTCCAACGGGCACGCCAATGTGACGTACGATCTCGGCGGCCGCTACAGCGCGTTCGTGGCGACGATCGGGGTGCCCGACACGACGCCGCCGTCCGTGCGCGTGGTCTTCCGAGCGTTCGTCGACGGGCAGGTCGTGTTTCCGGGCCGCGCGGTCCGCGCCGGAGACCCGCCGGTTCCGGTGACGATTGGGGTCAAGGGCGCGCATGCGCTGCTGCTCGACGTCGAGGCGGACGGCGTGCCGGCCTCGGGCCAGGCGGTCGTCTCCGCGCTGTGGGGCGAACCGCGCCTGGTCGCCGGGCACTAGCGCCCGGCGGGTCCGCCTATCCGCGCGTGTCGTTCGAGCCGGGCGGTCTCTGTGGCGGTACGACGGCGGCTTCGCGGACGGGCGGCGACTGCTCGAGCCCGACGCGGCCCGTGACGATCTCGGCGACGTAGTAGTTTTCGCCGCGCACCGGCGACCCCGCCAGGCGGCGGCGGGTGGCCAGCTGGCCGATGTGCGTGAGCGCGTCGGCGATCGGCCCCTGGAACAGCCGTTCCGGCTCGGCGTGTAGCGGCGCGTCCGACGCCAGGTACGCGTCGAACGCCCCGAGCGCGCCGAAGAAGCGCCCGACCTCCGCGTCCCACTCGCCCGGCGCCGAGCGGTGGTAGGTTTCGTGGCCCTGCGACATCGAGAGCGCCCACGCCATCAGGTCTCCCATGTGGGCGAGAATACGGCCCGGCGTCATCGCCGTGGGCTCCTCCAGCCGCAGACCGCCGAACCCGGGCGGGGCATCCCGCACCGTTTTCGCGGCCCGGTATGCCAGCGTCGCGAGGCAGTGGCGCAGCCACGTCCGATTGTCCGTCATCACGTCGACGTCACCTCCGCGGTCCCGATGGTTCGAGAACGGCCGATCACATCCCGCACCGCCTGCACGATGCCGCCCGGCAGCGCGACCACGATCGCGATGAAGAGCACCCCGAAGATCAGCAAATGGAGTTCGCCGATTCGCAGCGCGAGCGCCTCCCGCAGCGCCAGGAACACGATCGCGCCGACGATCGGTCCGGCGACGGTGCCGACGCCGCCGAGATAGACGATGAGCAGCGGGTCGAACGTCCAGAGCGGACTGAACGCGAAACTCGGATAGAAACCGACGTGGTAGTAGGCAAAGACGCCGCCCGCCGCGCCGGCGAGGGCGCCGCTGATCACGAACGCGATCAGCGTGTGGCCGTAGGCGCCGACGCCGATGCTCTCCGCGACGTCCTCGTCCTCCCGCACGGCGGCGAGGCCGCGTCCGAAGCGGGAATGCGCGATCCACGCCGCGACCGCCGTCGTCAACACCGCGAGGCCGAGTGCCAGATAGTAGCGCGGCGCGAGCGCATAGGCGGCGAGGGCCCGCGGCGGCAGGGCCGCGATGTCCGGCAGAACGTTCCCGGCGGTGATCCGGCAAATCTCGGCGACCGCCAGGGTGCCGATGGCAAAGTACGGGCCCCTCAGGCGCAGCGCGGGAGCGCCGATCACCACGCTTGTCACCGCGGCGAGGGCGGTCCCGGCCGGCAGCGCGGCGGCGATCGGCGTGCCGGCCGTCCACAGCAGGCGCGTCGTCACGGCGCCGACGCCGAAGAGCGCGGCGTGCCCGAGGTTGACCTGCCCGCCGAACCCGCCCAGCACGTTCCAGGACTGCGCGAGCGCGACGTAGAGCAGCACGAGCAGGGTCCAGGAGAGAATCGCCCGGCTTTCCGTCATCGCCGGCAGCAGCGCCGCGGCGGCGAGGGCGGCGGTCCCGAGCGCCGCGGCGGGAAGCGTTCGGCGATCCACGATCACCCGCGCGCGAACAGGCCGCGCGGCCGGACGGCGAGCACGGCGAGGAACAGCACGAGCCCAACGACTTCGCGGTAGGCGTTGCCGAGCAGGATGCCGCTCACGGATTCGACGACGCCGAGCCCGCAGCCGGCCACGAATGCGCCGGCGACGCTGCCAAGCCCGCCGAGCACCACCACGATGAGCGCTTTGAGCGTCCAGGCGAGGCCGATCGACGGGCTCACGGCGTCGGTGACGACGGCCAGCGTCCCGGCGATGCCGGCCAGCGCGCTGCCGAGGCCGAACGCCGAGAGGAACATCGACGGCACGGGGATTCCGGCCAGCGACGCCGCGTCGACGTCTTCCCCGGTCGCCCGAATCGCCTTGCCGGGGTACGTGTGGTGCAGAAAGACGTGCAGCAGGGCGACCGCGACAAACGCGACCGCGAGCGCGCCGAGCCGCGCAAAGGGAAGCACGATACCGGCGATCGGCAGAACCCCGCCGGCGTACCGAGTCGTGACCGCCCGCTCGTCGCCGGTCCACGCGGCGAGCGCGACCGTCTGCAGCACGAGCGCAAGGCCGAATCCGATCAGGATCGAGTTCTTGAGCTTCGTCTCCTCGCCGGCCCGAAGGAGACGGCCGAACAACGTCCGGTAGAGGAGCACGCCGACGAGGAACAGCGCCGCGCCGCTCGGCAGCACCGACACGAACGGGTCGACATGCCAGAGCGTGAAGAGCCAGAAGGCCGCGTATCCGCCGAGCATGATCAATTCCCCATGGGCGACGTTCAGTATCTTGAGCACGCCGAACACCAGCGTGAGGCCTACCGCGGCGAGTCCGTAAAGCGCGCCGATCAAGAGGCCAAAGACCGTGCTCTGCGCGAGGATCACGGCGCGCCCAGATAGATCTCGATCACCCCGGCGTGCTCGAGCGTCTCGTCCGGCACGCCCTCGGCGATCTTGCGCCCCGCGTTGAGGATGACGACGCGGTCGCAGAGGTCCCGCATCGCGCCGACGTTGTGCTCCACGATCGCGATGGTGATGCCGCCCGCGCGGATTTTCCTGAGTAGCGCGAGCAGCCCGGCCACCTCGGTGGGGTTGAGGCCGGCGGCCGGCTCGTCGAGCAGCAAGAGGCGCGGTCCCGCGGCGAGGGCGCGGCCGACCTCGAGGCGCTTGCGGTCGG